>Ga0065711_1045251_pt1 | contig 13597 bp, 10 predicted proteins | sample Hoacrofraction12_FD_59098 | JGI IMG/M metagenome (GOLD analysis project Ga0065711, IMG submission 59098) | Hoatzin crop microbial communities from Cojedes, Venezuela - Epithelial fraction 12 v2 (version 2) | ecosystem: Host-associated > Birds > Digestive system > Esophagus > Crop | place... | reverse complement strand
AAGATCGTTCTCCTTTATTAGTCATCAAAACAGGGTATATATAGCAAAGCAATTACGGCTTCTAATTGGTTAGTTACTCTTAACCATATATAGTCAAAACTGCTGCAATTGGTGCAAAGCTTCATTTCTCAATGCGGAAGCAGCACTGTGGCAGGAAGCGTCACTGTGGCAGGAAGCGGCGACGTAACAGTCCCCCTGCTTCAGTGGTCCGAGCTCGTCGCTCTACCTTCCCAACAGGGTTCCGTGTTCGCCGCTCTCAATGCCCACCTCTAGTTTGAAACCTGGGTTGCTCAACGGCACCAAACTATGTTCCCTCTCATCCAGCCAGGACTCCACATAGGATGACACGTGCATGGGAAACCATTCCCTACTGCTACCCTCTGTAATACCATCAAGTAGTCTGCTGCTTCTAGGTCTTGCATGAGGTCTGAGCCTACTTCATTTACAAACTCCCTAGGGCCAGTGGCAAAGCACAGTAATAAAAGCTGAACCAGAAAGATCACACCAGGCAGGCCATGAACAGCTTGCTCTCCAAGTAAGGAGCCAGGACGGGTTTCTTTTCTCTTAAGGAATTTTTTAATGGTGAGTCTGAGGAGTAAGTTGGTTTGGGTTATATGAAGAATTCCCTCCACCCTTTTCAATATGCTGCTTTTTTAAAAAAAAAGCATAAATTATTGGTTTGAATAAATAGCCCATGGGGTTGGTGCATGCTTGTTAAAACACTTTACCTACTGAAACACTGACGGAGTCAGTTTTCAACTAATAGCACACAACCTAGTGATTTTACTACCAAAAATGAAAAATCTCTTAGCCCACTACACACAAATCACAGCAAATCAAATCCAGCTGTGCAGGGAGGATCCCACAGGCACTTTTTTATCAGAGAGCAAGGCAGAGCAGGGGCCTGCTCACCCAGAAAAGCAGCACCCTTGAGCCCATACAATGTCACTCGGCAGTGCCTGATGAGCCCTTTTGCCTGTCTGGGGACAGTCCTCTGTACCAGCAAGAACAGTGCTAGTAAGCTGGTGGAAACAAAAAATACAGAGCCAAACACACCATTGCTTCTTTAAGAGTTACCCTATAGCTTCCCTGCTCAATGCAGCCCGGGACATCTGTGGGACAGACAAGCGGACAGATGGAGAAATGAAGATCAGGTTGCTCCAAAGCAGTATTTTCCCACAAAATCAAGAAGAGAGGCACAAATTATACAACTACTCATTCCAATACGGGAAAGAGACAGAAGGAGACACTAGTACAACAGGGGAAAGAGAGGTTTGTAACAAGATCAGCCAAAAGCAAACTCTGCTTAGAAAACTCGTTATGGAAATTTCCCATCCCAGTGAACCCATAGACCAGTTCTCTGCCCAAATATCTCTTTCCAAGAGATGATATGGCTCCCTCCGGGAAAACCTATCATGCCTCAGGAAATTCCATTCTTGTCTTGCAAGAAAAGTGTTTGCCTTTTCGTACATTAAGTTCAGTGGCCTTCTGTTACCAGAGTACCATGCCCAGGATCGATATTTCTTCCCTCTGAGATATGAACTTCCTCAGTCCTTGCTGAGGCACACCACTTATCTTTCAACACTTTCTTCATACCTCTGAAACACTTGAGATGCAGACAATTTGCTCTCTCTAGCAATCTATAGCATTGGGTGAAGCCCTTTTTAGAGTTTGTAGTGATAAACTTTTCACAAATTTGCTGCCTGTTCATATTTCTAGACCATATAATTTGCTGATTTTTTTTGAGCTCTCACCTACTGCCAACTGCAAATCTTCTCCAGGTGGAATAACTCTCTCCTGCAGATGTGAGGCACTGGAGTTTGCAGTCCTTGCAGGCACAGGTGATTGAAAGGCTGATATCATGCAAATCAATCCTCAGCTGTTATCTCCCCTGTTATTCAAGATAACTTGTTTTCTTTTGAGGTCGCTTTATTTTGTTTCCTGCTGAGGGCAGGGGAATGAAGTATTTTTGCCCAGCCTTTCCAGAGGCAGGAACCACAGTCCTGCCTGCCTCCTGGCTGAGGACCTTCCAGGAAGCTGCTACCTTTCTAAAATTTAGTTTGGACATTTCCTTTCAGCTTTTGTGCTTAAAACTTGGCCTAACAGATTGTGCTTTGCCCTGAGATCAGTAGCCCTGGCTTACTCAACCCTGGCAAAGATCAAGACCCTTGCTTTCATCATTACATTTAGGCTTTTGAAACACTTTTTGATAGTAGCCTTTATACTTAGGCCAGTGTTCAGGTATCCATGCCATTATCTGCTCTTCAAAAGTACCAATGAATAAAGTAGGATGTTGATTACAGCTGACTCCCCTCTTTCTTCCCATTTGTTCAGGGAGTGACAAGTGCTGTCTTGTGCTGCACCGTGAGTGCAAGTTTCATGAGCTCCTCAAGGCTGCTTCCGACACTGGACAGGTAGTATTTTTTTCACTCATCCCACAAAACAGGCAAGATCACTATAAAGCATCTGAGAGGCTTCAGAACAAGTGCTAATTCATCTAGCAGTAGCATCTAGTTCTGCCATGCACACAAGTGTAGTTTCATTTTCCTCCTTCTGTAAGTAACTTCAAAAACAATTACACAAACATGTGGTGCAATTCAGTGACCTTTTAAGCTCTTTTTCAGGGGTTCTAACTTGTACTCGTCCTTGCACTTCCTTCTTTCTGAGACTGTGACCACTCTAAGAAAAAGTTAAGTTTAATTGGCACAAATATAAAGTAAAACTAATGTCTGCTCATCTTTATCCCCTGTGAGAGAAGAGTAACCAAATCTTGTGTACTGCAGTGCAGCCCATCTTTATTTTCTGTGTTAAGCACCTCAATTCTCCCCCAAATTATAATTTTCTCTTATGCTGATTTTCTAATGACATTGCCCATTTTAATCAAAATTAAACTACAGGCTGGAAAGACGTTGCTTTACTGTAACTGCATCACAGAGCAAAGGGAGGACTGCTGCCTGCACAGGAGGCCAGGAGGAGCAGAAACACAGCCCTGTCCATGCAATGGACAGGCTCACCTTGTGATCAGCACTCCCCTCGGCTGAAGTTGAGGAGGCCGACAGAGACAGGGTCAAAGAAATCATTCTGCCAAGGGAGGTCAGGCAGCACACAAAGGCTCTGCTTCAGGGCAACACCAAGTTAGGAGGCATTGAACAACTTGTTTGGGAGTGGGGGATGCACTTCCACAGCAGCTCCAACCAAGCCAAGTCTGGGCTACCTGAGACACGTGTTTCTTTCTGCACTGACCTCCCACATCTAGGTTGGTGACTGTGCAACTGTGTGGTGCACTGGTTCAGGAAAATAAAGTAAATGGGTCTTAAGATGACTAAGACACTGATTTGCCTTCAGCCAGGTCAGTCTCCTGATCTAGCCCATGATGCAGTCAGATAGCGCTAATGTTGCTACCAGAAAGATGGACAACACGGGAAACATGCAGCTGCAGGTGGAGTGAAGGGTGAGACCACAGAAGCCCAAGCTTTAATCAGCTTTAACTTCCATGGAACCACACCTTTCATCATTCAAGTGAACCCACATTGTTCCTTAGTGTTATCATATACTGATTTTAAGAAGTTTTTTATACATTCAGGTACAAGTCAGGAAAAAAACACCAACCTTTGTCTCATGCTGTGAAAGTATTGGAATGAAACAAGCCGTATCTGTTTGATGCTGCTGTAAGCTGGTCCACTGCTTGTAAAATCAAGACCTCTGTTGTTAATGTTCAAAATCCAGCAATTACCCATGCTAAGTAACATATTGCATTGCTATTCATTTTGATAAGACTAACTTCCATATAGCAAAAAACCCCACAAACCTGTAATAAAGATAGATTTACACACTAGACACTGCTGGCTCTGCATTTGCTGCCAGTCTTATACCAGAGTTGAAAGAACAGTTCAGGAGCTTTCGTGAATAAAAGAACAATCTCTTCTGCAGTCACAAGCCCCAGCTGTTTCTTTCATATAAACTCTGTTTCAGAATTGACAGAATTATAGGCTGAAAAATAAAATCAGAAAAATGACTAAAAAGACATGGGTAAGAAAAAATATTTCCCTCTCAAAGCTCAACGTTAAAGACATCAAGGTTCAAGAAGGCTGCTAAGATAGCAGGAGCTGAAAAAAATGCCAAACATACTCTAGATCAATACAGGTGAATAAATATTTTACAGATTCCTGAATTTCTGAAGGCTCTGTGGAGCCATCAATGACTACAGTGTTTGGCCCTTTTTTATAATGTAATCTGTAGGGACTTCCCTAGTTGTTCCCACTGCAAGCACATAATTTTTCATTGAACTACAGCATATGCTTAGAAAAGGCCTCTAAGACTGATTTAAGGACTTGAAATTATGCAGAGCCACTGTGCTTCTAGGGCGGTGGTTCCAGTGGCTTCCCAACCTCAGGGTTAAGCATTCACATTTCCAGATGGGGAATGTGTTTGGCTTTAGCTTGCAAGCACTTATGGAAGACTTCTATCCCAACAGGTTTCAAAGCTTTTCAAAAGTTTCAAAGTATGTTTATACAGAAAATTGTCTTCCACTTCCTCTTTAAACACAGCCGCTTCGATGGTGAGACACAAGTCTTTCCTCCAGCATGCAACAGCTCTACTTGGCATTGGAGCTAAATACTAAGCAAACTGCCAGAGCTGCCAGGAGTAAGGGAGAGGGGGATTTAGGAATGTAGAATATGCTTAAGAAGCCAGTATGTTTCATAGTGCTAATGTAACACTTGTAAGCCTACAGAAAAGCACCTTGGACACAGAAATGAACAGTTCTGGTCAGGAGCTTAATATTGGCCTTATCCAAAAGATAATACAACTCCAGCTGCTGGCTGAACTGTAGCAACACACGACAATTTCAACCCTTGGACAATTTTGGTACCCTGTCTGCATCCTGCAGTGAAGAGCTTTTACTGAAAAGCTTCCCTTTTAATTTGTCAGCCTGGAGTGGCATCTTTGGCATGACATCCTCACATCTGATAGCCTAGCTCTGGGCAGCACGGTGGCACAATTAATGAAGGAGCAATTTTCAATAATATTTATTCAGTAATTGTACCTTTTCTACATGTCTTTCATGGGGGTGACTGATAAGGCCAGATTTCAGACTTTGTTATCCAGCTGTGACTTTTAAGTGTGACTTCACAGCATGTAATTGATCTGAAGAGGCTGTTCTACCGCTGTCATTATGGATGCGACTGAACCCCCATTACGCTAATAATAATGTATGTTACTACAAGATTTCACTTTTAATATCTCAGGAGGAGGTTTTCTCTCTCAATTAAAGAGCAAGACTTCGGTGGGAAAAAGAAAAAAAAATACAGAGAAACAAGTATCATAGTGTCTTTTCCCTAGATTTTACTTTTTTCATTTGTGCAAATGATACAGAATAAAACCATGCCTGGGAATTAAGTTTATTTTAAGAGCTCTCCAAATATTAAATCAGTGATTGGTTTGACAGAAGGTTACAAAAAAAGTCAAGCTATCATTTGTAGCTCCCTGAGGCCCTGCTCTTTGAATCCATTTCCAAGAAGGCAACATTCACTCTTTTTTTCCTTCAGTGTCCACCTTGTAGGCTCTCACTCTTGGAAGCAGGGATATAGAGACTGTGACCTTCAGCATCGATTCCCTTGAAGATGTAACCTGGTGGGTGTTTGTAAGAGGCCAGACATCTAACAATGCCCTTTGGTGTGTAGGTGGTAGCATAGACTGTTTTAGCATCTAGCGGAGTGTGATGCTTTGGGCCCGACCAGCCAGGTTTATAGCTTTTCGTAACTGTGAGTGGATGAGGCACATAATGGGTCTGAAAGGTAGTCAAGCAATCCATTGGTTTTGCTGGCAAAGTCAGCTCTGGAGCATGAGTGATAGGTTCTACTCTCTTGCACAGCCAAGGCTTATAGTCTTCCTTCATTACAGAAGAGCTATTGAATGGCTTAGTACCTTTTTTGAACTGCACGAAAGGTCGACACATATTGGCTGGCTTGCCATTTGGGTGCTTGTAATGTATCTGAGTAGTGGTGTGAAGGTCCATTTTCTCTAGAGAAGGAAGATATACACGAGGTTTTTTGGTGAATACAGGAGGCCGTGGCCAAGCTTGGTATTTTTCCTGAAACTCAGTTGTAGAGGAAAACGGAAGATCACAGGGAACCTTCGGCTGGTATGGTTTTGCCAGCTTGGCTGGCTGACCAGCCAGCCCCTTGTAAGAAACTTTGTGGGTAGTGAGGCCATCAAATGGGACCTTGCTGGCCTTGTATGTCTCACATCTACAGGCAAGACATTTCTGCAGAGGATGTGGCACATAATTCACTCTATAGCTGGTTGTATCATCAAAGGGAGCCTTACTTTTCTGGACCTGATTCAGAGGTTTGCAGCTATGAGTGGCAACCGGCCCCCTGTAGAGATAGTCATCCTGGGCAATGGTTCTGTAGTCAAATTTTTCTTCTGTCGGGCGAAACCTGTCATTTGGTCTGATCAGCTCTGTCTTCAGTTCATTCCACAGCACATAGTCATCTGAAACAGAAGTGGAATCCTATCTCAGTGCTCGAAGGAAGTTCCTTCATGAGTTTAGACATATACCTTATTACATTTTGATTATTACATTTTCTATTGTAATAAATATTTGTTGATGTTGTAATGATTGACAAATCCTATTAAAAGAGCTGCTGTAGTACACATTATACACTAGTGTGCTAACCCTGGAAATGCTTAGCATCTATACAGAAAATGGAATTAAAATAGTCGTGTACCCACCCATACCTACAGAGACAGTGAAATATCATGACGGAGCATTAAATTACATTCTCAGTCTTGCAGAGACATTTTCTGCAGGTGACTGAGTGGGTGCTGTCCTCATGCTCAGACAACCAGAGATCATGAAAGTTGAGTATCATGGCACTGACTCGAACCTCCTTCATTTACCTTCCTGCAGCTATGTTGTGGCTTCCTCAGAGAACAGGCAGAGCATGTCTATGTCTGCAGAAGGCTATTCAGGTGTCTCCTCCCATATCTCTGTGGCAAGGACACTTAGGTGTCCACCATCACACTTTAAAGGTCAAGTTGCAGAGCCACCCTTCCTCTCTGTACATTCTCATTTGGGAATGAACTGGTTTCTCAGTTGCACAGATGTGATGTTGCCTACTGTTTGCTAAGTTAAGGGTTTTGCAGCTCATCTTCGTGTCAGCAAGCTGTGCTGTGTCGCATCTCCTCGGCTCTTGGCTTTGCTCTCTGTGGTACGCCTGCTGTCAGCACAAGCAGGAAACAAGAAGGAGCTTGTAACTCTTTCTTTCTCCTGTTCTTCCTTTTTAGAGAAACTGTGTGCTGGAATTTTCAGACCAAGCTTACACTGATCTGAAGCATTGAATCATATAGCAGAAATTGTCCATACTCCATAAGTCTTGCTATCCAAATTCATGACTTAGAAAGCATTTTAGGTGACATTTTAGAGACATTCCTATCTTCCTTCCTCGGCAGGATACCAGGAAAAAAAATGAGGAACTGAGGCTTAAAAAGATTTGCACTCTTTCACATTAGAACTCCATTGCAAAGCCGCCTAACCCTCTGACCAGTGCTGCAACCGCAAGACCATTGATTTTTCACTTCCTAGCAATCTCATGCAACTTCCCCTAGACAGCATTAAGGTTACTGGTAGGAAGTTGAAATGAAATAGTCTTGGAGCTAACCCAAGTCTTTTTTTTTTTTAATTTTCACTGCTTTCAAACCACATTGCGAGTCATGAGGCAAATAAGCTTCCAGCTGACTATGCACAGGAAGGAAGTCTGGATTTCAAAGTACTAGAGAGTAAATGATGCGATTAGGTATCAGGATATTTGAACTCTCCAGTCCAAACAGAGTTATTCCTTTTGAATGGCAGTGGCTATAGTACTGCACAAACACAATTACACAAAGGATGTGTTCATTACAGTGTGAAGCTGACCGAAAAAAAAGTAACATTTTGCCCCAATTAGGTGTCCATTTAAAGCCCTTCTGATTCAAACCAAGTTGCTCTGCCCTGGCACAAGGGAGGAAGCAGCAGCCAGAAATGCCGTGCACCTCCCAGGGAGCACCCTGGCCCTTGGCTACAGAGCTGCTCTCATGCTGCTAATTAGTGTACTCAGCTGAGAACACGGGCCTGCCTGCATGCACCAGCACAGACATTCATTTGCCGCTGTTGGTGCCACTGAAGCCTGGGCTGTGTGCCTTGCTAGTGCCAGAGGTGTTTAAATGCCCCAGGTGCTCCTGTTTCTCTGGGGGAATAGGAGATAAACAGGCACCACCACTTTGGTGGGATGCTGACCTTGTGCCTGTGCCTAGGGTACATCATTTTCCTGATGTAAAAGAGATGGTCCAGCAGTGTGAACCACAAGCATATATGAACATATATCACTACAGGGAATATATTAATAAAATGTCAAAAAGTGAGAAGCTAAGGAGATTCAGCCCATCTCTAAGCAAGGGCTCGTTCAGAGATCTGACATTTCAGAGTCCAAACAAGAGTTACCAGAAAACTTTACAGGTTCTCCCATCGTCTTTGCTGGGAAATAGTCTATGCATTTTGGACATAACCATAGCCTTTGCAACCTGTTCAAAATATGACAAGCAAGCCCATCTGTCTTCAATTTTAAAAATTTACAAGTTCTACACATTCTGAGACCTCATAGGCATTATGAATTTATTTTACTTAGTGTAAGCCAGCAGTGCTACTATTCCTTCAAAATATGTTACAATTTTATTGTAACTCTAATTCTTCTCCCATAGATATTAATAGTTTCCCATGTAGCACAATCTTGAAAACATTAGGGGGTACAGGAGGGAAAGGAGGATATGAACCATATGTTATTGGAGGGTTAGGCACATCTCACTATAACCAAGCAACACAAAACTAAAATTAGATTAAGTACCTGCAGATGGATAGAAACAGCTATGTGTGTAGCTTGGAGGAGATGAGAATTTTGAAACCTGAAGCTGCAAAGTCATCTAACATTAAATGTGATATGTAATAGCTTAATCTTAAACCTACAGTGTCATTGGGGATATGGTGTGTTTAGTGCAAAGGAGTATGACAATACAGTAGGAATGGTAATTTAATACCAATGCAGTACTGTTTCATATGTTGCTTAAATATTTAAATTATGATAATTAATTGAATAGCATGTTTCAAAATTTCTCACTTGTGTAGTGATCAGTAAAACCTAGCAATGCTTAGAGAACAGCACAATGAAAGCTTGTATTTTTTGTGGGCCTTTAAAAGTGAATTGATCCAGCATGCAACTTGATCTTTCACAAGGTTTGGATGAAGATTTCCATTTGCAGTTCAAAAGTACTGCAAATTACAACCAAATGTGGCTGTGATACTTTTTATTAGAGCTCTGGAGTAACAGTTTAGGTGCTGACCTAAACACTGATAAAAGACAAAGATACACATGTGGTTCAGATACAGAGAATTTAAGGATATCTAAACACAGAAGGAAAGATCCTCTGCTTGCGCAAAGCAGCCTTTTTTATTGGCTTTACTGAAGCTATTCCAATGAATACCATCTGGTGACATTGCCTATGTAAAACAAAGTGGTTAAAATTGTGTAAGCATGGGTATTTTGCATCTGTGGGTGATACTTTTCAAGACTCAAGGCATTATAAATGGACAGTATTTCCTGTGTGCTTAATGTAAAAAGTCCAGTTTGTGCCATTGCAAACAAGCAGATGCACGAAAATCTAACTTTCAGTCATTTCAGCTGCGTAATCTCAACACTGCATGCACATATCTTTTATTTTCTAACTTCATCACGTGGAATTTTAAGGAAAAAAAAATTGTGTACACTGCGACAACGCCAGCACCATTTATATTTGCACAGCATAATAAAAATTAAAATTTAGCAAAATAATTTAAAACTATTTTAAGAAATACACAAATGCTAGCTATCTGCCTAACAATGTTCGCTAGCTGCTAGCTGTGCAGATGGGAGGCAATATCCTCTGGTTCTCTGCTTATGACTTCCTACTAAAACTAGCACAGTTACTGCAACTGTGTAACTGAAAGTTTTCTGCCAGCCCACGCAGAAGAGAATTCCTGCTGGTGCAGAGGAAGGAACAAAGCTGCCACAAAGACAAACCACCTACACCAAGTTACCGCTACCGAGAAACAAGGGCATAGTTAGATGCACAGTTCACCTGAATTACCAGGAGTAGAGCTTGAGTGCTTTGGATGTTTGTGTGGAATTTCTGTGTGTTCGTAATTCCTGTAAATGTCTCTTGCACATCCACAGACTAACTCTGCAGCACACACAAAAAGGGTCCCATGCTTCATGGACCTGCTCACACCTAGCAAATTCTACATATTTTCAATGTGTTTGAGCCACTGAATGTGTGGACCAGCCCTGCAGTCTATGGTCCACCAGTGCTTGTGGACCATAGCAAGAGTATGTTCACTATATCCTGAAGATGCTGCTGTTGGGACCACTTGCAGAACTTCACATGGACCTGCTTCTACCTAGGATGCCTTTAGGCCTGTCAGACATGCAAAAGAGGTGAATATAGAGAGATCCCAATGCTAGCATTAATGCGGGGCTGTATTCCCAGCAATTTGTGTCTGTGTTGTTCTTGCACAGCTTGTTGGCACACAAAGACAGAACAACTGCATGCTATTTCGATCTGTCTTCTTGAAAAATGAAGCTACTAGTGAAGTCCTGAAAGAAGATGCAAGAGCACTTACCTTTATAGGTGGTTGTTGTGTCCATCTTGGCACTGCAGATGTGTCTTGTCACAGAGGGGAGGCATGGAGGTACTTGAGAGACAGGGTAGAAATTATAATCTTGTTTATAAGTGGAAGTCAAATCCATACGCTCATCACTCTTGATATAATTTTCAGATGGTTTAAGTTTCTGTGGCAACACTTCATGAGCCATGTAATCTCTCCTGTGAAGAATAATTTCATTATATCTTTTAAGGAAAAAATCATACTCTTTTTTCTGCACACATAAAGAAATTAATACTTTCCCTTACCTCCACAGCCAAAAAAAATCTGGATAGGATACAACCAGTTAATGAAATACACAAGGCTTTCACATTTAGAAATCCGGACTCTGAAAAAGGAACTGAGGCAGCTCTGGACAACCTCAGGCAGGCCAGGTCCCCCCTTCTCTCCACCCAGTGAGGTTAATGGCCTTATACAAAGCTATCTCTGTTCTACAGTGGAGTTACATCATAAGACGTAACTCCTTTTAAAAGCCCAAGAATTATAGCAGGGTATCTAGTGTGTATTGGAAACACGAGAGAGTCAACAACAGCCTTCCCAGACAATACACTGCTCAGCAGTTCAGCCCAGGATGGGGAGACAGCAACAAAACAGTTTCACAGCAAAGCACCAGCCCACAAAAGAAACATCAGCATGGTCAGACAGTTAGCTTTTTCTCAAGTGCCATTGTAAAGGAGCTATTTTTAAATACTGGAGTAGAGTTACTTTACTGCAACAGAACATTATGGAAACAAGTTGGAGAAGAAAACACCATCACCATCCAACATTCACTAACGTGAACCTGTTGCACTGTGCTTTTCCTTTGGTACAGGGCAGAGCATTTGCTGCCTGGCAGCAGCAAATTCAGTCTCTAATTTCAGAATACTTTTCCACTGGTGTGCAGATCTGTTCACAACTTTGGCAGCTGGCCAGGAGAAAAGGTCAGCACAGGAGCTATCCTAATATTAATCTTGCACTTTGCATCTGGACCAATGCTGGGTGGGCAAGAGCCTGAGCCTCTGAATATACTGTATTAGTTACATATTTTAGCAAATAAACGAGGTTCTCAAAAGTCTGTGTGGAGCAGAAGGGAAGAGAATTCACATTGCAAAGTAGTAAAATAGGAGCAAAAAAAGAAATCCAGAAGTTTAAAAAAATATCCAAGAGTATCAAGAAATACTTCTGTAGATGTCACACATGTTGTAGGCCCTTGGTACACTTTCATCAGCAATGTAAAGCCAATTGTTTTTTAAGAGAGTCCAAGAAAAGACAAGCAGGAATACAATAGGCATGCAGCATCCTCAGCAGAGGGAGAGCTCGGTAGCAGAGAGGGTCTTTCCCAAGCCACTCACAGTTTGCTGCACAATCCTGCATTTGAAATAGCCAAGACTGCACCAGAGGCAAGTAACAGATCGCAGGCAGGCAATTCTCCACCAGTGTGATCAAGGGTTTTCTGGCAGTGGGAGTACCTTTTCCCACCCAGACTACTGCAACACAACAGAACCTGTAGTGGAGATTACAAAGGAGGGACTGATCTGCCGACAAATCAGTGGCAACCTGCATCCAAGACGCCATGAAAAATGGCACTACCTGGTACAGCCAAACTTTATCAAAGGGACTTGCTGTTGCAATATGACACCTAACACTCAGCAAAGTGTTATTAGAGAAGACTGGTGACAGCTCAGTGTTTGCTGGCCTCACAATCCCTGCAGTTCTTCTCATACACTCCATCAATTTATTCTCTCCTGAGTTTAGCCACATAAAACCAGAGTTTTTAGCAGCCCTCTAATACGTGGTGACACTTTTCCACTAGGCCTTGGTACTTTCACGCCGGGTCTATTTTCTTACCGGTGTTTCCCAGAGGGCAGCAAGACTTGCAATCGGACGGCTAACTGCTCACGCTCTGTGTTTTCTCGGCTTGCAAGCGGAGGCAATTTTTATGTATTTGGTAGAGTGTATGCTCTGAAGTAGCAAACATAAATACTTTCTGCACTTTCTTACGAGTCTGATTTTCAGAAGTTGCAATAAAGTCCAGGAGTAACAGTTACTGTGGGAATCACTAGCCTTGTCTGAGCAAGGATGTTATCACTGTTATAATTGTTATACCAGTAGTATCATAGTAAGTATCACCCAGATTAAAGAAGGATGGACTTTTTGATGAAACCTAGCAGAGCACAGCGATGATGGAACTGGACCTGGTTTTCAACAACTGGCACCCAGCAACTTTATCAAGATCGACATCTCCAGCCTGCAGACTGTGGGCATGGGCCGCACCAGATATATTAGCCGTGAGCTCCGGATGCAGCAAGTGACCGCCCATCACCACACATCACCTCTCCTGCCACGGACGACCGTTACAACAGATGGAGCCCAAAGTCATGGATTAAATGAACTCAACGGACACTTCAGAGTGATGATCCATGGACTAAGGGAATGATATCTGGAGACAGGAGAAGTGGTGGTGATCAGCTGGACCATGGGGGACCTGGGCATGACGTAGATGGTATGGAATAAGGGGGGGATAATGTCCTGGTTTCGGCCAGGACAGGGTTAATTCTCACCAGAAGCCAGGAAGGGACTCCACAGCTGGGTGGGCTGACCCCACCTGGCCAAACAGAGCAGGGTATTCCATACCATGTGCCGTCATGTGGGGTTCCGGTGGGGGGGAGCTGGGCGACGGGAACTCACTTGCGGCTCGGGAGCACGTGGTGGCAGCGGGTGGTGAGAGTTGCTCTCTGTATTCTGCTGTTTTGTTTTGTGTATACTCCTTATCTGTATCGTTGTTGTTACTGTTCCCTTTGTTTGCTGTTCTGTTAAACTGCCCTTATCCCGACCCACCAGTTTCTGCCTCTTTCTTTCCATTCTCCTCCGCACCCCAGCGGGGGG
>Ga0065711_1045250_pt1 | contig 13599 bp, 5 predicted proteins | sample Hoacrofraction12_FD_59098 | JGI IMG/M metagenome (GOLD analysis project Ga0065711, IMG submission 59098) | Hoatzin crop microbial communities from Cojedes, Venezuela - Epithelial fraction 12 v2 (version 2) | ecosystem: Host-associated > Birds > Digestive system > Esophagus > Crop | place... | reverse complement strand
CTCCGCTGGACTCTCTCCAGTAGCTCTTCATCTTTCTTGAACTGGGGAGCCCAGAACTGGACACAGTACTCTAGATGAGGCCTCACTAGGGCAGTGTAGAGGGGAAGGAGAACCTCCCTCGTCCTGCTGGTCACACTCTTCTTGATGCACCCCAGGATCCCACCTGGGTGGGAACTATATCTGCTTCCACCTGGGAAAAATACACAATGGGAAAAACTATGAGAAGCAGCCAAAGGAAGATAATCTATGAACGATGACTAGAAGAAAGAGTACCGTGTTTTCCTTCTGTTTAACAGTGGCTTAATGGGGCAGGATGAGCTGGAGAATAGCTAATTGGTTTCTAGCACAGAGCCTGGACATCGTACTTTGCTTTGCAATTTACCTGACACCTTGGATAAGCCACTTGACTATCCTGTTTTCTTTTCAGCTGTCCTGACTGCTTGGGTTGCAAACACGACTAATGGAGACATGACATTTTCTGATTCTTTGACCACAGTGTTGCATAAAGGTGCAACTGATAAAAATGCCTGACATACCTGTGATGCCATTTAGGTAGGCTTTGTTTCATGGCAAAATTGAATTCTGAAAGACCAATTTTCTTTCTCCCTGACTGGGATTTCAATGACTTAAGTGAAAGTTAAAAAAAAAAAAAAGAAAAAGGTTAACTACGCTGGTCATTGAATCATTATGTTAAGGTCGTATTAAATGAAGGAAGAATTTTTGCTCTATTATTCTTCTACAAATTAGGCACCTGCTTTCCCCTTCTATTTCTATTTTTTAAAATGCCAGTGGATACTGATTTTGTTTCTCTCATTGTTAAGACAGAAATGAGGGGGGGGTTTTCAGCAGAACTCATGGAAACAAAACTTTAAGGCCAGTGTGAACTTGTCTGGAGTAGTTAGTGAAGGAGGAAGGAGAGAATGACAAAGATATTCTTATCACCCTCAGAAGCAGACACAACTGATGGAGGTTACTTGACAGTGGAAAACCTGATCCAAGTACAACCTTCCATATAACCGTCATGGCTTCATGGAGTACTGTTAAAACACCTTGATTTTCACAAAATTGTATCAAGATAGTACTACTGAAAGTGAGAACAGCAATTTTGCCCATTGCTATACGGCTAGACAGTACTGCTAATCTCAGGAAAAAAATTTACATAAAGTTGTTTCCAGGAAGAAACAAACACTTTTTTGCTGTAGCAATGAAATTAGCATAGGCTTCCGTATCTGAATTCTAATGAATTCATTTCTATTTTTCAGTGTTTTATCATCACTCCCTTTTCCAGATCCTTCATGTGATATATTAGTCTGTTTGGATTTGATAGGCAATAAAAACAGACCAGTCAGTCTGTTAGTTCTATAACTCGCTTGCGTTTAAGAAATAATATAAATAGCATAAAGACAGAGGGAGAAATCAATGTGTCAATTATTTATATAGAAAAAAGTCTACCTAGTAAAATGAAATTGCTTAGTTCCTAAAGGGCACAGATGAACTTTTTTGACTGCTTATGCAGAAATGTTATAAATATTTAAATGTAAATAATAAAGTCTTTACATACATAAATAAACATGAGATTGATATTACACACAGTACAGCGGAAAAATATGACTACCGCTCCTTCCTCAGGAAAATGGATATTTCCTGTGACTGCATTGAGAATAAACTCAAAGCTAATAAGATACCTCACATACACTTCGATTCCACACTGCTTTTAAGCAAAAAAGTTCCCTTGGCTGGTCTTTTTAGAAACCGTCTGAAGACCTTTCTAGAACAAACATTTAGGATGAAACAGAACACTCATTCTGATTTTTTAAACACAGGATACCTGGCTGAGCATAGGGGTAGGTGAAGGAATTTTAAGAGCCAGTGAAATATAAGTTATCAGCTGTTTTGTTCATTATTATGGTCCTTATGACTCCAAGAATGAAGAGGTTAACTGGGCTGAAGGTTGAGTCAGTAGCCTGAGAGGTGGACCTTGTACAAAGAATGAAGTGATGGTCCCCCGGCTTTTCTTTGCCTCCCACCTTAGCACTCAGGCCAGAGGAGCCCCCCCTGACCCATGTCTCATGCTGTGGAAGAGGTGATGGTCACACTCCCTTACTGTGCTGCACAAACCAACTCACTGCTGCCTTCTGCTTCAAGCTATCATGAGTCAGCTTATGGTTACACAGTTGTATGAGGTACACCTCAGCAGAAGCAGTCAGGATCAAGCTCATTAGTGCTGTTTTACCAGGAGGTTTGTTTCTGAAATTTTGGTTATGTGCATATGATTAAATAAAACAAGTCACAGATCAGTTCGAGGTCAGTCCCATCCTGCAGGTAAGGGGAGCAGCCTGGCTTGTAGACACATGCCCAAATTCTCTTTTTTCATCCAGACTAAATGACAGTGTCCAAACTGTCTGTAGGGAGCAGCCCACAGCATGTGCAATCCCCTCAGCCATGCCCAGGCATAATTTAGGAGAGTGCTAGCCAGTACAAGTCAAAACCGTACAGGAAGTGTGTGAACAATTACATATCCTGGATAATTGGGGAACGGAGGTTGAGAACATGCTCTTTTGATTTGTTTTTTGGTATAGACGTAGCCTTTGTTGCCAGTAGAGAGTTATGAGGCCTTGAAGAACTCCATGTTTACGAAAATACTCTAGAGACAGGCTCTAAGACTACAGGAAATTCTTGATTAGTCTCTTTTCCCACAAATACATTTATTTAAGTAATTTTCCTTTGCTAACGTGAACACATTTTGTGGTATGTAACTTTTCTAGGCTCTTTATCTATACAGCCATCTGTATAGTTTTGCCAACAGTATGTATGACTGTAAATACGCACAGTATAAAGATACTCCAGGAATGCTAGATAAGGAAGTTCAGGATTACCATTTAATGTTAAAAATAACAGCAGCAACAAAACAAAATAAAGGCCTTCAAGAGGCCTTGAAACCACATCTCTATCTCTGGTATTTTTTGAATAACAGAGTTCAAACATGAGACCACCTGCCCAAGTAAGAGATGGAAAATGTTCAGGACTATTGAGCACTCCATGGATTTTCACAGTGGCTCGGCAAATTGCTATTTAGCACAGGTGTTTAATTACGACACATCAGGGAAGCTCACGGCATCCTACGCTCCTTAGACTCACGCTCCCACCTGTGTGGTGGACTTATGTCAGCAAACAGGGTTGAAAAAGCAGGTATACTGCAAGCAGGTTCCCAGACAGCTCTGGGGTTTTTCCGACTTAGTGTGAGCAAACAAGATCATTGAAGAAAAGCCACAGGTACACACTGCATGAGCACAGGCAAAACGCTAGATTAGGATATTCTCTGAAGTTACATTGTATGGAATTGGAGGGTGCCTCACGAGCAGTTTGGATCATGACACTACGCCGAGAGTTTCTGTCCAGAAGCCTAAGCAATAAGGGAATCAACTTAAAAAAATCAAGAGAAAATATTTGGAAAATTTCCAGTGCAAATATTTTTTTCTTCTGAAAATGCTGAGTTTTTGAGCATAGAATGTGTGGTGGAAACATTCTGATTTCAACTCATTCTAGACTGCCCAAAACACACAAGAAAAGAATGGAAGGTCCTGGTAAACTCAAAATATTCCATTTCAATCTTTTTTGAGATGAGACACTCTGAATTTCTATTTTTAAAAACTTGTAATTAAAGTTTGTTCTAAGTTTAACTATAGCCCTTCAGGGTTACTAAAATAGAATGTTTTACTCCTATGAGTCCATCTCCCCATCATAAAAATTGTTCACTTTCATTTATTTTTAAATCACATTGAAACAAAATTTAAATCCTATTTCCTTCCTAGATCTGGCCACCCATCTGAATATGTGCAAGGTTTCTAGTAGGAGAAAAAAGTGTGCCTGATTAAGTATGTTATGTAGCATAGGAATCTGGTTACTTGTAGGTTCCAATTTCAGTTTAAAAATAGAAACTATTATCTTCAGACTCATACACAGAAAGCAGATACTCAGATCGAATTGGTTCCAAAGTTCCTTACACATTTAAGAAAATCTTAGTCTTAACATGAAACTTATTGGGTTGCTTTCTCCAAAATAAGTAGTAACAATAATAATTAAAAAAAGAATTCATGACTATGCCTTTTCAGAGTAAATTGACCAGCGTAGTATAGATATGATGTCAGCAAACAGTCCTTGGGTTTTGATCTCTGGAGTGGGATTCATCTTACTTAACTTACAAGTATCAAGAAGCTGAGTCTAAATCAGTCATCTAGGCTTTTTTGACAGGTAATGGAGAAAGACTGGATCCTTCAGAAGGTAGTTCACCTCGGCTGGGTGCCTGTTCTGGGAAAAAATGAATGAACTATGAATGATTTACAGAGGGAGGCTCAATGACTTTGTTAGATGAGGTGCTTAATTTTAGCACAGGTATTGGGTTTACATGATGAGGTTTTGGTAGTATGGTGGGAGTAGGGGGTCTACAGGAGTGGCCTCTGAGAAGAGGCCAGGAGCTACCCTCATGTCAGACAGAGACAGATTCAGTCAGTGCTAAAATTTACCAACTGCTGCCCAAATCTGAGGCTATCAATGATGCTGCAATGCCTCTGTGATAACATGTTTGAGAAAGGGTAAAAAAAATGTGCAGCAGCTGTCAGAAGGGAATGAGAAAAATATAGGAGAAATAGCCCTGCAGACAGGTCATTGAAGGAGTGGGAGGAGGTGCTCCAGGTGTGAGAGCAGACATTTCCCTGCAGCCCATGGAGAACACCACGGTGATGCAGCTTGTCCTCTTGCAGTCCACAGGGAAGCACGGTGGAGCAGATATCCACCTGCAGCCCATGGAGGACCCCGTGCCGGAGCAGCTGGATATGCCCTGAAGGAAGCTGCAACCAATGGAGAGGAGTCCATGCAGGAGCGGATTTTCTGGCAGGACCTGCAGACCGTGGGGGAGCCAAGCTGGTGCAGTCTGTTCCTGAAAGGCTATATCCCATGTAAAAAGACCTATGCTGGAGCAGTTCTTGAAGAAATGAAGCCTATGGGAAGGACCCATGTTGGAGAAGATCGTGAAGGACTGTCTGCTGTGGGAGATACTCCTTGCTAGAGCAGGGGAAGAGTTTGAGGAATCCTCCCTCTGAAGAGGAAGGAGCGGCAGAGACAAAGAGTTATGAAATGATCACAACCAGCATTCCCCATCTCCTCTGGGCTGCTTAGGGGAGAGAAGGCAGAAGAGTCAGAAGTGAAGATGAGCCCAGGAAGACATGGCGAAGTGGGGGAAAGGTGTTTTTAGTTTTAGTTTTCTTTTTCACTATCCTACTCCATTATTAATTGGCAATAAATTAAATTATTCTTCCCCAAGTTGAGCCTGTTTTACCCATGACAGTCACTAGTGAGTGATCTCCCTGTCCTTAACTTGACCTACAAGCTTTTCCATTGTATTTTCTCCTTCTGTCCTGCTGACGAGTGGGAGTGATAGAGTAGTTTGTTGGGTACCTGGCGGCTGGTGAAGGTTCAGTGGACTAAAGTTGAGTTAAGTTAGTCCCAGGGATGTCTCTGGGAGTGTTTAATCTCACTTAACTTTAGATGCTTAATCAGTCTAACAACACAAATGTTCATATCTGAGATAATGACTTCAGTTTCTGTTCTAGTGGGTGTAGAGAAGTAGGCTCTTTCAAGGCAGAATTCATCAGGCTAATATGAATCTTTTCTCAATATTTCAATTTTTTCCTTGTTCGTCATAAAGTAAGGTTGGACAGTCAACTCCAATATGATTTTTTTTTTCTGAAGACTTCTGAAGTAAGACAAAAATTGACCTTGCCAACAGTATTTTACACCTTGATTATAAAATCTGAAGGAACAGCATTTTTTTTTCGTAACAGGTGCATTCTGATGATCGAATCTTATGTATGACTGAGGTATTTGGACATTAAGCTTCTGTACTCCAAAGCAAGAGAAATAATAAAGACGTGAAATCTCCCCGTTACCTCAGCTGTCACTGAGGTTATGAAACAGCGGTGTTTTGCAATACTTTCAGGTTTGTTCTTATAGGAATGCAGATCTCCAGGCTACATCTTGAGACAGCTACTTAGCCCAATACCTAACTAGTACTCAACCATTTTCTTTGGCATGATGGCTGAAAACTTTGGGCTGGTGTACATTCCAGAAAGGTGAACTTCTTCTCATGAAACGTAGCTGTTCTCAGGCAGACACCGTACAGTCTGGCATGTCACTGTCTGTCAGGAATTTATCTTCCATTCAAACACACTGAGTCCCTCCATTTTGTTTTTTAGAAAGCCTATTTATCAAACAGCCGCCTGATCACTTTCTTCAAAGAGCTGATGGGATTGGTTGAGATAAAACAAGAATGATGTCCCAGCGTTTCTTGTTGGCTGGACTCACATCACAGAGACTTCTAAGGAAGAGTAAGGAATCTTGGAATTCTATCCAAGCTCTAGGAAGTGTGACATTTTTAATTTTAAAAACTTTCCAAAGTTATGTTAAAAATTTAAGCTTTAAGGCAACCGGACCTCAGTTCATAAGAACTTGGTATTTTGCAATATGAATCATAGAGTCAAAGAATGGTTTGGGTTGGAAGGGACCTTTAAAGATCAACTGCTCCATCCCCCTGTTGTGGGTAGTGACATGTTTCACTATACCAGGTTGCTCAAAGCTGCATGCAGCCTGAACTTGAACATTTCCAATGATGGGGCATCCACCACTTCTCTGGGCAACTTGTTCCAGTGTCTCACCACCCTTATCACACAAAATTTCTTCCTTATGTCCAATCTAAATCTACACTTGATTTTATTAGTGTGAATGTATTTCAAAATGAATTTTTTTTTTTTATACAACATGAGCAGTATTTAGAACCTTAATGCAAGTATGAATCATTAACCTAATTTCTCACTGGAATTGCTAAATCAGAATCTCAAAAATTTGAAATTTGGTTTTTGGTTTAACTCCATCTTCCGAAGTCCAAATCTCATGTCTTCAAGATAACAGTCACAGAAGTCACATCTGATGTGTGACATCAGATCACGTCTGATTTTAGTACAAATACTGAACATGGAATACTTTACCTGTGTTGTCACTTTCCTGACTACATCCAGGAATCCGTTCTGATTCCTGCTAGATTTACAAATATTTCTGTTGAGTTCTATATACTGGTAATAAATAAGAGGTTTCTAATTGCGAGGGATCATGTGTTTCTCATCTCAAAGACCTTATTATTTAGTTAGTATAAAGGCAGCCCATTGCTTCCAATCTTTTGACAAGGATTTTTCTTTCTATTCACTTTTAAGCTATTTTATCTAGAGTACATATTCTTATGTTGTTTTGCTGTAGCCTTTGAAATCAGTTCCGTGATTTTGGCTGTTTTCTTGCATGGTGTAGCAGAACCACTACAGTAATGTTGAAAATCTGTATGGGATTCAGCTTCATTGTTACTTAAGAGAGTAAGACAGGCATCTTTAAAAAGTAGCTCATCCCAATAACACTCTGTAGAGGGAACCTTGACAACTGACATAGACTAGTTGTTAACTAACAGTAAGGATAATGAATCCCAGAAACAAAATCTAATTCAAATCAGGTCGAATTTTACTGATTATTACTGCTACATGTTGAAAAAAACTGTCCTATGTTTACTCTTGAGAAGGAGTAAAATTTGGTCTTGAGGGTATTCCAATGTTCAGTATCAATAACACAATTGTGTAACTTTTTAGTCAGTGGCTTATAAGGACGCATTTAGTATTTAGTAACTTAAAAAAAGAAAGCACTGGTTCTTTTTTTATTGGAGAACCCCACTGTTAAACATCTCTCCAGCTAATGTTTAATAACTACCTTCCTTTATCTTGTAGCAATCTTGACAATAATTAACCTGAAACAACTGCAGTTGTTTTTAATATAGGAACAGGTTTACTTTCACAATTTTAATTTGCTTGTTAAATAAAGGGTAAACAGCTAAAATCATGACACTTTTACGTGAAGAAATCAAGAAATTCTATGTTTTTCCTTCTTTGCAGCCTAAGGGTGTCTTCCCTGACGTGGAGTCAGCACTAGCGGATGAGGTTACAACATACTGGGTTTGGCCAAGATGCAAACTGATCTCCCACAAAGATCTAGAGCAACTCTGAAGTAGCAGCTGGCATAAATTATGTGTAGGTGTTTCATTTGACTCTGCAAACTGAAGGCTCCAAGAAGTGCTGGAGTTGTTCCTGAGGGATATCATACAAGCGAGTTGCTGGTCATGCAGAGAAATCTAGGTTATGTGGAGTGCCAGCACAGGCATGAAGGATAGGAAGATGAGGCAGATAAATCACACAGCACTAGGATTTCAGCCTTGATACGTGTATTAGAATCATAAGGGTCAGCTTCAACTGCTAATTTCCTGGAAAAGAGCAGATACCTGCACTGGCTGGGCATGACATTGACAGCTACAGCTGGTGGTCTGCACAACCACCGCAGGTCAGTCAATAGTAACCAAGCAAACTAAGCCTGAGTGCCACATTTCTTTATGATGTATTTTCCTCTGCCAATAAAAAGCTCATGTCCTAAAAGATTTTAAAAAGAAAAGAAAACTTAATGTATCATTGTTGAGATCTTCATTCTTTTCCAAATCCATAGCACGCTCCAGTTAGAGGAGTTTTACTTAATGAAGACATGAATTAAGAGCTGGAAAATAACATATTGTGCTGTATGTAAAATGAGGAAAATCATGCATAATGCTTCCCCTCATTTGTACGTATTACATTAGTGATTGTCAAAACCAGGATTAACTATCCCTCTTGGGTTGTGCATTCCAAAATGCTTAATCTATTCTACCCCTGATACAACAGAGTAACTCCCATTCATGCACAAGTGAGCTGAAAAAAAACCCTACCCTTGTTTCCCATCTCTCATTAATTTCCTACTACTTTCCATTCGCACCCAAAATCACTGCACTTCTAATTAGTGGAAAAATAATTCACACATATGAAGTGCTGCATAATGAAAGCCAAGTCAGGAGTGGTGGAGGAGAAAGAAGCCTTGTTAGGTTTCAGAACACATCAGTGCAATAGTTAGATGTAGATTATTGTCCTTCAGTTTCCTTGAGGGTCATAAAATCCTGTCATTAATCCCTGAAATTTCCTGACACCTGCTGAAAGGAATGGACGCAGAACAGGGAAAGGACTGGAGCAGTAATTGTCAGTGTGGATGACTCTTCTCATATAATTCTGGGAACCTCACTACTAGGGATTAGAAGCTTCACTCTCTAGTATCCGTATATTGCGAAAGGAAAGGTAGAAAGAAGAGTTCCCATCTGTATTCTTGATGCTTCAACCCACTTTCCTTTACGGTCTCCAGAAGCATTTCTCTTATTCCTTCTCTATGAGGATCTTCGAGTGACTGACAAAGTAGGCACCTCAGGGACCCAAATTTTTGTGCCATTAACCATGGCCTGAGAAGCATCAGCCAGCTAACAAAAGAAATACACAGACTGGAGCAAGTCACAGGTCTGTAATCACTGTTCTAAGACCTGTTTCTTCTCCTGAACTGAGATGATCTTAGCAAAAGAGAGAATGCAATTAAATTGGTGCAAGCCTCCAACTGCAACTGATTCCAAAACATCGTTACAAATCCAGAGCATGCACTAACTCCTTGGAGCTATCATGATACTAGTGAGATATTTTTACATACACATAAATGCTTTCTCTCTCTTTCACATACAGATACAAGCTTTAGTCCCCTGAGATTTGCAATGTTTCCCCATTATTTGCCACCTGGATATGACCCTCTTTAATAACCTAATGTTGCCGTTGCCAGAGTTCCAGACTTTTTCCAAAGTATATGAAAATTTACTAGCCCATTCCTGGGTGATTTGGGTTTCTCTGTGCAGCCTGCAAATTTGAAGATGAAATATCCTGGAAAGAGCTTTCTTGAAATCCGTTGTGTGATTTACTGAATAATAGTCCCTGTTCTATTTTATTCCTTTCACCAAGTGAATAGACAAAGACAATAACGTTACACTATAAACATTTTGGATGACTCAAGCCGTTTGACAATGCTCAGATTTTCTCACCCAACTTTAGACACTTAACTGAGAGGCTTAATTCAGTGCTATCATCACCTTATCTTTCCTGTGTAGGCATTGGAAAAAAATTGGTATCCCCAGGGGTGATTCTGGCCGGACTGCAATATGAATCTCTTTCCCTCCCTAAATCTAGAGGACGTCTGTTTGGGTCTTAATGGCCATAGCTCAGACAGTTAAAGTCAGGTGAGATGAATAGCAAGAGGATTAACAAGCAAGAATGGGACTTGAATATGGTTTTGCTGAAGCTAAGTTAAAAATGCATAAAACCATACATTTAATCAAAATGTTATAAATTCAAGGGAATTTGGATAGATTAGTTTGTTTTTATCCTGACTCCAGCTTTTTTCATTCCTTTTCTCGATACTCTGTTACTAGTACAGGGACTATAACTTCATCAGCTCAGAAAAGTGCAGATTAAACACAGGCTTCTGGATTTCATTCTCCATAGTCGTAATATTTGACATGATTAAGCTATCGCCAGACAAGCATGTGTATACCATGAGGAGGGCTCATGTCTTATGGCCCTGTGATCCCACTTACCTGTATCTACATGAGAAGCTAGAATGAAGGTAAGCATAATACAGTATAAAAAATGTACTTACTATCTCTCTGTTATAAAAAGGATTCTCAGCACGAAGTATTTGTGCATTCTGAAGAATTTTTTCCATTTTTGCCTTCCACATTTTTTAAGCACTGTAACTTTGCTTTTTTTTAATGTAAACTGGAATTCTTTCAGACAAAATGCTTTAAAAGAATAAACATATAAACATCCACAAGTGTTCCAAGTCAATCGTGAGTATTTCGGCAATATGTCAGCGCTGTGTCTGTGGAATGCAGCACACCAACATTAGCTGCATTGTCAAGTGAAATGCATATTCGCACTGTTGATGTATCTGATGATAACTCAAATTATCTCACTTTGTAACAGAGTCCTGATCTGTTAAAAACCTGTGGAAAAATGTGCATCAGATACCAATTGTCCTGGTACAAAAGAACTTGATTTCATTTATGATATGGGAGATCAGAATCTAGTTTAATCTTAGAATCACATTGGGTTTTACCATATGTCATTGTCCAGAACAGCTCAGACCATCCACAGTCAGACATATTCTGCTAAACCTGGGAAAGTGCATGTTCTTAAATGTATGTTTGTATAAAAACATACATTTATATTGTACTAGAATGCATATATGATATTTTATTTAAGTTCTATACACATCACTACTATCCATTTTATTAAGCAAATAAAACAGTGCCTATGGTAGTGCAAAATTTAAAGCTGTGTTTTATAGATGTAACTCTGCAGACTAATTTGCATATCTATATATCAGCAGCAAGTCAACAGGATCGGAGATACAGAAACTATGAGTGGACAAAAGACACCTTAAGAAGCTACAAACCAACAACCAGAAAAGCCTTTTAGCTGTAAGTCAGCAGACTTTTATGTCAAGCTTGGCTGACTAATTATTGCTTATAATTTGCATTAGGATTAATTAACTAATTAGAGAGGAATGTCTGAAGGCAAAGTTATGGCTCTGCTTGTCAAGCTGAGGACTTTAATTATTCTGATATTTTTAATTATAATCAGCTGCTGAATGAGTATTACATTGTCAGCTACTATAGCTGAAGCTGCAGTGGGTAGGGGAGCTGAAGGAATTGTGGGTATTGCACTACCGCTTCACCTAGAACCGTGGAAAGGTAACGCCAACTAGGCAAATATAATCAGAAAGCCTTCTGGCTTCAGTACTCATTAAAACATGAACACAGCACTACGCAAACTGTGACAGTTCAGGGTTATGTGTCCTTTTCAGAGTAAGAGAGCAACTTTTTCTCAGGAACATTCCCAAGCCTATATTCTCTTTTTGTTAAAATCCCTTTTTGGTGAGTGTGAATTGTCTTTTGGTCCCTAGATACACATAGCTTAATGCATATTACTTTGTGAATCATAACGTACAACCGAGAGTAAAGAAAGCACAGCCCAGAGCTGGGACAGACTAACAGGCACCCTCTTGCTACCTTTGTGTCTCTAGTGTAATTTAGAGAACCTTAAGACACCCTTGTTCCCATCAACAGAAGCTTTTCAGTGCTGCAAAGGTGAGAAGCCCTAACCATTGCAGAACAGGATAATTTCTGAGACACAATATATCTGATTTGTTTGCCAAGACTTCTGTGATATCTTGGCTTTAGGGCTTGATCTCACAGCTTTGTCAGGAGCAAGTTTGTTCAGCAGTTTATTGAGGCCATCCTTTCCTGAGTCTCTCGATGATAACAATCACCGCAGCATATGGATGCTTCATTATCCGCAACAGATATAATCTTACAACCCCCGCATCAATACTCACATTTTAAAAACAGGAACTGGGGAATAGATTAACTAGGGACTGGAGTGGACTTCAGTGCAAATCCTCTCTCTGTTGCTTTGCTGAAATTTAAGCCTTTAAATGTTGAAAGGTCAAATCCTGTCACCTGGTTCAGGTCCAAACTTTGACTGACTTTTTAGACATTTGGCCTATGATGGTTCAGCACATTTTAACTAACCACCTAAATTCTCTGTACCACTTCCAAAAAGATAGAAGTGGTCTACCTAAAGGTGATGCTTCCCTCTTCCTATTCACTAGGCACATTTACAGGACAACCCAACCTGACTTTCTTCTGCCAAGAGTATAAGGAATCAGTATGAAATTTTGGGTGTTTTGGGTTGCAACGCATTTATTCCCTTTTAAGGGATGCAAGCATTATTACCTCTTATTTCTCTAATGATGAAGTGGGAGATCTGAACTCAAGGTGCTAAGTACCCTGAGGTGGATTAAGCTTGTGTCTTTCAGGCTGTGAGTACTTTAATTGCCAGGATACGCAGCACGTTCTTTTAGGCACGGAGGAGGAGAGAGTACAAAACTCACTGAGTTATATAGTGAAAAGGTAGAGGAAGGCTAACTCAGGCAGGTATTTAGGGTGTTCAGCTGAGAAGGGGTCATAATTATGACAGAACTCCTGAAAACGCAAGTGCCTTTTACATTAGATCTTCAAGGATTAATAAACCAATACAGTCCTGGAGACAGGACTCTGGAGTGCTTCACGCTTCCATAAGCTGGATGTCCTTACCTTTTAAAAGACAGAAAATATCAAATTCACACCACAGTCTGGCTGGTAGATCACCTCCTGTCTATGTCCCATGTTTCAAGCACCTTCCAAAGAGACTTGAGTAAGATTCAGATATTGTTCTGCATAAACCTAGATTATGATGTCTGTCTGTAAAGCAGACAATTCCAGGTATGTATGGGTTATTTAAGCTCAGGAAGTATGGGCTAGATGAGTGGTCAGTGAAGTGAATTGAGAACTGGCTGAATGGCAGAACTCAGAGGGTTGTCGTCAGCGGCGCTGATTCTAGTTGGAGGCTGGTAACTAGTGGTGTCACTCAGGGGTCAGTACTGGGCCCAGCCTTGTTTAACTTCTTCATCAACGACCTGGATGAAGAGTTGGAATGTACCATCAGCAAGTTTGCTGATGACACCAAACTGGGAGGTGTGGTAGACACACCGGAAGGCTGTGCTGCCATTCAGCGTGACCTG
>Ga0065711_1045249_pt1 | contig 13600 bp, 8 predicted proteins | sample Hoacrofraction12_FD_59098 | JGI IMG/M metagenome (GOLD analysis project Ga0065711, IMG submission 59098) | Hoatzin crop microbial communities from Cojedes, Venezuela - Epithelial fraction 12 v2 (version 2) | ecosystem: Host-associated > Birds > Digestive system > Esophagus > Crop | place... | reverse complement strand
CGCCAGGTGGCGCTGCAGCCCGCGCGCGCGGCCCGTCCCGTGAGACGAGATGGCGGGCGGGGGGTGGGCGCCGGCCCTCGGCGGTGTGCGGTGCGACCGGCCGGTCCTCCCCGTCCTCCTCGGGAGGTGACGCCGGCTTTGCTCCGCGGATTCGCGTTCCTTGTTCCCGGGGGAGGGTGGGTCTCCCGAGTCTGTCTCCTTTGCTGTCGGTGCGGTTTTAAGAGTGAGCGTACTGGAAATAACTGCTGAAGTCCAAATTTTGCAGATCCCTGGAAATGGACAGGGTAGTTTCATGTTTGTTACACAAAGTGCCCAAATTCTAGAAGTGGGCAGAGCACTTTGCTTTTTGCTGTGTGCTAGGCTGTTTTGAAGAGCAGAGATGCTTTCCGGTCCGGATGGCACCCGTGAAGACCTGTCTGAAGATCCTTCTGCAGGTTTGGTGGGAGGCGAGACTGGGACGTCAGCCCTCCGGCCGCGTGTTCTGACAGCAGCTCTGCCTTTGTGCTCTGCAAATCTCTCACCTGGCAGGACAGTTCTGGAAATGCTGTGGGACCCTGTGGTGTGACTCTTTGCAGGGAGCAGTGCTACAAGTTAACGTGTTCCTCTGCCATGCTGGGGAAATAACCACAGGCTGATGGCGATCTCCTGAGGGACTGTCAGCATGTGGTTATGTGATGTGGCTCAGGGCAATGACAGCCAGGGATTTGTTAAACTAAGACAATAAATACGTAAATGACGACTGCTGTTGTGTTCCTGACTTAAATCAGGTCACAAAAAGGGGTTGGTAATGGTAGCACAAGGGAGAAGATAAAACAGCATCTGAGCCATGGGAGGGGGGAAAAAGGGAGTATGGGGAAGTCAGGATTTCTTCACTTTTGGCAACAGAGATTAGAACTGCTTTGCCTCCTTGTGCAATGCCATGTTGTGTTGGAAGTCTAGGCATCCTTGTGAGGTAATGGAGGTGGGGAGGCTTACAATGAAAATGCTCAGAATTATCCTCCAGAGGATCCATGGACTAGCTATAGCTAACTTGCATATTAGTTTTCCAAATTCAATGTCTAGAGTTAGGAAATGTGAATAGTGTCTTCAGCCATGTCAAATGAAAAGGGTCTTCTTAAACATCTAATTTAGATTAATAACTACTATTCTAAGTGTTTGACTTCATCTTTCAACAAGTGAAACTCACTGTTGGTAGATGTTGAGAAATTATTCTGAAAATATTCCAGATATCCATGTGCCTGCCTTTAGCCTGGTGCATATGAGGAAGACTTTTTTACTTAATAAAACTGTGAAGAAATTACCTTGCTAGGTGATTAGATTGGTGCAAGATTAAACGATGGTTGGTGACAACAGAATGAAACTACAGTGCATTACTCTTTTCAGTGAGGTTTTTCCTTGGTTTTCAATTGTCAGAAGAATCTGGTCCTAAATGGAGGTCTTTGTAGGTTTGAATCCCTAGCTGGGTCAAGAATAGCTTTCTGACAGCTTAGTTGCTATCTAAGACTACTTTGTGCCAACTTAATGGAGAACAGAATTTTTGCTTACTCTAGTTCTCTTGATGTAGGTCCTCAAATTCCTTAGCAATGTTTGTGTTTAATTTTTCTAAGAAAAGAACAAGGGTAATCTGATTTTTGTTACAGAAGATCTTTATGAATTATTCTACCAAGTACTCAGAGGAATGCTAAGCAGCAACCAAAAGTGTCTTGAAAAAGTTTATGAGCTGAGTCCTACTAAATGCGTGCGTGCATAGCTAATAGAACCGGTGTATAAGTCTGTAGAGAAGAGCAGGAGGACGCTAGTAGAAAGCACTGTGAGCTTACTTTTTTGTGTTACGCCAAAACCTTTTTTAGACCTGTACAAGGTCAGTGGTTGTTCTGCCTTCCATCTCTGCTGCCGGCAGCCCAACCTTTTGGAAAGAAGTTTGAAGAAAGCTGCTGCTGTGGGGGCACAAAGTGGAAGCCTTGAGGGCTTCCTCCCTCTGCCCTTTGTGTGAAAGGGAGGTTGCTCCACACTTTGCTGTCCTGCTCTGGGTAAAATGTGTTTTCCTATTTGGAAAAGATTAGACTCTTTTGCTAAAAAGCAAAACTGTTACCTTTCTCCAATATAATAATAAAAAAAAAGAGGTATGTTCCTGTAACGCAACTTAGATTAGTGAGCTGTTGAGAAACTGTTAGCATTTCACTTCTCACTACATGTTGACTTCTTTTCTTATTCAGTGGTCTTTTGAACAAGATTGTATTTGGTAGATGGTTCCACATTCTTTTCATCACTTGAGTATCTTCGACAACTTGCTTAAGCAATATGTAATGTTACCTAAGTTAACATTTTTCTTACACTGTGAAATGCATTTATGATAAGTGATTCCTACTTTTCTTTCACAATAGTCATGATTAGCTACTCTGAAATTAAGGGGATTTATTATATTGTTTTCGTGCACTTAATAATCCTGACAAAATGTTGATGAGAGTTAATATTAAGGGATAGAGCTGGCATTAAAGGTGGTTTCTTGTTTGCTGGTAACTACAAACTGTATGTATAATACTTTGTTCTGTGTTTGAGTAGCTGCACTGTGAAAGTACTGGTAAAATTCATAAAAATAAGTAGATGATATGTGTACTTACTGATAGTCTTCAAGAATAAAAATGGAAAATTATTGTTTCATTGAGGTTGGTTGTTTTTAAGTAATTGTCAGGTTGCATTAGAGCAAAACATTCAAAAATTTCCTAATGAAAAAAGTAAACCCCAACGAGGTTATCAGACCAATTATTCATTTGTTGCCTCCACTTCATTCTCTTGGAGGTGGGGAGCACATGAATGACATTTGTAAGCAAACAAACGGAGTATGTGGTTAGTATGGAAAACAGCTATTTATGAGGGGTGGTGCTTCGAGTGGACTGGGGAAGGGTTTCAGGATAAAATTGGCTCCCACCGTTGGCACTCTTTGCCACTAGTTTACGTAAATATATTCTTGTATCAACATTCTCTGCAAAATTCCTTCTTGGAGAGTTTAACCTGTCTTTGGGGGTAGTTATGCTCTGGTAAAGAACCAGCACTTAAGACATCAGATAATCAGATGTTCTAGAGTCTACGACCAAAAATAGAGCTGCTCACCAGCCGTGATTTTGAGCTGAGAACGGCTGCAGGGGTGGTGATGACACACTTCTGTTCAGACCCGGGGGTCTCCCTTGTCACTTAAACAGCCCAGGCAATGGCCTGGAGAGCTACTGAAATCAGCGGAGTACGTGTTGCTGCAAGGATTTCTTCACTGTCTCCTTGAAGGATGTGATCCAGAGTTTACAGGTGTAGACAGGTGAGATGAAAAGGGATCTATGAATGCGGAGTCATCATTTTTATTCAGTGCTCACTTCTAACAGTGTTTTCTGTATTAAAATGACTGAAAAAAATAAAATTATAGTCAGATTTGTTTATGGTTTTTAGCTTGCAAAAGTAAATCAGATACTCTCTGTGTATGGTAAGTATCCTCATCTGGGTAGATCCTGCCAAAATTTCTCTCATAGTTATCTCATGGCACAGTAGTAAATTTGGATAACTGTACAGATATTATAATAAAAACTCCCGTGTCTTTCTATTTCTTTGCAAACTTAATCTAGTCGTGATTACATCTGATTCTTATTATACTGTGTATCTCCGTGGGTGTGAGTATGCACAGGAACACATGCTCTCTTACCTTTTTTGGGAATGAAAACATATGAAGTACCTGAAAAGACAGAAAGATTTACATAGTGGGAAGTCTTTGTGGGAGTAGGAAGAGCATGAATTTAATAAGCCATGGAGATTTTTCTTAGTAAGTAATTAAAAATTGTTGTTTTTGAAAGACAAAGGCATTGGTCATGTAATGTCATGCTTTTCGTGGATGTTTGTTTTGTGCAAATGCTTAGTCTGCTGGACTGTACAGATCTTTGCTGGGTCAGTATTCTAAAATTTTTCATCCAAATATTTAATCTTCTCTTTAATAGATATCTTATTTGTTTATGTATAATAGACTTTGTTATATGGTTAAAAAGTACTTATTCATTTGCATAATAGTAAATTAATTTTATTTAGAAAAGCTATAAGGAATCATTCATTTTTATTGCTGGATTTTTTTTCTCATAATGAACCTCATCACAATACAGGCTAGTGATCCTCCTCTATCTCGTGTTCATTGTAGAAAAGACAGAGCTATTTTTAACATTTACACAGTCTAGATAGATGATTCTTCGTTCTCTGTGGTTTGGAGCTGAATCTGTAGAGCCTTTCATAATCATATCCTTTTTTTTAATGGTTTGTTTGAATTTGATCACAGTAGCTGATTCCTTGCATTTGATAATGAAGGCTTGGGCTGCCTGTTTCTCAGCATAAATTCACCTCAGACTTCTACTTTGACAGTGCTCTGTGTTTCAGTACGCATGAAGATACAGAACTGAAATTGCTTTGCTTTCTTTACAAATGACTCAGAGTGTGCTTGTCCTTCCCTAAAATGTTGCCAGCGTGTGAAGGATTTTCAATGAGCAATGCAATAAGCCAGCATCTGGGAAGGTTTGAGGCTGCACTGGTAGAACTGTGTACTGTCACACAGATGATCAGGGCTGGAGCCAAGTCTCTGTAGCACCGTAGATCATATTGGTCTCATACTGGAAGTTTTGTTTATGTAACTTGGTTGCTGTTTAAGCTGCTTAAATAGTATTGCCATAATGTGGAGTGGACTTCCCAGTAGAGGTGAGCATGATTTTTTATTATTAAACTTCACTGGATTGCTTTGTGATGTGATATTGAGTGGATGCTTACATGTTTGGCATTATTTCTGTGTGCATGTCATTTGTGTTTTAGTTATGCTAGTGGAAAGGATAAGAAAAATGGCAAGGCATATAATGCATATCTTTATTCTCTTCTTATTTCAGTGTTAAAAGTAACTCTTAATATGTGGCAAGCTCCTTCTTTTGCTTACTTACTGTTTGCAGAGGGCAGCTTTCCAGTAGGTGACTTCCTATGCATTTTAAATATTTTTGGCACATGTCAGAGATGCTGTATTATTGTTACAGAAAGAAGATAATTAGCAGTGTGACTAAATACCTCTTACCAGGGCTTGCTTTCTGGCTTGTTAAATCTCAAATTATAGTTATAGTGATATATAAAACACAAGAGCAGTCGGATTCTCCAGATTAAGTAAGAAAGTAAAGAATGAAATGAATCATATACTGGATTTGACATCTTGCGTGTGTCTGTCATTGTTAATATTAAAAGTTATGACCTGTCATGCCCAGGATAGCTTCCAGTAATTCATTTGCATTGACAACTTGCTTTGAGAAGGGTATAAAATTACTGTTGCTTCTCCCTAACCAGTTAAATTTGAGATTTAGTGCAGTAAGTTTTATTTAAGGGAACAGATTGTGTGCTAAAGGTAGCCTGTGAAGTTCTAGTAGTAAATTTTTAAGCTCGAAAGAAGCATTATCATAAACTAAATAGACTTTGTACCTAGGTGTTAAAAAAAACCCAACGTTTTTATTGAGAATTTCACCTACAGCAGAACATGAAAAATGAGTTCAGCTGAGTTACTTATTAAGCATTGCTGTTCTGCTAATATGTTTAGTTTGAGGTGAGACCTGCTAGGATTATGTTTGAGTTTGCTGGTAGTAATTTTTTTAATAAAAGAAGGAAAGATGCTGAAAAACATTTATTAAAATGTTTTTCTTGCTTGCTATAGAAATGTCTATGCTTACTATGTAAAGACTGCTGTGGTGTGGTTTGTTTTTTTTTTTTATGAGGAACTAGGACAGCTCATGCGTTTTCCTGCTAAATATATTTATGAGGCAGCTGTTTTATAGCTTTCAGCTCTAAAGTTATAGATAAGTGTGTTTTTGTTTGACAGAAGATTCGAGAATTTCCATTTACTGCCAGTACATGTAAAGCTTGGCTAAGCAGACTGCATCAGGAGCACACACCATTTGTATTAGCCAATCTGTCTTTGCAAGTCCCAGGGCCACTATCTTGCTAGAAGCCACTGTGTGCTTTTGAAAGCATGAAATTGGTTTTATGCTGAGCACATGGTTTCTCATTTAGCAGTTCTTTTTATGGTAATGGTCAATTTATGGTTCAGTGCCAGAATTTTGGTGTTCTGTCAAAGCTGATAGCTTCTGCTAAGGTGTTCTTTCGAGATAAAAACAAACAAACAAAACCCCAAATAACATCCCCCGCCCCCCAAAAAACCCCACCAACAAAAATGTGGTTTGTGGTAGGGATCCTAGGGAGACCCTAGTAAAGGAAAATTCTCCCTCATAACCTAAACTACTGACATTTCTGATAGCATTGTGGAGTTATTTTGTTGCAGTCTTTCATAAAATGTTTGTCAGCATACGTTTGTCATTCATGACATAAGATTATTAAATTCATTGTCATCTTCTTACACTTCATACAGAGTTTTATAATCACTTTACAATAAGCTTTTTTTCGTGACATGGAAAATTACTATTCCTCGATGCTAACTTGCTCTGTGTGCTTATTTAATGATCAAGGACAAAATACACTTGAAAAATGTATATGAAGCACCCTAAACATTCAGGAGAGATGCTTTTCAGAAAGCAACTTTAGCACACATTACAAACTTTGCTCTTTCTTTGGAAATATATAGGAGTCAAAACAAGTTGTTAGTAAATACCTTTGTAAAACCTCCTTTAATACATGCAATTCACAAATTCATGAGCCAACTTTTTTCACCTGTGTTTCCTTCTTGGAAGAGGGCATTCTAGCTCTACCAGATTGCTAACTGCTCCCTCACTAGCAGCTGTCCTTAGTGAAAGATTAAGGTGGTTAACACTGTGCACGGTTAGGCTTCACTTGTGTTACTTTGTCAAGCTTACATTAATCTCTCTTGTATATTAGGTAATTTTGAATTGCATTTCTTTTTATGTAGGTCTCCGTCATTCAGAATGGATTCTGCAATAAGCATTGATACAATATTTGCTTCTTTGCTCAGTTCCGTCTGCAAGGGGCAAAATTTGACATTGCATTTTGTGTGGAGGGTGTGGTGGGCTCTAGAACTGGTAATGTTTCTTCTCGTAAGTGCTGAGGAGAGATCCTGGTCAGCTACTGATATGCCTTACTGGGAAAGAAGCTGGAGGCCATAGCTTCTAGAAGCTTACTTAAGAAGTAAACTTAAGCTGGTGTGCCAATTTTTTATTATTCCATCATCACTGAGGAGGAAAAGTAGAAGCTACAGAGACTACTACTCTTTGTCAAAGACGCTTGAAAGGTGCAGCAGAGTATCACTGCAACAAAGCTCCTTTCTCAAAGCCATGTTGTTTGGATCATCCTGTAGTCGCAAAATAGGTGCAGACTGACAGCTTGTTTTTTATATAGCTTTGAAAAAAAAGAAAAAGAAAAAGATTGTTCTTATTTTAGGACCTTTGAATAAATTTGCTTGCTATTCTTTAGTGTGTGTTTAACGGCTACCAGGTGGAAAATATTGTTACAAATACTTGGAAAACAGTGTGACATGCCACTACCATGACATACAAAACTTGTTTTATTTCTTCAAGTGCTTGAGCTAGAATACCTTTCCTTGTCCTTTTATTCTTTTTGGGATTCTTTTTATCCGTGCTTTTTATCACTGTGAATACAAGCTTGTCACATACCAAGCTAGCTAGTTCTCTGTTCCAAGACATTGTTGTTTGTAAGGTGCTTTCAGCTTCAAAGATCTTCCATCATCTTCCAAGTGTCTTTATTGCTGCATATTTCCCCTTCTGCCATTCACACTGGTATGTAAAATGAGAAGCAAGATCTGATGTGCTCTTTACACTGGACGTAACTACTTCACTTCCTGGTATGGAGCTCTACTGTTTCAAGAGCCATTTGTGTATCAGATTGCCAGTTGTCCCGTGGCACCATAATTTTAATTTCTTCTCCTTTAGAAGACATCACTGTTAATGTACGGTGATCTTTTGCAGTTAGAGAGCATTCGGGGGACAGCAGCTTCACTACTGCAGGGTTGCTTACAGGGAGGTTCTGAAGGAGAAGATGATATTGTAGGTGAAAAGGAAAAAATGATTGGGGAAGTGATATGGGGTTGTGAGCAATCACGTGTTGATCACTTGACTTTGGGACCCAAGTCTAGCCAAGCTTTTTGTGGAAATCTTGAATTTTCATTTTTTAGTGAAGGTCACTGATGATTCCTGCCGGAGGAGCTGAGTAAACTAAATGTAGTTCACTGTGGCAGCCCTGCTGAAGACCTACTGCTGAAACTGAAGTTTGTATGTTTTTCCTTGTATATAGACTAAAGAGCCAGAGATGTTCTAGAGGTCTCGCCCAGAATGTTCAGCCAAGAAACTGTGTGGTTTTTCATATGCTTTCTGTTCTGTTGGATTCTGAGCAGTGCTCATAACATGTCTTTAAAGGGAAAATGAACTCAGTAACTTCCCTCTTTCACATATGCTTTTTGTTCCTGTAAAAATTTTTTTGTTGTTGTTAAGTCAGGAAAGCAGGGTACTTTTTGATGTGTGCAGGTGTAAGGAGGGTGGTTTTGTATTGACACCAGCAGTTAGAGCAAATGAAAGGCTAAATTCCTTAGCCTTGGGTAGGTCCAAGATCTACCCTGAAAAAGTTTTTTGTCTGTGATTGAGCAGTGCAGATCTCAGGGGGAGACAAGCAGGTCTTTTTAGTAGTCTGTGAATACAGAAATATAGCTTCTTTAAGGACTGAGATTTTCCGATTCATATAGTGTGTTAAAGGAGCTGCTTGAGGGAAAGGATATGACTGTGAAAGCTCAGTGGGCAAAACTTTTCTTGGTAGGCAACTTGTGAAAGTGTCAGACTTTTGACTGGACAAAAATTTGTGGTATGGTGTGTTTGGTGATACTATTTGTTAGTGTACGTGGTTGCTCTGGATGGTGTAGGAGATCTGTGTTCACATCACCTGTGTTCACGTGATTAAAGGATGTTTCCAGGTCTAGGGACTTCTGAGGTTATTGTGGTGTGTTCTTTTTTGGACTGTTTGTTTTGTTAGCTGTTCACTTGGGTAATGTTTATGCTTTTACTGAGATCAAAGAAGAGACAGAGAGAGCAGGTCTCTAGTGTGCTGGTTTGCTTTTTGCTCTCTTCAAGCATTTTGTAATGATAGAAGTCAGAATGCATTGCCTGGAAGTGCGTGACTTCCACCCAGGGGCCTCTGTTTTCTTTCTTTAGGATATCTCATATTGGGGCGGAGCAGAGAGAGGAAGGGAGGGAAGAAATCTGTGAAGGAGGTTCTTAAAATTGTCTTTCTGCTCAAAGTGTGTTCAAAATTTTCACCTAAGTGCAATCTCCTCTCGCTCAGCCTAGGGTGTTTACAATGATGACATCCTGAAATGTTTTGTTTCATAATAGGTAGAATGAAAGGATAGTTCTGGGACTAAGCATTTAAATGTGAACAGAAAAGGAGGCGCTTTTTTTATCAGCAGAACACGTTTTAGTGGAACATCGAGAAAAATCAAGAGGTGAGGAAGATTTCTAGGCTTTATAGTGGCACATCTGGATAAAGAGTCACAGAAATCACTTCATCAAGAAAAAGCAGACTAGTTGGAAAGAACTGAAGGTTATTGTTAGGAATTGCAATGAAGTGTATTGTGGCCAGCTTTGTTAGTGGTACCATTGAAGTTTGATACATCTCTATAAGGCTCTGAATGTTAAAAATGCATACTCTATTAACTAAACATTGTAGCAACCTCTTTTTAAGGAAACATAAATAGCACTTGGCACCTGTGTACCCTGGTTACTTCTGAAAACAAGATTTAAGCTTTTCAGCCCCTTTGGCTGGTGAGCAGGGCACAGACTTTCAGAAAAGCCAAAGCTGGAAAACCAGAAGTTTATTTGCTGGGGATTAAATCATCATGAAAACATCCTTATATTTTTTTGTGGACATGATTATAAAGAATGCTGATATCAAAGTGGTGTAGTACCAGATTTTTTTGTTAATAGCTATTGACAGAAAACAAGGAAAAATCTGGCAGAAACAAGTAAAAATATTGTTGTCCCTTCATTTTTTTTTGTCATTTGCAAACACTAGCTCATTTTAATTATTTATCCTCTTTAACAAGTATTTCTCCTACAAGGGGAAAAAAAAATATTTTTTTTTCCTTTCCTCCTTCCTCAAAATAAACAAGTCAAATGACTTTGTTTTATAGATTACTTCAGATTACCTCTGCTGGAAGAAAAATATTTGAATTGACATTGCTCTCTTAGTTGTATACTAGACTTCTACTCTGGAAGTTATTGTTTTTGCATGGTATCTATGCTGTTGGTATCCTTCTGCAGGTAATGTTTCTCAACTGGACCATCAAGGAAGCTTAAAATCCAAGTCAATAAAGTAGTAATTTACCAGCAGCTGATGAATTAGGTCTGTAATCCAGTTATGCTTTATAAAGAAATACTCATCCATGAATATCTGGGTGGCAAAGCTATTTACTTAAATATTTTATATAAATGCCCCAATTTTAGAAGGTTTTAGTTGCAAATAGTCAGTGTTTGGTACTTAAAGTGTTTCATATTGTTCACTAACAATTATTCTGTTAAGAAACAGGAAGAGTCTGTTGCTCAAAACCATCGAGTAATTATGAAAGAAATGTTTGAATTGACATAATTTCATATGTGATTTGCAAAGTAGAGCTATAGAACTGTACTTTTTAATTTATAAACACATAGTGGATTTGTAAACGTTTGTCAAATAGTTTGACCAGCTTTTACCCAAAACTATCATGTTGTTCACAGCATGATATTTATTTGTCGATCTAGCCCAAGTTTACTGTAGTCTTCCGAGTAATGGGACAAACCAGAATAAGCTATTGTAAGAACAGATAAAAGCTGCTGGGGATTTCCATGCTCTGAAGGTGCTCTGCAACCTGAACACGTGGCTGCTTCTGCTCTCTTCCATGCAGATGCTCACTTGTTGAAAGGTGTTAATGGGCTTGGTGCTGAAGAGGGAGAGGTTTGGGTTAGAGCTTAAGTGTGATGTACCAATTAACTCCAGAAGTAAAATAAGATGAAGGAAATTGTGAGAGCAGAAGGCATTGCTGCATCCTGATGCATGAAATGAAACAGTGACGTGGCTGGAGTCAGGATGTTCCCAACTTTTGAAGGGCTGGCTGTCCTCACATGTATGCTTTATCCAAGACTTCAGTGATGATTATTCATGCACCTAAGATTAAACATTTGTGTAAGTGTTCACAGGTTGTTGGGTATGGCTAATAGTAATTAGTATACTAGGTACAGAAATAGGTATTATTAACATACCTTTATTAGGTGTAGTAATTGAATTGGAGCAGAAGAAAATACAACTTCTGGACATTGAAAATGCCATCTTAAAAAAGGTTGCATTAAATCAAGATGAAAAGTAACACGTGATATTTTTGGGGACAGGCCTAAAGAAACGCTACTTGTGGAGACAAACACTAGATTCTGATTTTTTTTTTGTTCCGTTTTTTACTTTCTGGCTGCTAGTTTGATCAGTTCCCTCGTTTTCCTGCCTGCAGAAAGTGAAGCTAATGCGAGGTGTGCAGCGATGCAGTACTCTGCCACAGAAGGTGGGGGATGCTGAAGCATCCCAGGGTTTTGCCTCCCTCAAATGTGCCTGTAAACTGGAAGTGAAGTTGATCACCGCTGAATAAATTAGTGTGAATTCTGTGGTGTATTTTGTGGGTTTTGTTTTGGTTTTTAATTTAAAACAATTTTTTAAATTTAGGAAACCTTCTTGTGGAGAAAATTTGTTTTGAGGAATTGCAGAACTCATCAGAAAAATAATTCTGAAGAAATGCACAAACATTTTAATTTTTGAAGTATTTTGTATTGCTTTATATTTTTATAGCAAGAGACTAGTATTTGAATAAATATGGTGTACTTCACCTTTTTATATGTGGTTAGAAACACCATTTAATGCAACAAGCTGGCTTTTATCATCAGAAGTCTATTTTATGCATAATAGGCATGTTAATAAGTAAAACAACTCAAAAGGTTAAAAATAGCTTTACAAAGAATATTTTTGTCAGATGATTTAATGTTTATTATCATTGTTTCAAGTAAAGCTTCCAGCCAACTTTACGGAAGCCTCTTTTGAAGGGAAGCTTTGAGTTCTTTAATTGTTGATGTAGGTTTCTTTGTGTGGTGGTCTTTTATGTACAAGAAATATATTTGAAGGGCAGTTAATGTGTGGAATACTAAGCATCATTGAAATTTAAAGACCTATTTGAAACTGAAGTTACAGATTTCAATCACGTTTTGTGTCAAGACTCCAATGACAGAAGAGAAGGTTTTAGTGGACAGTGATCCTGTCTGTTGCACTTTATTGCACTGGACGTCTACCCTGGCAATGACAGGCTATGTTTACAATTACAATGCACTTATTTTTTGCTTTAATTCTTGGGAGTTGATGGAAGGACAGACATATGCTTTCTGTCTTAGACTAAATGCAGTTATTTTTCCATCTTCTTAGAGTTTAGCTTCAGAAATATTTGTTATGATTATCTAAACTTGAAGTCAGTGGATGAATTGGGCAAATAAAAGTATAGATAGCTTGAAGTATTTCTACTTCGTACTGCTTTCCTCATTTGAAAAACCTGGGGTTGCTTTGATAGATAGCAAGCACGCTACCCTGGCTGTTTCAAGTCTTCCTTTTGCAAGATTGATGCAATGCATCAAAGTTACTTTATCTGCTTTAAATAACTAAGATAAGAATCCTAATCACAGAAATTGTCATGCATTAATTGAATAACTATGGAGTGGACTTCAGGAGTGTGTTCTTTCTGCTGGCTGCCGATTAGCAGGCTGTTTGACTGCTCGGAGTCTCATCTCTTCTGTGCGAGGGTTTATCATTCTCGGAACTGATGGCTGAGTGCTATGCAGAGGAAAGCTGATCTGGCCCCTCTGAAAGAGGACATGCCTCGTTTGTTCAACAGCAATCCCTCTGTGGCACAGGCATACTGCTGGAAAACCAGGAGGAGTTTACAAAGACTGGATGAGGTGCCCGTGTGCAAGATAGGGAGCGTGCATGGAATCTGGGTGAAAAACAGCAATTTTGTTCTGTCTAAAACATGTAGCTAGAAATGATATAGCCTAAAATGTATCAAAATAGCAGCTTCTGATAGGAGTTGAGTGGTGATAAACTGCCAGAAACTGATATGCTACTGTAAATATGCTACCTATCCTGAAATTGAAATCCCTCTACTCACTATATTATTTTCTAGGCCATCTATTGCATGAACCTGTTGTTTATTGCCTACCTTTAATAGAGTTCTGTGGTCAGTAGAAATTGTATTGCAAACTCGAGGTTTCAGGTGTTACATAGTTATTAGAGCAACAACCAGGAACAATGCAGATCCGCGGTGGAGGACTGTTTGAGGAACCAGTGTCTTGTAGAAATTACAGAACATTAGGGGTTGGAAGGGACATCTGTGGGTCATCCAGTCCAACTCCCCTGCCAAAGCAGGGTCACCTGCAGCAGGCTGCACAGGACCGTGTCTAGGCAGGTCCTGAATATCTCCAGAGAAGGAGACTCCACAACCTCCCTGGGCAACCTGTTCCAGTGCTCTGTCACCCTCAGAGGGAAGAAGTTCTTCCTCATGTTCAGACGGAACTTCCTG
>Ga0065711_1045248_pt1 | contig 13600 bp, 5 predicted proteins | sample Hoacrofraction12_FD_59098 | JGI IMG/M metagenome (GOLD analysis project Ga0065711, IMG submission 59098) | Hoatzin crop microbial communities from Cojedes, Venezuela - Epithelial fraction 12 v2 (version 2) | ecosystem: Host-associated > Birds > Digestive system > Esophagus > Crop | place... | reverse complement strand
GCGGGCGTTTCGAGCCGTTGGCGCTGTGAGGGCCGGCGGTTCCGCCCTTCTTTTCCGCGCGCGGCTCGCGCCGCTTCTTCAGCCTTCCCGCCATTTCCCGGCTCTCCACCCCCCTGCTTCTCCCGGCCCTCTGCAGTCGCTGAGGCAGCGCGCCGCGGTGAGTACCGGCTGGCGCGGGGTCGCACCGGGACACCGCAGCATCCCCTCTCCCCTCCCGCCTCCTCGTCCTGCCCCGGCGCGGCTCTTAGCCGAGAGCCCCTCGGGACTGGAGGCAGCAGCCGCCGCGGCTTTGGGACCCGGCCGGCAGGCGTTGGGCTCGCAGGCGCTGGGGGAGAGCCCCTGAGGGGGCTGAGCTGGCTGCGGCCATCGTGCTGGGGACGGGGATCGCGCCCACCCCCCTCGGGTGTCCGGAGATTTGATGGCGGCTGGAGCGTGCCCTGGGGACCTGCAGACACACGCGTAACGCTCTGCGCCCTCCTTGTGTATTCATTTTGACGACAGCCCTATTTAGCGTGGAAGGCAGAGGGCAGCTGGAAGGCTGCCCTGTGACAGGATACTCGGCTGACAAATTCTGTTTCTGATGTGATCTGGAATTCTAACCGAAGTTCGACAGACGCAGGGTTTCAGCAGGGTGCGTTTGCTTGTTCGGCACTCGTGCCCCTCAGGCCGGCTGGCAAAGTGGGGTTTTCTGGTGGAATGTACGTTCTAGAAACAAAGTATTAGGTAATACTAAACCCTGGATGTTACCAGAGTATTGCAGACAAGGCCTCCTGAGTTTCTTGATAATTTATCCGATTCTTTGCTGTCTGTTGCACTTACTTTAGGATCCCAAAACTGATGATCTGTTTGCTCGCTTCAGGATCCCCAGGCTGGTGATTTGTTTGCTGGGAAACAGCAAAACAGCAGATCCCTTTTTCTTGTAACTTTTAAGTTGTGACTATTTTCACAAGTTTATTTACACTGACCTTATTTTTTTTATATAATTGGTCAAAACCCTGCATTATTATGCTGAGGTATTTTTATGTTGAAGTATTTCTTGTTCCATTTTCAGAGGAAACTTTAAAGTGGAGGTTCAGAAGACGAGATTCTGCTTGCTGCTGAAGTAAAAAATAGTTTTATAAGCAAGATCTTGAAGTGCAGTGTAATGTCACTGTATTTTTATTTCTAGAACAAGCTGAAATGTTAAAATGATTGTGAGTGGGTTTTTTATTTAATGTGAGGAAAACTGTAAGTAAATCACTTTTGCAGGCCAATGAATACTCAATATTTACACCTGTTGCTTTTAAGTTAACGGCAGTATTGTATCTTAATAGTAAATGTATGTGAATTAAGGAAAAATGTGTTTGCAAAGATCAGGGATTTAATTGATGTAAAAATGTGTTCTGATGTGATGAACAAAAGCTATTAGGATATCCCCAAAATAAAAATTGTTTTCTTGTCTTTGTCCAGACGCTCTAATCCAGAATAGCATTCCATTTTCTGTTGTGATCTGACACTTCCTTTTTCCTGTGCAGACTCTGTTTATTAAAATACTGAATGTTCATTTAAAATGATGAAAAAGTTACAGCTGGAATAATATCCAAGATTTTTTTCATGTATTTGGACGTTTTTTGCTTACAAAAAATATTTTAATCATGAGCTGTGGAAAAGATTTTGTGGAAACTCTTAAGAAAATTGGATATCCTAAAGCTGATGAGCTTAATGGAGAAGATTTTGACTGGCTGTTTGAGTCTTCAGAAGACAAGTTATTTATGGAGTGGTTTTGTGAAAATGTAAATGAGCAGCATGTGGTGTCTGAAAAAGAACTGCAAGATTTTGATAGTCTTCTTGAATCTGGTAAGCCCATATTGGAAGGAAATGCACTGGATGAAGTCCTTAAAACCTTGAAGCCCATGGATTCAAAGCACGGTAGTCAAGAGGAGGAAGAAGAAGAAGAGGAGGAGGAACTGAAGAAATTGGAGGATGAGCTTCAAACTCTTCAGAAGTTAAAAAAACTTCAAATTCATCGGCATAATAAGCTTCAAATGGTGGTTTCTGCGAACAGCCATATCTTACAAACATTAAAAAGCAAAGAGGTAGAAGCACATAAAGATTTGAAAGAAGGACTGGAAGAGTTTACTGTGGCAAATAATAAGCTTAATAATGAACTGCTATCTCTTATAGATGCAGCTAAGAAACTGGCCTCTCTCTTCACTGCTTCAGATTCAGAACAAGGTTCAGGTCCACATCCAGTGTTTTTTTCCCAGCTTTCTTTGGACGAGTATTTGTCTCGAGAAGAGCAAAGCACTGCAGCATTTACATCATACTTAAAAAAAGATTTTTATCAAGGTATGTCTGAATGGGTTGAAAATTCACATGAAGACAGCTTTCAGCTGCTGGATATAAGCAAACAAGTCCCTTGTGATGAGACTAATCAAGTTTGTGAAGTGAGTCAAGAGATGGCCAGGCTCCAGACCGCGTATATTTGCGCTCAACATCAGCTGATTCAGATGCAAGCTAAAGAGGAGAGCATGAATTCAGCTATAAAATGCGCAGAGAGCATGCTGCAGTCCTTTAACAGCAAGGTAAGCTGCAAAATGCGGTAGAAGGTGGTGGAGTTTTAAACAGGCAAACAGGCAGGTGTGTTTAACTGGATCTAGTAAAAGGGATCCCCGAGTTATTGTTCTTTCAACTATTTTTAGATAGTAAAATTGCGCTTTTTATGAAGTTTCAGCTTTGCTCACAGAACTCCTCTTGTGAAATGGCTCCAGTTTCTATAGTTAGAAATTCATCAGTATGGAAGAGTACCTTTAATTCTACTTTCCCAAATTACTACCTTAAATAATCTAGAATTTAGTAGTACCTTGCCAGTTTAGTTCAACTTTGAAATTTCAAATTATAACTGGCTCTCAGTTTGTACAACAAACAAAAGTTTAACTGTGGTTGAAATTTTGTGCCGTTGAGGAGCTAATATAAGTGTATTTCTGTTGACGTTCCGTAGCGTAAACTTGGAAAATTTTAATTCACTGACTCTTTTGAAACTCAAGTATTTGTAATATGGTGACATTGTGTTGACATGTTTTAAATACCAAATAAATGGATCGGATAGCTGAAGCCCCAGAAGTCTCTCAACAAGTGAATGACAGGCAAATTTGACTACTGGAGTTTAATAATGTGAAGAAATCGTAACAGAATGAAAAATATTAGTTTATGCCAGTCACGGACTAACTTGAGGCATCATGACAGTTTGTATATTTTCATTTGTGGATGACTAACAGAGGGCTTGATTGTTTAGTCATTTGAAAAGGATTGGTTCTGCTAGCAGTGTTGATAGTCATCTGACTGAATACAAAAAATTATGTTTGCATATGAGATTTCAGTTAGATGTGCTTGAAATCTAGGGGCGAGGTAAAATACAGCTCTTCTGTTTTTTCCACAATAAACTGTTTCCTGGCCCTGCAATAGAATGAAATTACTATTTATTGAAATACATTGATTTGATATCTGCTTTTTGAATCTGTATTTTGCCTTTTGTGGTAAAGGTCTGTAAAACTGCTTGTGGAGCTTTCATTTAATTTTGTAGATATGAAAGATGCAGTGATTTTAATGTAATGTGAGTACAGGAATCTTGTGTGAACTGAAGAAATGTGTTAGGGAAGTGGCTTGGAGGGAACCATGAAGAAATTGATGAATATTTTGCTTTATGCAGGATACTGGAAAACAAGAAAACCTTGATGCCAAAATATCTAGTTTAAATGATGAAATTTCAACAATTAAACAAGATATAACTCAGATAAACAATGAAGAGCTGCTTCCTCTTCTGAAAGAGAATGCACGATGTTTCAGTGCGCCAGTGGTGAAAGGGTACTTGGATCGTCAGATTGCTCAGCAGGACTATTATGCTTCAAGACAAGATGAAATATGCAGGCATTTGATAAGACAGAAAGTATCATTTGAACTTATTGAGCTAGCCTATGAAATGGAGTTGAAGAGACATAAGGAGATCTGCTGTCAACTTGAGAATTTAGTAGAATCTTTGAAAAAGAGCATTAATGAGTTGCAACAGAGACTACAGGTGATAACTGAGCAAACTCAACATGCAAAGCCCAGAAACACCATTAGTTCAAATGATGGTTTCTCTTGCAGGTAAGCGTTACAGTCACTATTGAACTTTGATTTTTGAAATAATATTGGGGAGATAAAGGCTTAGGCAAGCTAAGCCTTTTCTGTTGCTAAGTTCTTAGTTACTACTGTAGCTAATTAGTATTTTGAATTATCTAGAACTGAAGCCTGCAAGATATGAGACTTGCCTCTTGCTTATCCTTTGAAATTCTTTTCAGGTTTGCCTGAGGAAAAACTGTTCGATTATCAGTCATGTTAATATTGCTGAAGCATTCCTAAACAATATCCAGAACATAAAGACCCTTTAAAGCCAGACCTGGCTTATTATGGTGCCCTGATCTAGAACCTCTTGAAAGCTGTTCTGGAAGCAGAGAGCTTTTAATAACAATGACTTCCCAGATCATATGCGTGGCCTCATCAGCTTAGCCTGCAAAAGCCACCATGTGGTAGAGGAGAGGAATGACTGCTTGAATAGATGAAATGTGTGTAGCTTATTTTCACTGCGTGGCTTGCCACTGGCGTCAGTGTCCTGTCATCCATGTAGGAGTCTGGCTTTTCACCATCTAAGGAATTAAGTCTCCTTGTAGCTCAGGTGATACAGTAGGAATTTGTGCTGTGTTGCTGTCCCTTCAAGACTTTAAACCTTTTGATGAGGTGTATTGTATAATTGTAGGTGTGTTAATGTCGGGCTTTTCCTCCTTCTTTAAAATGGTGCTTGAAGTGTTTTTTAAATAATTGGTAAGTGATAGTTGGATATGGTCTTGCACAGCGAAAAACTGCCAGAATTAGGCAGCATTAACTTTGTTCCCATTATGTGTTTACATTGGCAACTTGTAACATTTTTGTGTAAGTTTATTATTAAGTCTCCAAATCACTGAATCAGGATGTTGTCTGGCTACTTTTCACTTTTTTGGAAAAGGCATGTATTCATGATCGTGAAGGGAGGTTAAAAAAAATTAAAAACCCTAAAGGGTCTGTAAGCAGAAGACACTTGAAAGAAAATCAGTTACTCTTGAAATATAGCTCCTGCTTGTATTAAAGCCAATCTGATTCTATATTGGGGCTGAATTCCTGAAGATTTTACTATGGAGAGGTGGCAGTAGCAATCGAGCAAAGTTACCTCTAATCGTATTAGACTCTTCCTGATGCAGTGTAAAGGTACAGTTTGGTACAGCGGGTATTGTGGTCTTTTGCATGATGCCGAACTAATTGGAGAATTTCTTAGCAGTCTCTTCACAGACAGAAATACTCTGGTAAGCTTGAAAATGTTACAAAGATTTCTCTTATTTCTCATTGGCCACTGAAGTTTGCTGTTTTTCAGCACTTAAAGGTTGGATCTTACTTTGCTGTCCTTGAAATGTCAGGAAATAGTTGGCAAAAGCACATTGTCAGCTTCTATTTGCATTCATTGTGTACTTATGAACTGTTACTTTGGTATTTCATTGCTGTTAATTTAATATTGAAATGTTTTGGAGTCCTAGTAATCACATGCTAGCTATATATAGATGGAATCATTAAATCTGTGGGAGATATAGCAGTGTAGTAAGAGTACCCTGAGCAGTACTGTCCTTTGCTAGTCCTCTGACTTCTCAACATGAACATCTTCTCTTGACTAATATTGACAGGAGTGCTTATGAAACTTAAAAATGCTTGTGTGTCTAACTTCATTTGTTACAGGCTGTATGAGCTTCTGGAAGGAGAAAATAAAAACCAGCAATTGTTTAAAACATATGAAAGCCTGGAGCAGATGGCTCAGAAGTTAAAGGAGGACTGTGCTACAGTACAAGATCAGCTAGCAGCGTCTTCTCAAGAACAGTCTCTCCTTTTGTCCAAGCTAAAAAGTGATGTAGATACCCTTCATGATGCTCTGTATCGTGGAGGAAATCAGATACAACTCAGTAGTCGGGTAAGCCCTTGTCTTGTTCTTAAAGTGATTACATTCATGTGCATCATGTTCTTTTACTAAGGAGAGTGTAGTATGAAGGCTGTAGATACGCAAACTGGCTCCCATTTGTCAGCAACAATTTTGTTAGCATAATGACTGCGGCCTCGGTGTTTACATTGTTCTTAGCAAATGTTAAATTTTGTAAATGTGGGCAGGTAATAATTTTTTGCTTTGAAGCAAATTGTTGCATCTAACTTTTAATTTCTTTCAAAGTCATATACAGTCATGTATTACTAGTATGTTTATGGTATGGGAAATATGTTGTCTGGATATGGTGTCACTGGGGAAAAAAATTCTCTATTTCAGATGGGCTTGTTTCCCCCATTACCTGTAACACCTAGATAGTATGGTTTAGCCCCTTAAAAAGCCTGGCCATGGGTGGCTCATTTGGACAAAATAAGAATATCAGAATCTTGATGGACAGTTGTAGTAGGACAATCCTGCTACAGAGCTGCCGGGTATTTGGTTTAGAGCCTCTTCTAACAACTCCTATTCCCATTTAAGTGCAGCTTGTTACAGTTTTGAAATAATTGTAGATATCTCATAAATGAATTGAGGGAGGTCTTCTGTTACATAATACTTCCTTGGTTAAACACATGAAAATATATTTAACACTTCCATCTGTCCAGTGAATTTGCATCATATAGAACAGTTTTTATTAAAAAATTAAACTTGTAATTGGAACAATATGTATTTAGAGATTGCATGTTATTAAATCAGATACCCTTCTGTTGATTCAAGTTAATTCTTAAAACATAGTGACATCTCTTTCTGTTGCTGGTGTTTCTCAAGAAAAGTAATTCCTGTAATAAGGAAACAACATGGAAGTAGGTGACTAGCCTGCTTATGCTGGACTATCGTAAGAATGGCAGTTGGGAAAATTGTAGCTGGTAATTAATGATTTAATTTTAAAACTGAATTGGCTTATTTGTTGTTTTTCTTTTGGTTCCCTTTTAAGATATCATAGAATCATTAAGGTTGGAAAAGACTGCTAAGATTATCCAGTCCAACCGTCAACCCATCACCACCATGCCTGCTAAACCATGTCCTGAAAAGGCTGTCTATGGAGATTTGTAATTGGTAGATGGTTGAATGACATTTTCAGTCTAGTTGAGGGCCAGATTCTTATGGTCTTAACTCATCAGTTTTAGTAAACAAGTAAATGAAATTACGATTTCATAACCTGATGGCAGTACTGTTACGTGGAGTTCAAAAGTTACATAAGTTGAATGGAATCCCTTATCACCTATTTTTCTGTTTTTTTGTGATGACTTTTCACTGACAAACAAATGTGGCTTCCAGAAGCAAAAAACTTCTATATTTCTAGTTCAGCTACTGTATTAACAATATAAAATTAATAAATTTGTCTTGTATTTTTTTGTTAGGAACTTACTGAGCAGTTCCATCAACTGGAAGTTGATTTGAATAAACTAAATCAACTCCTTATGGATCTGGTTGCTGATGTGAAGTCAAAGAGAAACGTTTTAGAGTCAAATAAGTTGCTTCAGATGGAAAGAAACTTGTATGTATATTTTTTCAAAGATGAAGACCACTTGAAAGAGATCGTGGAGAAGCTTGAACAGCAGGCTGAGGCTAAAGCCAGTGGTCTGGAAGATCAGAATTTCGTCACCAGTGATGTTCTTAATGTTTAAACTTCAGTGTAATCATAAGAAAGGAAAGCATGTGTAAACTGTCTACAAGTTTATGGAATAAGTATTAGCTTGTCAAGGCTAACATTTGTCTGTCATTGCAATGTATGTTTAGCTGCCACGATTACCACGTTGGGATTGTGTGCTGCTTTATGGCCTCTGGCATCTGCCCACCAAGTTCAAATCTCAGATTTGTCAAAGTTCTTTGATATGAAGTAATACGTTTGTTATTTGAACGGACATTCAGGCTGCTCTTCTGCTAGCCTGTATGTTGATTTCCACTGCACACAGCATAGCACAAAAAGGAATGTTTCATACCTTTGAGATAATTTTTCTTGCATGCTAGGAACCTTTTATAAGCGAACTGAAACATAAATTCAGAGAAGGCATTCCAGATTTTGGAACATGAATGTAATGTGCTCCTTCTGAAGAGGGTGGTTCTTCAAGCAAATATTCCGTGATCATTTCCCTTAGACTTCTTCCAAGAAGATTTGGGTTTATTAGAAATGTGTTGGAATGTGTACCAGAATCTTTTTCAAGTACCAAGAGTATCTGTTTTAAGACCATTCCGATATATCTTAATTTAACTTATGGCCTGTCTTCTCCATTGAAACCAGTCCATAGGCATACTGGGCTCTTCAGAGAAAACGAATATGAAATTTACCTTTTGGACTTCTGAGTTTACCCTATAATTTGTAATGATAGGCATTTCAATTCAGAATCCTGTTGCTTTCATATTCTTGGTTTCATGTCCATTGTTAGACTGTTTATCAGATTTTATATAGCTTTGTAATATACCCATGGAACTAAATAGGCTTTTATAGTATGATAACTTTGTCTTTTATATTTTGGTGGGATCAGCAGTGCTTGCTTTCAAGCATTGTACATATTGATGAAGGTTAGTGAATTAACTTTAACTACAGTAACGTTAAAACTATTTTGATTGCAGACTTTTTTATGCGAGTATAACTTATTTTTAAACGTTTGAATTGTTTTTAACTTACTGATTGGATGCCTTTATATCTGGATTTCATGTTGCTTAACTCTATACATTGTGTTTGTTATTAAATACCAAACACTATAAATTCAGTTCAATGTTGTCAATATTTATGGCCAATCCATGTGTTGGTTTTAGGTGTATTCTTATGCATAGCGTCTTGTTTATATTTAGTCTGCTAGGTTCTCATTTTGATGTGTCCCTGAGGATTTAAAACTGCTGCTTCCCACCCTGAGAAGTCAGGGAGTGTTTTTACCCTGTGTAGGAAAAAAGCGTTGCTCTTAATTATAAAAGTTAGCAGGAGCTGTGCATGGGGAAAGATTATACTTCTGACTCTTGGAATGTCAGGGAAAAGAAAGCCATTCTGTTTCTCTCCCTTTCGCGTGCCTACTATAAAATTTGAGCTAGGTAGGTGTAGGCAATACTAATGCAGCCTGACAGATGTTCCTCTTTCAATCTGGATACAAACATTTGTATTTGTAAGAATTCAAACTTGTAGTGTGCCTGTGGTCTTGACCTAAGAGAAATACTTCCATGTAAGCAGAGGAAATATTGTTTACTTGATGGTTAATCTTGACTTGAACATCTACTCATGCATTGGATTTAGTGGGAGAAGACGAGAGTAACAGGACTCCAGTTACTAACTTGTCTAGGAATAATTTACCAGCAGTTTTTGGTAACCAATGGACTTGTACAACTTGAATCCTTCTAAGTATTTTGAAAATATTGGCTACTTACTTTTGTTTTTGTGGTAAGTTTTATGCATCCTTCTGGTCTGACTGTATAAAGTCAACAAAGTCATCAGTATGGACAGTGTGGTTTCTAATTCTCCCATATGTGTTATATCTAGGGGCTCTCCGGGTATTTTGTGTGTACTGTAGAATATGACTACAGGTCAACTAGAAAGGCAACTGCTTTTTAAAAAAGGAAAGTTTAGAACAGCAGTCGCTGCAGTCAAAGCTTGTAAAGACTGTAGAGGTTGCTGACCCATTTCTCAAATTGACAAACTATAGTAACTTATTTGATATTATTAGTATTTAACAGTACTTGAACACATCAATTATACGAAGTTTAAGGAATAGAGGTCTTTAATGATAAATATTTTCTGAAACAACACATTACTAGTATTTGTATATCAGGATAGTAATACTTGTTTGTTTCATCCTGTGTTTGCTCTATTTTGGCAGTTACTTGGAAAGTTTTTTTTCTTGATAAAACCTGAGCACCAATAAAAGTAAATGTATGCATATGCTAGGTATAGACTAGTTTAAAGACGTTGAGGAGGGAGGAGGTAATTTCAGACATAAATGGTAATTCTTATTTTATTTGTCAGATTTTTTTTTTATTAGAAGTTAGCTTAATAGGACTGCCTAATTTTTATAGTGGTGTATTAAAACACTTTTTCACAGATGTTTCACTCACTGTTTTTTGTGAATTATTACAGTTCGCTAATTTTTATTTACAATACTTAGAAACTCATAGGCATGTCAGAGAGGAAACATCACTTTCGAGGAGAATGAATGGCTGAATACGTTCACTATATTTTGTCTTTAATTTCAACAGTGTAAATGCAGATTTTTCTGTGGCCCTGATATCATGTGTAATTTGTGTGTGTTCTGTGTTTAGGTTTAATGTTAAAAATGGAACAGTACACATCGTACATAGGATGTGAGACTTCTGAGGTGTGTTTATCTGATATTGCTCAGAGGGTTATGACAGCTTTGCAGTCTGTTCCTGTAGGAGAAGTTCACACTAGCAGAAAGAATAGCCAGAGTGAGTAAATCTTAGCCTTTTTAAGTGTTTCTATTTTCAGTTGAAAAACTGAAGCCCAAACAAACAAAATGATATCAAACCTCTAGTCCCTATTTAAAAAGAAAAAAAGTCAGAGTTCAGGTTTCCCGGTTTAGAAGAGAAATTAAGCTGTAACTCTGACATTTGCTGGGACTTTTGTGATTAAATAATACTATGTGAGTGCAAGGAACCTAGGATATTACCAGTACCCTCAATTTCTTTTTTTTTTTTTTTTTCTTTCTGATCCTACTATGTATTATAGATGTTAGGTGAGAATTTCAAATTGTTCATTAACTAATATTGTGAATTAAATGTATAAGTTAACTTGACTCTGGACTAGATATTTAAAGATCACTAGAGGTACTGGGAACTTGCCAGAAGGCCTGTGAACTCTCCAGGCTCGTGTTTGTGCTTTAAACACATCTTCCTTAGCAACTTATTCCTGGTGAAATTCTAGGGGGAAAAGGGAACAAAAGTCCTGGTGGCAGAGCAAATTAGGTAATGTTAAAAGTGCCTCAGCAGATCTTTGACTGTTGAGCAAATCTTACTCGGAATTTGTGGGTACTAGGGAGGTTTTCCAAGATGGAATTCTTATTCTCAATTCTGTGCATTTCATAGTCTGCCAGTCTTGTAGCTCTGGAAGGAAGTAGATAGAAAGTGAAGAGTTTTGCTTAATTTCAGTTGTCTGTTTTCTCCTGAGAACTAGATCCTGGAACATTATCTGGTCAATGGGATTTGAATCTAGTATTTGTTCTTGTGTACATGGTGCTTGTTCCAGCCTCGGTTTTATGTAAATAATAGTTCAGGCTCTTCTTTCAGCAATAACGTGTTGGATCAGTGGAGCCTGATGGCGTAGCAGTGACAAGGGTAGTAGTTCATTGCTGTGTGAATCAGTGATACGCATTTGAAGAAATGTGGGATGGGTTTATTTTAAAATGGTACATTTGGACCAAACCCCAGGTTGTTTTAAAGAAAACCAGATTAATTTTTTGACTCAGTTTAATTGCCTTTCTACTTCTCCCGCTACGTTGTCATTTTCCCTTCCTTATTTTCCCATGCAATGTTTTTTGTCTTGGACTGGGGAACTCTGTGCTGTGCGGTATCTGTGTCATGTTCTGTTGTCCACTCTTGATCCATTCACTCTCTGTCAAGCTGTAAAATTACAGATTCTCTTTTTGTGAAAAACACTATGAAGGTGTCTGATATCTTTAGCCAAATGAGCTTGCTGTCTTCTTTGTAGTGCTGCTAAATCCTTATTCACTGGGGAGTGAAAGAACAGTATAAGCATTTGGTGGCGGCAGGTCACATCACTAGCTTTTCTTGCTTGTTTTCTGTGGAGTAATTACAATTGTTTCTAGTGTACGGGCTTAAGAACAAATTTATTTGAATTGCTTCTAGGAAATTGCCTATGTATATGTAGCTTTAGCTGATCAGGGTGGATCTGGAGGGAAGAAAAAGTTTGCCTCCCTTAGAAACAAAACCAAAACCTGTCATATTAGTTGGTCTGTTTCAAGCTGCATTGAGCTGTATTTTATTGATAGTCTTTAAATATTATATTCTACTTACTGGAAAACCTGTTTGTCTTTAGAAAGTAAATATTGGGTTCAAATGGGACAAAGATCTGTGATGTTGAACTAGTGGGTGAAATTCTGTTGTTATCTTGGTGGTACAGCTTGTAAAGGTTCCATCTAGCTGTGAGGAGTTTGAAGGCAAGGATGGATTTCTACTGCCATCTGGTGATAGTTTTTCATAAACCAGAAATTTGAGGTTACATAGCTTTTCAGGTACGTGTCATACTGAATACTGGGTGTTGAAGGAGAGAAATGTAATCCTCATCTTCTCTGGAGGGTTAATTTGTCAAGAAAACGTATCTAGCTCTGAAACAATTAAAGGCACCGAATTAAAACTCGGTTAGTATCATTCTTAAATTATAATTTTATTGTAGGAAGTGTTAAAAAAAACAAACATAAATGTTTGAAGCTACAAATACAGCTAAGCCATGTTTGTTCTAACAGCTCTGGTTAGAAGTCTGAGCTGGAGATAACTGATTATACACATACACCAACATGAACCTACATGTAATACTGTGAAGTAATAAGCTTAGGACTAATTAGCTAGTTAGTCCTTGAAAATGTTTTTTTCAGTATTTTAAGTACAGGGTCCTGGTTTACCTAGACATAATTTTTTTTTTTAAAACGTTTCAGGAAGTAGAAATAGATCACCTTATGCTTTGTTTGATGTTGGTCATCAGCATGTAACATTCAGAAAGTGTCTTGCTGCTGGTAATACAAAGTTTATAGCTGAGAACAGCAGTGGAGTGTTGTACTTGGTGTGGACCAGGAGTTACAAGGGGACAAAATCCGTATTTTGCCCATGAGGTGTCTTTTTGGCTAGGCAGTAAAAGAATCTAGAGACAAAGGAATCCTAACTACTAGCAAACTCTGGAGAGACCCTAACTTCAGTGGAGTTCTCTTTTTCCCCTGTTCCTCTTCCTGTACCTACTGAGTTTGTAATTCCTGCTAGCCTGTTGCCCCTTGCTCTTTTATTCCAGCCTTCACTTGTTTCTCCTCTCCTTGGGGCTACTGGGCAGTGTTGAGGGCAGAATAGAGAAGGCATGTCTTGTTTCATTTAGCATCATGCAGAGTCCTGAGGTGCATTTACAAAGCCTTCCTTAAACTACAGCATCTGTCTGCTTTCAGAGCTGTAGGCTAAATATCACTGGTAGTTCAGTGGTGAGCCCAGACTAACAGCTGTGCTGGGCACAGGGCTCTGTCCTAGACCCGACACTGATAGCCGTCCTGCTTCTTGTGGTCCTAGTCATTACCTTATCTTTCTGTCAGCTTGATAGGCCTGAATTCTCCTTGCTCTCTGTTCTTGTCTGGTCTCACAATACCTGTTCTACTGTGAGCATGAACAGTGTGAAAAAATCACCCTCTGCAGATGAAGCATGGTCAGTTCTCTGTAGGGCATGATATGCTAAAGATGTGTTTGCAAATAGTGTTTTACTGAAGAAAACTATTGTGGAATAATGCCACCCAATTCCAAGGTAGCAGTTAAACTGTGTGAAGTATGCAGAGTTTGTTTTTTGGGGATTTTTTTTTTTTTTTTTTTTTTTTT
>Ga0065711_1045247_pt1 | contig 13600 bp, 9 predicted proteins | sample Hoacrofraction12_FD_59098 | JGI IMG/M metagenome (GOLD analysis project Ga0065711, IMG submission 59098) | Hoatzin crop microbial communities from Cojedes, Venezuela - Epithelial fraction 12 v2 (version 2) | ecosystem: Host-associated > Birds > Digestive system > Esophagus > Crop | place... | reverse complement strand
CTCACAATCTGCCCTTTTGGGAATACAGGGAAATTACCGAAGCTTCTTGAAATAAAAAAAAAAAAAAAAACCAAAAAACACCACCACCAAAATAAAACACCAAACCACAAAATCCCCGATTTTGTGTGTGCCAAGTACAAAGTAGATGCATATTTAAAAAGTTACAACTTGGTGGTTGTTAGGAGAAGCCATGGTCCATAAATCATCTCAAATGAAACACAAAATCCTTGCTTAGAACTTAAACCCAACAAAACCCTGTCATGTTCAAACTGAGAACCGGATACACAGATACATCACTATGAATTAGATGAGCTTCACAATTTCTCTCACCTAACCAAGCATAAAAACAGAAAACGAGACTAAGCACAGCAAAGCTGAACTCTGTTTGCTACAATTCCACAGGCTCTGTGGAACAAAGGTTTATAAAAGCCAGGGTCTTTAACAAGTACCGTGAGCAACTGCTCTTCCATTTGCAAAGACTTTGGGTCTTCTGCACAAAACATAAATGCAGCAGGGCTGCATTTTGAAGAGTAAAGCCATATAAATAAAAAAAAAAAATCTGAATATTTGATACTGAGAGAAGCGCCTGAGCATTTGAGGAAACAAACATATCGGGCTCCCTTCATTTCAGGGTAACGTGGTAATGACAAGTGGCAGAATCTCTTATACATCGTGTGCAGTGAAGAGACTGAAGAGCAAACTTGGACCTTGAACTCCTCTGGTGGTGGGTATTCTCATCTGAAGTCTCATTTGACCTCACTAGATAGCCTGCTCCTTTGAGACTGAAGGCAGGTTAAAACAAACAAACAAAAAGCCAAATGAACAACAAAAAAAGTCACTTCCATGGTGTTAAGATGGGAATCTACTTTTGAAGACGTGGCCCTAGGTCCTGGTAAATACCAGGTTTCAATGACACCACTGAGGTGCTCTATAGAAGTTTGGTGCATTTATTTTAGTTTTTAAAGGACACTAAGACTTATTAGAAAGGAGTGAATGTCTTTACTGAAACTTTGCACAGCAAAGGCACAAGACGCAACAGTCAGATGCTGTAGCACAGGAAATTGCACCTGAAGGCAAGGAAAAAATTAATCCTGAGAAGGGCCAAGCACTAGAACCAGGCTGCCCAGCAGGGCTGAGAGATCTCCACTCTCAGAGATGTACAAAATTCAGATCGACAAATTTCTGAGAAACCTGCTTTAACTTTAATCTTTCTTGGAGCAAGAGGCTGGACTAGGCAGCCTCCAGGGGTCCCTTCCAACCCAAGTTTTCCTGTAACTTGGAAAGAATTCCCTGGTGAGAAGTCCCCAAGCCCACCTCTCAATCCCAGAAAAAAAAGAGAAATTTCCAACACAGATATTACAGCCTTATAATAAGTGAACACACACAAAAGAAACTGTGTACTAAATTCAGCATATTGACTTTAAAAATGAATGCAAAATAGGGTATAATTTAGTTATGTTGACACATCTGCTGAATCTCAGGCTAATAAAAATCTGTCTACAATCATATACCACATGGTATATCAATTTTCTGGGAAACAAAATTAAAACAGAAAAAGAAAACTAAGGCAAATGCTTTTCCATAGGAAAAAGGAAATATCCCATAGTCATGACAAAGCAGCTTTGGTTTCTAAAAAAACCCAGCCAATAATTTGATTCCTAAGAACTGTTCACAGCCCTCCAGAAGGGTCCCAGGTCAACAACTAACAGCTTTGCGGGATGCAGAACTATCACCTAGTAGCAGATCCCTTCCTGCTGCAGTACTATAGCACTGAGAAGATCACATCATACCTGTCTCATAGGCAAACAAGCATAGTACTGACTTGCCTTGCTTTCCTCCTTTCAGATAAAGCTTTGGCACTTTCTTAACATCCAAGATGTAGCAAATGATGGCGATTCATCCAGCAGCTCAAGGGAGTCCACCTCCATTGTAAATAAGGCCGACAGAGACAGATTTTAAGGACGCTCCCCTCAAACACACAGATCTTTGCCAGGACTCCAGTCCTCCTCTTTCTCCATTTCCCCTGCCTACAAAAAAAACCAGGAGAACCTCCACAGGGGATCCTCCATGGGATCCTGTCCCTTGGAGAAAGCCTGCTAACTCCTGGTGATCCACAACCACAGACTGGCAGCACTGGCTCCACACCCTGCTACTGCAACACTCAAATCGTGTCAGAGACTCTTTAGTCTTGCAATGTACTTACAAGACAGGAGGTGGTTTCATCCCCATTTAGATGTTCAAACTCAGAGCCAGCACTCCTCACAACCTGCGCAGTCTTGAAGTACAACAGAGACTCGAGTTCTGCACCCATATTCCAAACCCACCCTCTCTTTTCAGTTTGTCCATCCTTTTTGCCATCTCCCTACCCTCACTCCCGGACATGGACTGACAAGGGAATTCCCCAAGGAGACATTGTTTTCTTTGGAAATTTTCACAGGGCTGAGAGTGGAAAGATGAGTATCTGAGACCACTCCTTCAGTTTCATTTTCTCCCCTTTGAGACACAAAAAAAACCTCATACAGTACTCAGGAGGAAGAGGAAAGACAATGCCAGGGCAAGGGACAACCCTTCTGCCCACTTTGAACACAAAATCTTCCAGTACATCTGTGGGAAGGAGTAATCTCTGGCACACCGAGCATGCCAACCAGAAGTAACAGTCAACAAATGAAAATCAAGCCTTGGCAGCTGCTAATAAAAGCAGCCTTGCTCATTTTTTTCTCAGTAATCAAATTCAGATTAAAACTCCTGATTTTAAACTTGGCAATTTATACAGTCCTGGCATGGCTACATATGCACCGTCATGATTCGACACAAAAGACTCCCTGGTTCTGCAGTTTAAAACAGACATCCCCTCTCTCACACAACAATCATCCATTTCCTAAATTCAACCCTCCCCTCTCAGCACAAAGACTCACGTAAAGACCAAAAATTAATCCCTCCATCCTTTTCACCCATCTAGCCTCATCTTTCTTAAATCTTACATTCATTGCTCCTAGGCAGCATGCCTTTCGGTCTTACCTCTAATAGCATCGGTAACTACTGAGAAGCAGAGCACTCAGACTCACATGTTGATAATTTAATTAGTAACACTAATTAAAGATTAGTAAGAAGATCCACCCTTTACATACCTGTTTCATTTAAATTTGACATTTCAAAACCAACAATGTTGGAAGGTTAGACACCAGTCCATGGACTCAGTGCTCTTTCTCGGGTTCTCTTCTGCAACAGTCACGCACACCAGAAGCGGAAAACAGAACTGGAAATGTGAATTCAAGCACCAGAATAAGGAAGCAATTTTTGCTTGTCCCTGTCCCACAAAACATGCTTTCAGTTTTGCAATGGACTGTAGCTGCACTATTAACAGCAAATAATATCTCCACTGTTTCATTATATCTTAACAGAAACAAGATTCCTATAGAAAGCTTGGACTGAAGGAATTTAAGAAATAATGCATTTTAGATTAACTCTCCTATACTAACAACTAGGGGATGCCAAATCATTTTCTGAAAAAAACCCTATGCTTTTCCCCCAACCTCAAATAGGGATCAGGAGAAATTATGTATCTGCTATTTACATAAGATGCAATGAATTTAAAATTAAACCCCACTGTAATTCAGGAACAGCAGGACATCCCTCTGCAACAGCAAATTCTCCTTGCAAGCTTTAGCAGCAGTTCTGATTGCCATAATCACTGCGTGAGTGAAAGCCGAACAAGTACTTTCCGTGTAAAATACAGGAATAGATTTAGTGGATATGTCTGATGTACGAGAAATACATCCACAAACAAAAGGATATACTGCAAATTTACACAAGGACAGAACACCCCTCCCCATAACAATAAATTATATTTACATATGAATGTACACAAAGAGAGTACAACTTCTGCCTTTGTACTAAAACACATCCCATTTTCCTCAGTAGGATAACGTTATCTGACAGAGTTCCTGCCTGACCTGCAATCAAGTAACTAAGAAAATTTGAAAAACTAGACACACCTGTGCTTTTCTTCAGAAGAAGCCACAATTCAGCAATATCTTTGTAGAGCAAGGAGATCAGGCTTAAGGTCATGTTGCTTCTAATCGATTATGTGCAAAATCATTCTGCAGACAGTGACCTATTTATCCATGAGCCCGTCTTCAGTGCAAAGCGAGAGCACAAAACTCCATCTTTCAGCCAAAGCCAAGCCACTGGGGACATAATACCTCTCTTCAAATTACATGCAGAGCAACTGTGCCTGTCAGCAGGCTCAGAGGTCCTCCGAAGGGCTAGCTGGTTGCTGGTTACTAACGACTTCTTCTCTTCCACCACAAGAAGCATAAGCTGCAAGCTGTTTGCTTTAAATGTGAACACATGTACTGTTCAAACATTATCAGAGTAAGAATGCATTAAAAAATTAATCCTAAGTGTGCCTTGTCAAAAACCTCCCTCTAAGAGCCCTAGTTTCAAAAAATGATGATCCAGTAAATCCATCATCATCATCTTTTTCTACCACACCCACCCCTTCTCCACACAGAGAAAGTAACTACCCAAGGGGCAAACGTCCCTTTCCAATGAGGCTTTGGTTAGGAAGTTCCCCAGAAATGCATCCAGCGTTTCCCACCTGTGAGGGAATTCTCACCCACATGTCTTTGGCAGAACCAAACAGGGATGCTTTGCTTGGTGGTAAACCCATCAAGCACCTGTTCCCTATGAAGGAGCCAACCCAAAGCAACAGGAACCACCAAAAGGACACGTAGTTCAACTTACAATGACACATTAGTAGAATATGTACAAATCTTATCCATAATAAAATGGGAAATATGGCTACAGATGATGAAATCAACCAGAATCAAAATACTCCATATGATCTTTCAGACATGAATGCTGAGCTGTCTTGCTTTACTTGATCCTTTGAAGTAATTGTCCAGTGATGTGCTACCTGTTAATTAATACACTTGGGATTAGTTACCGGCTACCCAGACTCACTAATACAAAGAGCAAACCAATGGGCGGGAGTGACAGCAACAACCACACGAAAACAAATGGATTGTTTTTCCTGACTTCACGGTGTTATAAGAACCCTTTCCCAACAAGACAGGTCAAGGAAAGCGGACAGTGAGTATAAAAAGCTTGGATTGATGGTTACATCTGTTCACAAAACCCCATTTGCAGATGGGGAAAAGCTCACTTTCTGCTTCAGCACTCTCAGGCATCAACCATTCCCATAAAAACAAACCCAAACAAACCCAGGTCACTCACAGACCACACCAGAGGTTATTTTCTTAAGTGCCTCACATCTGTGTTCTCACCACTCATCTGCCACGGGGCAGGAACTACTAATAATCCCAGACCAGTCAGATGTGTTAGGAAAATCTAACATCTATATTAGCAGCTCTATTCAGTGCATAGCACTAAAATGTGACCTGAAGAATATAACTGAGGTAATTTATTTTAGAATCTGCTATTTCATTTTGGGGCCCATTACGTTTTGTACTATGTCAAAACACAAGAGCTTCCTAAGTAATATCAGATGTTTTAAATTAAAGGTAGATTTAAGCTAACACTCCTTAGAAATGTTTTACTTCACTGTCGTGTATTTTGCAAGGTCATTACTAGCATATTTGATTTTGAAGAGTTCAAAATTGGAATGAGTCTCTACACTGCTCCCACAAGTCATGTAAATGCTCACACATGTGAAAGTTGAGAAGGAGTAAATGACCTATCTTTGATCAGGTAACAGTCTCTGTCACAACATCAGAAACAGGATCTATGTTCGGCTCTAAGCCCGTACTCCCTCCTTTCTAGGACTGTCACCTAACCAGCTTGGTGGAGGTGGGTGCTCCTAGATTGGTATCTTGACTTATAGTTCTCAGACAAAGACCACAATTCACCCCATTTTATTTCTAGGTCTTGTGCTACAACGTGGCTCCAGGAAGCACAGTCTCAGAGCAGCTAGAAATCCTACTACATAAGACATACCATATTCAAGTGTACACACTGATACTCATTTCCTACTTAACAGCACCCAGCTGGTCTCAAACATCTGCTAGCGAGCACTATGCTTGGCTGACTAGGTATGATTGCTAGTAGTAACAGGGGGTTGCTCTCACCTGCAACACAGCATGCTGAAAAGCTAACTCTTCTTATATCAAGTTTTATGCAATGATCAAGCAGGCACAAGAGTGCTTTCCAAACACGCAAAGAGAGAAAGAGGAAGCTTTATGGCCTTCCTTCAGAGATTAAAACCAAGTGAAAGAGGAGATACACGCTTCGCAGAAAGGTATCACCCCCATCCACACCCACTCAGTAAGATACAGGAATCTGGTATTTTATTAAGCTGGTTACTTCCATTGGAGAAAAAAGAAAAAAAAAAAAACCACCACAAAAAACATGAATGTAAAAGAACAAAAAGTACCACCTACTGCAGGTTGGGTGTGCTTGTTCTCACTGTCAAGACAGAGGAAGTATAAACCTTCACGTTAATCAACACTGCCTGTTCCAGAGCCACTTTATGTTGCACGTAATGTGGACAGCCACCTCTCAACAGGCTTCTGTCTGCAGATTTTGGAGCAGAAGAAAGAGTGGAACAAGTAATTCAGGTGAAAACCAAGTACTAGTTTAAAAATAACCTAATTTCTGGGACTAGCACAATAGATACATATAATATCCATTCTCCAGGCACTCACCCAGCTTTCTTCTAGCCTTCAAATCTCCTAAATCCACAGTTACGGTTTTCCTGGACCACTCAAGGTCTAATAATGACCGTGGCTAAGAGCACCAAAATCTAGCACTGTTTGTTTCAACCCTCTATCCTTCAACATTAACCAACTAGACACACCTTCACCTCTCACTTTCAGGAACCAGAGCGTCCTTAGACTGAACAACACACATGAAGAAATGGTATGGAGAGCTCAGCCTGTACTGTGCAGGAGGCACGGAGCCTGCTCCCACTGGGCTGGAGGGACAGAAACCCACACAGAGCATCTCTGGAAATTGGCCTCAGCTGCCTGGCTAAACAGTATCTCAGGCAAAGGTGATTTTCTTTTTTCTTCCTTGCAGTTCCATTCTGCATATAAAGCTTAAAATTTCACTGGGCTAGAGATGCTACAGGCTCCTGTGAAGCAAAGTATGAAATACCCTCCTGGGAAAAGAGGGCTCCAGCCGGTAACTGAATGCATTTTTATTTTAGCACTCTATTTTGGAACATGTGCTTGTGGGAAACGTTTGCTCCACAGTCATAATACCTGGTCTCCTTGCTGTGCGCTGCAGAGAACAGGAGCAAGAAAGAACAATACACTTCCCAGGCCTTCATGACCCATCCTGAAATACCACCAGAGAGGAAAGCTGTGGTATGTGGCCATGCCTGTTAGCAACAGGACTTAGGGGCAAAGTTAAGCTCTATTAAAACACACAGAAGCAACAGCCCTCCTGAGAAAATCTGCGTGGGTACACCTGTATGTATTTATAAATGCAAGGAAATTCTTTCCAACTCCAGGTTAAGCTCTCCTTGCCACCTCCAGCCCACAGAGCAGGGGGAAACGCTGTGGGACAAGCTGTTAAGGGATGCACGCAAAGTCAATTGAGGGTAAAAAGCTGTGTCATCTTAGTCTCATGAAACCCAGAGAAGGAAGCTATGACTGTGGTTTAAATATACAAGTACCTGCTTAATAAAGCACGTGCAAGCACGCAGCATTTGTGGTAAAGCATATTAGAGTTTGGCAAGTCCAGCACTAAAGTATAATATTAAATATATTTTTCCTTCAGGGGTGCTGTACTTAGCAAAAAGCACATCAATAAAACAACGTGGCACTTTGCGGGATCCATCATGACAGAAGCTATCCTTATAGGAACATCTTCAGCATAATGTAAATGTATAGTCTCTCTAAAATAAACCTAGCAAAATACACCTAACTCACACCTGTAACTGCAGAATTTATAGTTGGGTGGAGTTTTGAAGACGGTGAGCAATTTGATGCATCATCTATTGGCATCTAGTTTAGCATACTAGACTATTTAAAAGTCCTATTCATTTTCTCCTTCTAATCCTTCTTGATGGGTTGTTTTTTTTTTTTTCAAAGAATGAATCCAAAAAAGGTTTCATTCTTCTTAAAGTCATCAAGCATTCAAAACTGCCAATTCTGTCTGGATTAGGTCAAAAAGATTCCAAAGCATTGAAAATGAGTTTATATACACATTATACATCCATACACACACACACACGTGTTTGTATAAATCCATTATACAAAGCAGTTTGTTAAATCTCCATTTTGAAACTGCTTTGGCAGTTTTCAACTCTGATGCTAAGTCATCAAAAAAGGTCCCTGCATCACATGCAAACCTAAATTTAAACAAGCACGAGCAATCAAAACTCGTGGTCAGAGAAAAACAATAAAAGCTGCCATGAAAATGAGCATGCTGGTAATACCAATAGTTGCTGGAGCACTTCAAAGTGAAGGATGCTGTTCAATTTATAGGATAAACCCTGCAATCTTTCAATAAGATATTACCAGGAAGAAATATAACGAAAGCTACTAAGGAATTATATCTTAGAAGTACACTCTGCACTGTAAGACAATAATAAATATCAAAGCTTTGAAGATTATACATCCCTTACACTGGGTATCTGGAAAGTAAAACAAAAGGCAAAAGACGACTTCAGTAATTTTTAAGGCAGTGCGAACACCTCATTAGGTACAGCCACTTCTCCAACCTCCTGACTACACATGCAGTTTCCCCCCAAAACCATGACAGAAGCCTGGCCACTGAATGCAGTTATCACACATGTTTCCATTTCATTGGTGTTTGTGAACTGAAATTCAACCAGTCTATATTTTTATTTTCACATGTCCTTTCTAAACAAGCTCCCACAAGTATTTAACTGTAGGCCGCTCCTTCACCGTGCTGCAGGATTTACTGAGGTTTCTCATTTCAGGGACATAAAAACTGGACTTTTCTCCAGGTCAAATTTAATGACGCAGGAGGTAAGAGTAAAACACTTTATCCTGCAGTATTTGGTGACAGTTCTGTCTTCCACAGCTGCAGGAGCCACCAAAGAAATGGATATGACATTTTTAACTTCACAGGCAGCAGTACTCTGCACAGCAGTGCCTGAGATATGGCTACTCAGACTGCACTGGGGTGAGCAAAAGAGGACTCCTGACTCCTGGCTCCGCACTGAAGCTGTCTGCAGCAGTATTCAAACTTCAGCAGATGGGAAACTGCAGTCCGGTAAGAACTGAAAACTGTAATTAAATGTGGAAATCAAATCACCACTGACCTTAGACAGAAGGTAGGACTAAAATTTAGGAAAAATCAATAGTATAAGGTCCATTTTTATAGCAGCAGTGGGATTGAAGGAGCAAGTGAATGAGACAAGAAAAAGAAATGGATGTGGAGTTTAGTGGCAACAGAAAGGATGACCCAACAGTGAGTAACAAGAACAGAAACATGTGATGAAAGCAGCACAGGAATTGAACTCAGCAAAAGAAAAAAACAGGTTTATTTTGTATTCTGAAACAATATATATTAATAAGAACATTACTCCAGAAAGTAAGGAAAACCAGCACAGACCGTTACAAGAAACGAAGGGTTGTGCCACAATTGAGACTATATTTACTGTCAAAATACAAAATAAAACTTTGTCAGCAATAAGAAACCTTTTTTTTTGACTCTTGAAGTACACAAAATAACATTTTTCCAGATTAACAAGATACTCAGGAAGCACAAAAACTTACAGGTCAAAAGTTGTGGAAGAATTGGTTCCAACAAAAATATCAGATGCTCCTGTAACACTGATGAACACAGATAAAGGCTACAAAACTATTTATTACAAAGGAAGGAAAGAAAAATAGTATTTGCAGAAATCATCATTCCCCAAAATCCTGAAAGAGCAAACAGGACAGAGAGAAGAGAAATCTGCTCTTGATCCGAGATAAAGTTAAGCAATAGAAGACATTCATTCCACTACATCCCTAAAATAACCATTTGGGTGTTTTTGGACAAGTTAGGATATTTCAGTACTGGAGCATCATTCATAGCTCCCGAGGAAATAAAAAATAAATCTGGCTATCACATCATCGAAGTTGCCCGTCATTTTAGATTAGTGAGTACAGGCAAAATCCTTCAGAGCTGGCCTTCAACCTTAAACCTTACTCTTCTGTATAAATCTGGCCCACATTATTGTGAGATTACACTTGAAAAATTGTCAAACCCACATAACAGATAGGACCAAAATGCCACTGCCTTCTTAACAGCTTTTTGCTTTTCAAGTCAGTTTTGATTTTGACTGATAATTTGGAATTTTTGTGGCCAAGACATGCATGCTGCAGCAAGCTGCCTGTGGCTGTGCAACACACCAAGTCCCCCCACTCATAGGAAAAGTGTGAAAAAACGCAAGCAAATGCTTTGAACAATCCTCAAAGCTCCCTATTCTCTCCATTTACAGGTTCCCAAAAGAGTATCTGTATTTCTCCCACTGCCAATCCTTTCACTCTCCTGGGCTTCAACAAGCTCCACAGTTCCCTCAAGAAAAGAGGAGACAACATCAAAAAAAGAGTCACAAAACCTGATTTTCCACCGATCAAAAACAAAAAGAGCAGAAAACACTTTGACTAGCTTCTTGTGGAGAGCCAACCTGGAGAACTGCTTCAGGTTCTGGAGAGAAATTCACTTCCTTCCAAGAAAGAAAATCTCACTGCAACAGGAGACCAAAATACCTTATCCCTTGTACTTAGCAGTGTGATATTCTTGGTTAAATTTAGTCAATCGAGAAAAGAGAAAGCTCACGCTGTTTGCTCTCTGTGGAAAGACAGGACACAATCACACCTCACCTTTTCACTTTGTATATGTAGGATTTTTAAGAAAACATTATCGTATCATTAAAAAAAGACCGTGACCCCTCTAATAAAAGGTTGCTTTAATTAAAAAAAAAAATCTAACCCTGCAAAGAGCTATTGTAACATTCATAAACAACTGCAGCAAAGAAACACAGCAGCTGTAACTGTGTCCTGTTTCCAGCCTCCAGTAAGCAAACAGGAAACATATCCCCTTACCTGATTGAAAAAGCAGCCCGTCCCTGAGATTTTAATCAACCTAAAGCAACAGACATTCTCCTTCTTTTCCAGGTTCCTGGGATGCTTCCTGGCCTGTTCAGGATAGCAGTGTGGAGACCGAGCTTTTTAACAGCAGCATTACCTTCGTTTTCCACATTAAATACTGCTACTTGCCCTATTACTGTATTTACTTTTGGCCTAGGTGTGACAGCTCAGGCAGGGTTGTAGACTCAAACAACAAAACCCCTCCTCCACCACGGGCGGTTCATCAGCATTAGCCTCTAACTTCAGAAGGCAGGATATTTCAGCATGCCTCCAAAACCTTTACACTATTTTGAGATGTGCAGTAACAAAAACAGATGCATCAGCCAATGCAAGAGAGGTAATTACACAAAACTTTATGTAACAAGGAGGAAAGACCTACAAAAAATTGGCAACCCATGAAGTCCACCTCAATCTCCACCGATTAGGATTTTGCAATTAACAGAAAGCAAAACTTGCCAAGCCCCCCACCTTTCACAGTTGTGGGGTCATGTCTCAACCTCCAAAAGCTTTTGAAACAGTTTTGTGTTCCTTCTTTTCTCCGTAAGAGGAATGCAGATGTAAAGAAGGGTGAAACAAAGGCCAAAGAGCAAATCCCACTTATTCTGACACACACAGCAGCTGAACCAATGCCCAGGAATCTAACAGGAGTAAGAGACAACCCAAACACAACCCCCAGCCGTTCTTTCAGCTCTTCTTCTGGTTGCCTTTACAAAAAATGCATTTAGCTTGCACCAGCTCCTGTCTTACCAAGTGCATACCTGATTAGCTGAACGTAATTGTAACTTAGCCCTTACCCTTGTACCTTCATTAAAAGAAAAGCATGGGGCAAGCAGATCAAAGATGAGGGCTCTCTTTGTAGTTCCCTGCACTACGGTGGCATCAAATATGACTTCTTCAATTAAAGTCTCATCCTGCAGCCAGCCTTTGAAGTATTTAACAGCATCTTTTTAACTGGACAGATTTTATGCCCTTGGTCAAAAGCCTCCCTCTCCCCTTACTCAAACATAGACCACCCTGTGACTGCTGCTGTTGTGATCCCCGTGCTACAGAAGTTTAGCCAACACTGAACATGCATACACACCTTTTCAGAACACTAAATGCACAACACCAACACCAAGGATAACAAATACAGATACCTAATCAATTCAAAGGATCAGCAAAGAACCAAAGATGGTTCAGAAAAAGAGAACAACAGCAAAGTAATATTAAAATTATCCCAACTCCCCAGTGAGTATTTATTTGCTGCACTACATTTTGGAGGGAAACTTCAGGGCAAGAAATGGGATTTCTGTTTAAGAAACATCTCACACGGACTTGTTCCGAGCACTTGAGGAAGCCATAAGGGGCCCCAAAATAACCCATTATTTTCCACCCTGAGATTCTGAAAATGTTTTCCAGTAGCTCTCAGTGTTTTTTCTTCATTGGAATTTCTTTTCCTGCACTATGAACAAATTTGATATAGCTTACATATAAGATGTATTCAAGTCCCTACTGTTGCATAAAATTCCTTAGAACAGAAAAAATCAATCCCCATCACCTTCTGAATCCCCCTAGTTTGTCAGCTAGTAAAGGAAACAGCAGCTCAGCTACAAATGAGTAAGAGCACAGATTAGTCTCCACAAACCAACAACAGAACCCCATGACTTCATTGAGCTTATTTCATGTTTTCTTCTTCAGGCAATAAGGAATAAGCTCTTACTGTACCTGAGCAGAAGGAAAAGACCCACAGCTCAATAATCAGCTTGTCCAAAAAAGCAGCACACACTGGTCTGGCTCCTCCTGGCAGCTGATGAGTACTCAGCTTCAGCCAGCCCAGCTGGGGCGGATTCGCAGGCATTTAAAGATCCACAGGTGCAGCCACCAGCAGTTAGATGACAAAGACCTTGTGCAAATACTCCTTTCCCAAGCAGGTCTTCAGCTCAGGTGCAGCACCATAAACCAGCAACTGAGGTTTCTCCAGAAACGTAAACACCTGGGGTGCATTAAGAAGAGTGTGCCCAGCAGGTTGAGAGAGGTTCTCCTCTCCCCCTACTCTGCCCTAGTGAGGCCCCATCTGGAGTACTGTGTCCAGTCCTGGGCTCCCTAGTTCAAGAAAGATGAGGAGCTACTGGAGAGAGTCCAGTGGAGGGCTGTGAAGATGATGAGGGGACTGGAACATCTCTCCTACTAGGAAAGACTGAGAGAGCTGGGCTTGTTTAGCCTGAAGAAGAGAAGGCTGAGAGGGGACCTTATAAAATGCCTACAAGTGTCTTAAGGGTGGGTGTCAGGAGGATGGGGACAGACTCTTTTCAGTGGTGCCCAGCAACAAGACAAGGGGCAATAGGCACAAACTGAAGCACAGGAAGTTCCATCTGAACAGGAGGAAGAACTTCTTTACTCTGAGGGTGACAGCACTGGAACAGGCTGCCCAGGGAGGTTGCGGAGTCTCCTTCTCTGGAGATATTCAAGACCCGCCTGGACAAGGTCCTGTGCAGCCTGCTCTGGGTGACCCTGCTTCGGCAGGGGGGTTGGACTAGATGACCCAC
>Ga0065711_1045246_pt1 | contig 13600 bp, 8 predicted proteins | sample Hoacrofraction12_FD_59098 | JGI IMG/M metagenome (GOLD analysis project Ga0065711, IMG submission 59098) | Hoatzin crop microbial communities from Cojedes, Venezuela - Epithelial fraction 12 v2 (version 2) | ecosystem: Host-associated > Birds > Digestive system > Esophagus > Crop | place... | reverse complement strand
CCCCCCCCATTCTAAAGGTGTGTATGAATTTTGGAGGAGTTTTTTTTCTGTAAACACAATTTCTAGAGTTTGACTAGTTGTATTTGATGACTTCAAGCTGTAAGAGGTGACTACTGGACTCTGTGCAACTTATTTTGATGCCGTTTTCCTCAGTGGTTAATGCTCATTACTGAGTTGACGTATTGACCAGTCCAGCAAGAGACCTGTGGTTCAGCAGTGTCCTCAGCTATTGCTGGGCTTCATGTTCTGCTTGTTCTTTCATGCTTTTCTTGTGGGTCATTCAGACTAACTCTGCAAACTGAATGTAGGGGATGTGCACAAAGTGCTTTAGATTAGCGTGAAGCCAGTTAGGACAATCTGAGGAGTCTGGTAAGTGAAGATCCAAGCCTTTGGTGATGTGTGTGCTTCCCTCTGCTGTACTGCTGGCACTGGGCAATAGCAAACACCTCCTAGTTCAAACATGTAAAATGGGTTCTGGAGATTAAATACAAACAGAAATGACAGTGTCAAGGTGAATTATCTTTAATTGATAATTGATCTATAGGTTCTAAGCTATGTGAGAAAAAAGCTTAGGAATTTCTTATAGTGGGCAGAATCAGGCTATGCAGTGGATTACTAACTGTGGTCTTCTCCAGAAGCTATGCCACTTAATGGAAGTAATTTACCTCTTGGCATGATGTTGAAGGAATCCTCACTTGTGCTGAATTAAGCTGTTTTCACATCTGGTGGTGGAACAGAAAGGTGCTGGACCAACTGTATAAGAGCTTTCTATGTATAGTCTTCATTAAAATTACACCCCATTATCACTTTTTGTGGTTTTCATTAAGCTATTTAGCTTTTGTCTTAAAAATAATTAAATCTGGATTACACTTCTAAACTCAGGAGAAGAAAAAATTATGAGAGAAGATATTGCAAAAGCAAATGCTTACTGTAAGCATTAAGTATTTCAGGTCCCCATCAGGACTGGAGACACGTTTTTAAGGCACTTTGTGAGCTCTTAATAGAACAAAGTCCTTCCTGTAAAGATATACTTCTTTCCAATTGTATCTTTGCTTTAAGTTTTACAGTGGTATTTTTTTCTATTTACCATATTGTTCAGAATTCTGTTCATAAACTTAATCCTTAAACCAGCACATTTTTAGAAGTACCACATGAAAAATTTCACACTGAATTTGTCCCAGTGTGTTTTGTTCAAGTCGATTACCAGTTATTTTCTGGATGATCTGCTTAGAGTGAAGGTGTTAGAACCATACTTTTTCAGAAATACTATTTTGGGTTGTATAACAGTGCAGATTTTGATTTGGTGTAACAATAGCATCTCGCGGAGTATGGTAAAGCAATTCTTGGCACTTGGATAGCATTTAAGATCTTCTAAGCAAAGTAAAACCTTAAACTAATCCTTCTAAGCAATCCAGTGAGAATCACCCGTGTTTGCATTTTACAGTAATGCAGAATGAGTACATCGTGTGACTTGCCACAGCCTAGGCAGGGAGCAAGTGGCAAAGTGGGGATTAAAATTGGAAAGCTCCTGGCTCTCAAGCCTGAACTCAATCCACTCGATGTCACTGACTCTTCTAATCAAACCTCTGAAACTACAGTATCTTACCATCTGTTGTGAAAATTTCCTTGGGGAGCTTTAAGACACTCTCTCTTTTATGTTCCAGGCTCTCTGAAAACGGTATTTAAAAAAAAAAAAAAGCTAGAAGTCAACCAAAAATGCATACAAGTCATGCATTTATTCTTGTGGTGTGTTGGTTTGGGTGTTGGAATTAGTTTATTATTGAGGAAAACAAAAGGTGTCTCCCACAGAACATTTCAAATTTTCATCTGTTAGGCAAAACGTTTTTTTCATGATGAAAACAAAAGGGAAAAAACCTAACTTAATTATTTCCATCTTCTAGTTGCCTCTGTCACACTCCTTTTGATTCAGTGACTGGCCAGAATTTACCCATTGGCACAACAGTTATTTTTAGACATGTTGCTAGATTACAAGTAAAGCTCACTAGTGCATACAAATTATTCATTTAAGCATTGATTTGAAAATAATAATAATATATATCTCTCTAAGAGTGTGTCAGGAAAGCATTAAACGTAGCCATTCTGGAACCAGTAATTGTAATCAGCAGTTTATTGGAAGATCATTCAGGTTTGAATGTCAACAGAAAATGCAAGCCACAAATAAAGAAAAGCAGGAATTCGAGAGCCTGTTCTGCACTGGCATGCAGAGGTTCCCTCAAAACACCAGCTTGCCCACAGCAGCGACAACCTTGGAGCTGTGTGTTAGAAAGGACTTGCTCCATCTCTACCGCTGCTTTACAGCACTGCTGTCTGAAAGCCAGCCGGCACACAGCAAGCAGCTCCTGTGCTGGGGTGTGGAGGGCAGCATTTTTTACCCCTGTTAGCTCATTACCAAGATGCAGGTGATCTCACTTCTTCCCTCATCTGGAGCCTATCCTGCAAGCTGCTAATACTTAAAAGGAGATGCCCAAATGCTTTAACATCCTTCACTGTGCAGCATCAAATGATACACATTTGATTAATCTTCACAGCTTTAGCACTGGCCAGTGCTCCTGTACGTTGTGATGCTCCTACACCTGTGCAACGGTGATGTCTTCACATTTTGGATAAAGTTCTGCATCCACCCCTGGTCATCAGTAACTTAACTCTCCTGCACCTCACTTCCTTTAGCTCTCTCGTTACTCATCACGTCAGCTGTAAACTGCTTAGCTATCTAACACCCGAGATGTGATTTTTATCCCCCATCATTTATCAGCACATGTGTTCTGAAGATACTGGCTTTCCCTTGCTTCTTTTGAATTGTCCCTCATGCATGGAATAGTCTCTTCAGCCTGCTTTGGAGTTGCTTCTCTCCTCTGTCAGTCCCCTGTGTAGAGGCTGCTGGCTTGGAGGAGCTGTACTGAGGCCGTATCCGCTGATCGGTTGTGGGAAAGCTTGCGGGAGTGACTGCAGAGAGAGATGTGAGCTGGTGGGAAGCCATGTGTCACATGCAACGCATGATACCTGTGACACCGTAGACATCCATGGCAATAAGCGGGTGATGTCCATTGCTTCTCTGATCTTTCCTCTTTAGCTGATGTACTTTACTGAGGCATTTGCCTTGTACTATAGAATCTCCCAAGTGAGCAGTTTTGGGAGCACTGGAAGCTGTATGGCCTGATGATGTGGCACTGCATGAAGCTAATACACCATGTTTCTCTCTAGGGCAACACAGAGTGAAGATGTTTCCCAAGGACCGTAATCTGTTTTGGCTCGAAACCATGTGCTCAGGCTATGCAGTATCTAGGACAAGAGCCTGGTCTACGTTTGGACCTCAAATGGCTTCTCCTTTATACTTGCAGATTACTACCTACACAAGCTACCTACAACTTTGCCTTGGAAGAATTTCTTAGTATTTTCCAACTCTGCAGTGGAAAACCTGCTCTGAATGTACTTGACACCTAAACATAACTCAGTCTTTGGGGATTATCAGATACTGACTGTTTGCATATTGTTTGGACAATGTGCTACATAATAAACAAACTAAAAAAGTTATTGATATTCAATAGAATCCACAAGGCAGGGCAGATGGATTTTTAAAAGGGTTAGACTGTACATATGTGCATCTGTTTCTGCTGTCAGTAACTGTTTTATTTATGTCACTTATTGAGTGGCCTCTGATAAAATATCTACTGACTAGCGTTCATCCAGGGTTGTTTGTTTTTTTCCTAAAGTGATGGGTTTTTGTCAAAAGATGTAAACCAAAACATTTTACCAGCTAACCAGAATAATATGGAAGGCTGCCCTAATGACTCCACTGGGACCTAGTCCCTTAAAGCAAGGGGGTAGATCCCTCTCCCTTAAGGATTAATGACCTGTGAATTCTGTAATAAAAGCTGTAGTTTAAACAGGAGGAAAGATAAATTAGTAGATGTGCTAGAACAGCTAAAAAGTAAGAGGGGCTTTCTGTGAAGGGGATGGGATGCCAACAACTTGTGCCTGCCCCTCAAAAGAAAAGTCCATGAGTTGTCATGCTGTTTGTGTGGCCGGTCTATAGACATTCATCACCGTAGTACAGAGATGCTCTGATTTTTTTTTTTTCAGATGTGCTTATCAGTTCTGACTTGGAACTGTAGCTCCCATCTGCCTCTCCTTATTGTTTTCTTTGGGAAGACGTTTTTGGACATGAAATGGCTTGCTGGCAGATTGGAGCTGACTTGAGGTGTTAGAGTGTACAAAAAGAGGTGGTGTACTTTGTTCATTCCATGTGAACACACATTGGGAGGAAGTAGTTTTGCTGTAAATACCAGAATCATGTGTTGGGGTGGAGCAGAGTGAAAGGCAACAAAGAAGAAAAAGCATGCTCTGCATGGGAGAGCACAGTCTAGGCTTCCCTTTGGGGTGTTCTGTGTGTGCTCTACCTTCAGAAATGATGCTGTCTCCTGACTAAAGGAAGGTGCCTTACAGGTGTGGTTCACGTAAAAACAAACCAAAAGCAAACAAACATAAAAGGCAGACTGTGCTCCTTGGAACCCTGCATAGTCCCTGGTAGGATGAGTAATTGCTTTTGTTGTCTGGAGTTACATGTATCTAAGGCCGGCCATCTTTCTCTCATTTTGGACTCAATCCTTTTTTCAGTGAAACCATGAGCTAAAGGGGTTGACTGAGTGTAGTAATTCCTGGCATTTCTAGAACAAAATGCAGTGAATTTGGCTAGCTGGAAGTGATTTAGCTTCCCACCTCAAATTAATTAAATCCAATGCATTTTTACAATGAGATTTCAAAAACAGAGCTGAAGCCTTAATATTGTTAGGTAGGAGTTTGGGTTCCCATGGCTATGTGTGCATGACAGTAATATTCAAGCCTATGTGAAATGGTGCAAATGCAATGCAGAGCTGGAAGAGCTCTGCCATACTGGGTACCACTGCTGCCCGCAGTAAAGTACAGGAATGCTGGTATAGGAAATATTTCAGTAAGTTACAAATTACTAATGAAAGTATTTTCACTTATTCATATTTGATACATGGTTTCACACCAGCTTTCTGTTTTCTCAGGTAGTAGTGGCTTCACTGTCCTGTTAAAGGACTGCTGGTGATTCTCACTCCCATTTTATCAAGTTAGTTCTACTAGGACAGAGAGAAAATTTTCTGGTTTTTATAGAGAGGCAAAGCAAAAGCTTCTGAGTTGAAATTTGACTAAAATTGCACTGCATAATTATGAACGAAGTGCTGTATCACTTCATAGCTTTGTATTGGAGATATTTCGACCAGTCTATGGAAAGTATTTAAACAGGAAAATACTTTGCAGAAGAACTCTTTGAAAATCTTGTTAAATATGTCATTTGGCAGCCGTTCTTGGAATACTGAAAGACCTGGAGGGAACCAAATATACATAATGCATTGGGTTACTTGCATTTACTGACAAATGCTGCCTAATACAGTTTTTATAGAAAGAATTCAAATGTAATGTTAAACTACACTAAAGAAACATCATTAAGATTGCAAAATTAAGCAATCAAACATAAGGTTGTCAGTGCAACCCTGATTCAGGCCCCTTGTGTGTATGCATTATGATACAGTCTTTAATTACATGATCATATACTATTTTTTTTTCCTCCTGGCTCATTCAGCGAGCAGGATGAACAGCACTCACTAAATGAGCAGCTATTCAGTATTATGTTTTCCCCATTGTTCAGTGTGTGGTCCTGTGCTTTATTTATGGCACGCTATTCAAACTCTGTTCTGAAAAGGAAATCTAAATCTCCTCATGGGCTTTTTAACAGCAGTTGCCACTGCAGTGTCTGAGAGCTTCACAAGCACTAATGATGACTTTATCTTCACAACAAGCCTGTGAGATGAAGCAGTAATGGCAACTCAGGGAAGCTGAAGCAAAAGAGATAAAGGTCAAAAGTCTTCTGCCAGCTTGGGGTGCTCAATTTGAGACCTTTAGCATCCGATTCTTTAGTGCCGATATTGCACTCTAACTGTAGTGCAAGAGTAGTTTCTGTAAACTGAGTACCTATGTCTGTATCCCTGCTGTTCTCTCGGTCTGATAGCATCGTTCAGTTGCCTTAGTTATGACACTGTCCTTTCTCTTTCTGTTCTCTTGGGTCTAATTTAGCATGGACCTCTCCCTGACTCTCTCGGATGAGCTTCAGTGCTGGCACACGTGTGGTAGTTCTGCACAGCTGCAGATGTCATGGTTATGTTCTCACGTACAGTGAGAATGAGATTATGCAGTATTTTAAAGGCTAAAATAGAGTGCTTTTGTTGAATGCGTTTCATTAATAGGTCTTCAAAACTCATAGTCTGGCCAGCTTGGACAGATGTTCATGAGAATAATATAGGGAATATCTGTCCCTATTGCATGCCTATTGAATTCCAAATGTTTAGCATCTCTAGGGCTTGGTAAAGAAACTTCAGCTGTTAAGAAACTGATAGTGCAGTAGACACTATTTGGCCTTTTTGGTCACATTGTGATGTTTTCCTTTAAAAAGATTGGGTTAGGTGAAGCTCCTGATAGAGAGGGAGATTACTCCTTCCCTAGGGAGCTAGTGAGTCTGCTCATCAAAAGGTGGTTTGAGAGACTGGAGGGCATAAGCAAGGGGTTGGAGAGTCCCAGCATCTCTCGTGGAGAGACTGATGATTCCAAGAAGACCTGCCAGCTGGGCCACTGGGATCAGGGGAAGACCTTCCCAGGGACAAGATGGGACTGGGCAGAGTAACTCTGCTAACTCTGCCGTTGAGTTACCTGTATCTGTGCTCAGGCTGATACAGTTCTTTACTGTCTTGATATGGTGGATGGGGGAGTGGAGTATGCAACTCATTTCCATTCTATTTTCTGTAGTCTTTTTGAATTTTTCCTCAGTTTAAGTGAAGTATTCCCAATTTTATTCTAATAAAAATCTGACTTTGATCCGACTTTAATCATTTTGGGAGAGGTCATAGCAGAGAAAAATATCTAGACATATCTCAAAGCTCTAACTGAGGGTCATGGAAGAAAATCTGCATGTGCTTTCTTTATTATGCTGTTAAGAATGGCTGAATTATTTTGGCTAAAGTTTGTATGTACCTCATTCAGCTAGAGGTCAAGACCTATTATAAAAATATTCAATATTGTGTACGTTGCATAACCTTGGGGGCAAAGAGAAAACAGGCTCTTCTAATGGGAAGACCAGGAATCTTACTAATGCTTAGAATTACTAACCTTAGCAATGCAAACGTCAGGTTTTCAGCTAGCATAAGTGGCGATGGCTATGTGGACTTCAAAGATGGCATGTTGATCGAGCAGCTGACAGTCTTGCTGACATATTTCCAAATAACATTTTTTAAAGATACAACAGAGGAAAATAAAATAGTTCCAATGCCATCTGTAAGGTCCCATTCTGGACACTGTTGAAGTAATACAGCAATTTGACAGGGTTCTCTCACATGCGTCAAGAATATGAAAATATATATGTCACATTCTGTCACAGTTGCTAACAAAAGTTGGGTATTTATGCACATGCTTTCTCATCAGTGTAAGTGCCCAGTTTGGCTCTACAAATTTGCTCTTTTACTTTCATGTAGGTTATTTGTTGGGGGAGGTTGGTGAGGTGTTTTTTTTAGTACTGCTGAGTGAAGCTGGTGATAAGAGATCTCTTTAGATTGTGCTATTGTAAAATACCATGTCATTCTGCATTTGTGCAGAAGTCTTGTTCGCAGCTTTTCTCCATTGTCTGGAATCAAGTGCAAACCCAGGTAAGAAGACTGCATAATTCACGTTCTGGTGAAAAACAAAAGGTTCTTCAGCTCTGTGTTCCTCAACTGAGTTAGCAATCCATTTCTGTGTAAGCCTGCATTGATGGCGATTTGGAGAAGGGTAGAGAGGTGAGAGAGACAGAAAGAGGAGGACTTCTACAGTGAGTTTGGTTTGTAGCTGAATTGATGTGTTCTGAAGATGCAGGTGTAGGCTGTTTACAAAAACTCTGCTGGTGTCTGGAAGCATAGTGGAGTTCATAATGTTGTGTCCTTGAAAGCAGTGACTCCTGCCTTGGCCGTCTCATTCTATCCTGTGTGAAATACTGACTGATCAGTTCTCATAGGTGTAGCATACAGACCTGCCCTCTCTGGAAAACAGTCTGATTCGTTCAATGAATGGACAGGCTGGCAAATAGCAGCTATTCTTCCTATCATACATAAAGCTGAAGCTACTGTTGAGCTGCATTTATGGATCCTCCAGTGTTTCTTGCTGAATTCTTCTGTTGCAGCAATTACCAATGAAGCCCAGTGGGTGACAGAGTGAGTTGAACTGGCACAAAGACAGCCAGATTCTTCGCTGGCTGGGGACTACGTATTTATCTTTGAAATTGTTTTCCATCTGACTGAAGCCAGCTTTTCTTGTGGTAACAACCACCACATCAAATAACAGCGATTCAAATGCATTGAGATCAGCCAAACATTAGGGGTTAGATTTTCAAAGAAAAAGGCTGATGTGGACTCTTTAATGTCACAGTCACACTGCTTAGGTAAAAGTTCTCACAAAGCCCTTTAATGCTGGTGTGCTTGTTAAAAAATCAGCTTGATTTAAGCCTTGCTGCTTTCTTATACGTGCTTCATTAAATCTACTTGTAGTTAGCTAGTGCAGCATAAGCACATAGCCAAAGGTTTAGCTGGCCTTAGCCCACAGGTTTGTGTGTGTGTGTGTTTGTCTTTGGGGTGGATCTGCTGGGCCTCCTGTGCCTGTCTAGCTATATGCTTTGAAAAATCCACAAGGAATCCTCTCTTCAAAGCCCCTAATAGCCAGCAACTTGGGCATGGAGTTTCCTTAAAGTCCCCTTCTCCATCTGCTGACATATTGCACACAGTTTAACCTGCACGTTGCAGAAGCACCTGGTGTAGCAGACAGTGAGAAGTCATTACAATCCGCCAGTTGTAGCGTGCTGTTCCATCCTGCATCCCGATCGCACATCCTAATGGGCTGTGTCGCGGTGGGCAGCGCGGTGGGCTGCCTGTCATGCTTTGCACAGGCGGAGCTGCTGCATCTTGCCGAGAATTACAGGGTTCAATGTACGATATTAGAAGCCTGTTGCAACAAGCCTTGTGTGTGCTGCTGGCAGGAGAGGACAGTGAAGCTTTTTGTAGTAAAATAAATGACTGTCAAGGAATCTAATTTTTTCAGAAAGTGTTTTGGGTGCTGTGTGCTCTGGCTACTTTGCCAAGTGCTTTTGCGTTTCCTTAGTACCTGTTTGGAGAATGGGAAAAGAACACAGTAGCAACTCATTCTGATATCTGGAGCAGAGCTTTGGGCTGTCTCCTCTCTGTGTACCCACGCATTCAGAAGCAGAGCAATTCACTTGCTGTGGTACTTGTGCAGTAAGGAACCTAGACAGTCCTTCTTATGCTGGCCGGCTCCCTGGCACAGCCAGTTTTTCTGTCAGTAGCATCTGGTGGCAGGATGGTCAACCTTAAGTGTCTCATGTCTTAGATGTGGGACATTTGTCATGGTATCTATCCAGAGATTTTGAGGTGAGGCCCTTTTGGCCCAGTCATACTCTTCCGAGGCTTGTCCAGTAATTCTCACAGCTAGGTATTTTCCAGCTTGCATAACTTGCATTTCTCCTTCAGGAATAAAAAACATCCAGCTGTCCCTTACCTGCTACTGAAGTCCCTCTGTAGTGTAAAGGCTATCCCTTTTCTCATAGGCATGGGGGGATTTTGGTAGCACTTTGATTTTGAACACCCTTCTCTGAAGATTTCTCATCTAGCCACAGATGGGAAAACCTTCTTGCACCCAGCTTAGATTTAATCAGAGCTGGTACGGTCAAGAAATTGGCAACAGGTAAGGAAGAGTCTTCTTTGATAGAAGCAGTCTTCAAAGTTAGGTGGGTAGAAAAGAAACTGTAGAGCAGAGCTATTCCCCTCAAAATGTCACTGCCCCATGAACAGTAAAATCAGAAACCCCCTTAAGTTGTGCAAGACTAACAGCAGCACTAGCAAAATTAATGACTGCGCTAGTAGCAGCAGCAGAGAAGGCTAGTATACTGCGGCTTGGTAGGAATTTGTCTCCTGAAATGCAGTGGGAGGCAGCTGTCTCCCGTGGTTCTGCAGTAGGACATCTCTGCAGCCTCCTTTAACAGTGGAGGTGGCTGGGGAGGTGGTGGCAGGATTGGAATGGTGCTGAGCAACCTCAAAATCTTCTCCACAACTACTCAGTTTCTGGCTGTAGCCTCAGCCCTTCTGCTTATACCCTTGCTTTTGGGGTTCCCCAGAGTCTAAAAATGTGTGCAAGTCAGCTTCAAAAGACAAAGAAGGTTGCAAAGTGTTTTAAGTGTGTTTGTGTGGTGTTTCAGAGCCTTCTTCACAGATAAATTTATTTTTTATTCAGAAGGTGGCTCCAAATGATCTCTGTCAAAGACAATGTTTTCTATCAAATGTGTGTTGGAGTTTTTTAAGATTTATGAAAAGAGCAGACTTCTTTGGGAGCCATACTGGGACAGCTCTTCATAAGCCTTTTGAAATAACCTCTTTTATTAGCTTTTGAGTTTCTCCTGCTGGGATTATAATGGGTTAAACAGTTTTAAAGCACTCTATATTTTTTTAATGTAATTGAGAACCATTAATGGGTGATTAGTAAAAGAGGTTGCTGCTATGTTTTGCTCTGAACACTTGGGCAACAAGATGAAGGAAAATGAGTTTCTTGCATCTCACCTACTCAGGTGGAGGAACTGAACATCTAGGCTTTGCCCTAAAATGGATGTTAGACAAGATGTGTTGTTCTTCCAGACCTTGGCTGATCAAAACCACTTCCAGTCTCTGGAGTTGCACATTGCTGTAGACACCTGTAATGTGTCTCCTCCTAGGGGAGAGAACCATAAAGCTCGGAAGTGCTTAGCATCACTCAGTCTCTTCCTTACTGGAAGGACGTACTATGTCAAGGAGGATTTTCTTTGTGCAATCTGCTCCTCACTGAACAGATAACGTGTATATTTTCTGTGATTTTATTCTGTGTCACTCCCTAGTGGTTGTAAGGAAGGGTAACGGGGGTCAATCAATGCTACACTTTTCTCTGTTGCAGAGAAGTTGTTATAACTTTATTTTGCTCATGGTAGTGACTGTATATCACTGTTTTTTTCAGTTAGCTATTTAATAATAATTTTTTTATTGATCATTGGTGTTAAATCTGACAAGAATATTATAAACAGAAGAACAGGGAAGCCAGGCACTAGCTCCATTCAGATGAACACGTAAATCCTCAGCACAAATCCACATCATACCCTGTCTTAACAGTAGAGTTATCTGCCTGTACTGGTGGATAGAATGAGCTAATCTTCAGAGCCAAAGATCTTAATTCTGAGCAAATCTCTCGAATTCTTGTAATGGATATCACCTACTAGCTACTTTTGGGGGAAAATGGTCTTGCTGTGCATAATTGTGACATCGCTTCACCTTTAAGAATAATTAATGCTCGTGCACGGTGAAGCCAATAAATAAGCTGTATCCAATATAGGATTTGCTTTCAGAACTGCACAGTTCATTGCCGACTGTTGTTTGGCCATATATCTCTCCAGACCATATTGCCACCTTTTTTTCTTCCCCCTATTAGTACAAACACTTTATTATTACTTTCTCTGGAATCTTGAGGAAAAAAAATATTTTAAGCAATTTCAGGTAATGGTGTTTTCCAAGGATAATCACACTTTGAAGACACTAAAGGAACGTGGCTACAGTTTCTGCTCTGTTAAATCTCAGAGGGACGATTAACGTGCTAAAAGTTCCCTTGTGAGTTTTTTTTTTTTGTTCTTCATATACTGTTCTCTTATCTCCTGCTTTCTGATAAAGCTCTGAACATCCTTTACCACTGCCCCTTCTCAGTATCAGCCTGCTCGGAGAACCAGGGGACAGATACTGGTTTTATGTGCTTGCTGTTTCTGGTAAAGCACTGCTGGCCTGGCAAAACAGGATGATGGGCTGGTCTGGAAACTGAAGCGGTGAACACAGAGACTGATTGTCAAGGGAAAAGTGACAGGGCAGTCCTTGAGGGAAATCTGGTGCTGCAGAAAGATTAAATGCCAGTACACCTGTTCTGATCCGCTCTGCGTCATCTGTCTAGCTGTGCAGCAAGGCTCTGCTTTGGGATAGCAAGACCCTCCAGCCAGAGGCTGTTAATACAATTTGAGCTCTAGCCAAGGTTTGTGCCAAATGAAGTCCCTGATGTCCAGTTAAACTTACATGTTTAAAGTTGCTCTAAGAATTTGCTGAATGAATCTGTCTACTGCAAGGGTTTATCCACTGAAAATTTTACTTTGGAACGCAAGCGCTAAGGGGTTTTGCCTCTGTGCAGGTCTGAGCTGCCTTGCAGTGTACCGTCATCTTTTGATGGAGAGAGATGAGAGAATAGGTGTCCAGTGTCTAGTACTGCTGAGGTATGTTATGCTGTCACTAGGGTTTCTTTCATGTCCTGTGTCAGACTGAGACCTGGCTCTAATGTGACATTGAAAAACCTGAAGCTTTTTATGGGTTTATTAATAATGATTTTATGAATGCAGACCACAAAGACAAGCAATATCATGTTTGTAGTGAGCTTCTATCTTATTTCCACTGAATGCTATGTATTATCATAAAGTAGTTGGTCATTTTTCTGGAGTGGGGTGGGGAAAGGATCAACCACCTGAAAAGTAAGGGACAGTATCATATTTTGAGGGGCTTTTTAGGGAAATAGGGTACCAACTAGTATATCATACATTTTTACCTCATGTACCTTTGTATTAAACTGCAATAAATTTAAACTTATTTTAAAAAGTCATTTAACAGTCAGTATGTTTTCACATGGCTTTGTCTTTGCTTTTTTAATCAATTAATAGAGCTCTGTGTAGGTACAGCTGGAATGAACTATGATCAAAGTTCTTCCTTAAAGAATCAACGGAGCAGAAGGTTCTTCTATCTGCATGCAAAGGAAGAGTTTTTTTTCCCTGCATTTAAGGTAGCGTAAAAGAAATTCTGTATGTCTTAAGATTGAGAACTGCAGTTTGAAGGTGGAGCATGGGACCATCTTCCAATGTAAGACTTCATGAGCACATTCATGGTTCTGCGCAGTAATCCTCATGCAAATGATATTTCTGTAATTGTTGCAAGCTGCAGCTTCTCAGGAATGCTTACAATTTCTGAAAAGTCAACACTTCTTTCATTAGAACAAGGTCACTGAATGATATTATGAAAGAAAATAAAAGTAATCACTATAATATAAATAATCATAGAAAAAAAAAATCTGTCCATAGTCCCTTATTTGCAGTGTTTGTTCAAAAATAATTCATATCACTCAGAAAACTTTATTTCTGTATCCTACAGTAAAAAACAATCACAGAATCACAGAATGTTCGGGGTTGGAAGGGACCTCTGTGGGTCACCCAGTCCAACCCTCCTGCTGAAGCAGGGTCACCCACAGTAGGCTGCACAGGACCTTGTCCAGGCGGGTCTGGAATATCTCCAGAGAAGGAGACTCCACCGCCTCCCTGGGCAGCCTGTTCCAGGGCTCCATCACCCTCAGAGTGAAGAAGTTCTTCCTCATGTTCAGCTGGAACTTCCTGTGCTTCAGTTTGTGCCCGTTGCCCCTTGTCCTGTCACTG
>Ga0065711_1045244_pt1 | contig 13601 bp, 14 predicted proteins | sample Hoacrofraction12_FD_59098 | JGI IMG/M metagenome (GOLD analysis project Ga0065711, IMG submission 59098) | Hoatzin crop microbial communities from Cojedes, Venezuela - Epithelial fraction 12 v2 (version 2) | ecosystem: Host-associated > Birds > Digestive system > Esophagus > Crop | place... | reverse complement strand
AGAACACCTTCCCCCCACCTCTCCCTTCTTCCCGGGCTCAGCTTCACTCCCGTTCCTCTCCCTGCTCCCCCCGAGCGGTGCAGGGGGACGGGGAATGGGGGTTACGGTCAGTTCATCACATGTTGGCTCTGCTGCTCCTTGCTCCTCAGAGGGAGGACTCCTCACACTCTGCCCCTGCTCCAGCGTGAAGGTTCTTCTCATGGCAGACGGTTCTCCACAGACTTCTCCAACGTGGGTCCCTCCCACAGGCTGCAGCTCTTCATGAACTGCCCCAGCGTGGGTCCTGCCCACGGGGTGCTGTCCTGCAGGAACAGGCTGCTCCAGCGTTGAGTCCCCATGGGGTCACAAGCCCTGCCAGCAACCCTGCTCCAACGTGGGCTCCTCTCTCCGCAGGTCCTGGCAGGAGCCTGCTCCAGTGCGGGCTCCTCATGGGGTCACAGCTTCCTTCAGGCATCCCCCTGCTCCGGTGTGGGGTCCCTTCCACAGGCTACAGGTGGAGGTCGTCTTCTCACCTGTGGACCTCTGTGGACTTCAGGGGAACAACCTGCCTCACCATGGTCTTCATCGTGAGTTGCAGGAGAAGGCTCTGTGCTCCGGCGTCTCGAGCACGTCCTCCCCCCTCCTTCACTGACCTTGGTGTCTGCAGAGTTGTTTCTCTCACATTGTCTCACTCCTCTCTCCAACTGCTGTCTCACCCAGAGGTTTTTTTTTTGTTCTCCTTCTTAACTCTGTTATCTCATAGGTGCTACCGCTGTCGCTGACTGGCTTGGCCTTGGGCAGCTGCGGGTCCGTCTCAGAGCCGGCTGGCACTGGCTTTATCAGACATGGGGGAAGCTTCTCGCAGCTTCTCACAGAGGCCACCCCTACAGCCCCTCCGCTACCAAAACCTTGCCACGCAAACCCATAACAGGGTTCCATGCACAGCATGAGTGGATGTATGATGTGTGGGAGAAGATGCTCACGTGATAAAGGGAGATAGGTAGATCTGGGATTTGAGGAGCCTTTGTAGGATGGAAAAGGAGGGGCACACCTATGGGAAAGGGGTGAACCAGGCTGGGCAGCGTGGTTTCCCAGAGGGGTCAGTGTTACACAAGGGTGTGTGTACGGGGGGATATGCCCAAAGAGGGGGCCCGTTGTGCGAGTCAACATTGTCTGTGTCTGCATTATCTAGTCTACCAAAGTGCTGTTAGAACGTTGAGTGCTTCATTTCATCCTTGAAAGGCAACTGCACTGTATTTTGTGCACATGCACAGTGTCTGGATTCTGTACGTGTGAGAAGACGCGTGTCTGAAAGCTGGGCTGCTATTCAGTTGCCTCTCTTGTTTCCCTCTCAGAAACTGCCGTTGGTGACAAACAGTGCTTGAATTACAAGCGTTTTGTGATTCTCGACTGCTGTTTGCTTCTGATCAGAGGCCACAGAAATCTCCAGCTGCACTTAACCCGCAGTCACCGTCTCCAGTGCGTCATCTGTGAAGGCACCCAGCTGCTCGAAAGCATCCAAACAACTTCTGGGCCCTGATAGTATGTAATTGATCTCAATGGGCACAGAAAAGATTGTTGTTCTCTATAGAAAGGGCTGAGAAATGATGTGTTGCTTCGCGTGCCTGTTGTTCTGCACTGCACATCCCCCCCAGGTTTAATGAAGTTCCTGAATAGGCCCTTTGGATTCCTTGAAAACGCACACAAAACCAGGCTGGTAATGTGAAATCCGGAGCCATTCGCAGGCCGGGCGCGATGGCAGGATGCAGCTCGCCCTCTCCGAGCGAGGCGAGGAGCCGTGCTGGTGGCACGCCGAGACAGACACCTGCATTCATTGATCAGCCGCTCGTAGAAGCTGCCACTTGGCTGAAGATTTGCCTGCAGTGACGTGTCACAGGCGTTTCCCCCCCTTATAATCACCAGTTTCACCTGCAATTTTTCAATAAGCTATTGAATTATACCTCTCTAAATGATACACTGCAAATCCAGCGGGTCCTAATTGCTAATGATGGTTCTGAAAGACTTTCATTTGACTGTAATTAGGTTTGCAAGCAATCAGCTGTCCTTATCAGGATTGAAAACACATATAATGTAAAACACGGGCTGGTGGGAATGTAGCGTTTTCTTCAAAGGAGGAGGGAAGAGGAAGATGTTTTATTAGCAGGAGCTGTGGCATATTTTAACACCTTGAAAACATCATGTGTGAAATTAATTCTGTTCAGTATTATACCATCTGGCAGTGTTATTGTTCTGTATATATTGCCATGTAAAGTGCACTTTTTTCGTCTGGGTATGAGCCTGTGTTTGAAATAGCAATCATGAGTCAAATGGATTACTAAGGGTGTTATCCCTGCTAGATGGGTTAAAAATACAGACTGGGAAATCCCATGGCTGCAAAATGGCTTCCTCATGGAGAGCTTTGCTTGCAGGGCTGATGAAACTGGGAGAAAAGCGCCTTGTTTTTGCCATGCCCCACTCCTGTGCACGCATATGTGTGCTCAGAGGTAAGAGAAACTCTATTCATGTATTGTTTATTGAAGCTGAAGTAGAAAATGCCTGTATTTTAGACTCAGTACTGTGATAATTGTTTAATAATATACTACTATTTTGATCCTGTCTGTCTGCTCTTCCATGAAACTCCCGGGTCAGAGCCTCCTGTGAGAGCTACTGGGCGTTGGTGGCTTGTCTCTTCAGGCTCCGGTGTGGGCACAGAGGGTCCCAGTTCGTAGATCCAGAACAATATAAGTGTAAAACCTGGTTATCGTCTGGTACTTGCCCACTCTGGCTAAAATATCGGCTGTTTGGCAGGGTGGTCTGCATCTTAACCAGGGCTCAACCGTGGGCATTAATATCCCAATATGGTGACTGGTGTAGTTATCGTGACAGTTTTACTTATAGATGGTAGAGCTTGTACAGCCAAGGAAGAGCGTGGAAGAACTTGGGTCCTATCTGGAAACAGGAATAAATGGTGGGATGTTAATGTCTCCCATGCTGATGGTGTGCACTGGTTGCACCTGGGACATGGCGAAGGAAGGGTTTCTCTGCCTGTTGTGTTGCAGGTGATCAGGCTTGTGAGAAAATGAGCAATGTTGGCATGTTTTTTATTTCTAATGCAAATTTTGCCACTGCTTTGTGATCTGCCCTGCTGCATCTCACCTCTTCTTTTGGCTCCAGTTTATGCAGCTGTGAAACGGAGTTGCCAGAGAGATGTCAGCACCCTGTCACCAGCCCAGGGAATGCTGTTGGGAGAAAGTGCCCCTGTGTGCTCCACTCGCCCCATCCAGTGTGACAAACTCCCAGCAAATCCCAGACTGGAAAAAGGTGGCTTTTGGGTTAACCTAATTATGTTAATCAATTAGGTATCTGGAGAATAACAGTAAAAAAAAACCACAAACCTTTCCACGCATGGAGCAGTTAGTGTCTCCCAGGATTATCTTGTTTCTTTTAATGTTGGCAACCTACTTGAATTGAAAACTTAAATGGTTATTAAAGGTGCCGTACTGGGAAGTGAAGCATATTTTAAATGTGCGATGCCATCAATCGCTGTCTTAAAAGTTCCTAAGCGTGTTACCGATAAGGAATTAAGCAAAAAATTAATTTCGACTGAGGCTGCTTGGAGATAAATTAAGCTCTAGCTTAAGTGATATAAGACAGTATAATAAAGTGACCATTTTGAATTGAAAAAGAAATCTTCCAGCTTTTTAAAATATTTTTTTGTATTCTACAAATAACTGAAATCTAAGCCAGGACTTCTAACCTATAGGTTTGCCTCTGTATTAACTGGAAGCACAGCAGTTCAACCTGAATTTTTTAATGAGAAAATTGAAGTGTTGAAGCTACGTTGCTTTCCCCGCCCTGAAACTCTCCGTTCGCAAAGGGAGGAGGAGTAGGAGCGATGTATCTAAAGGTGGCTGTAGCATCCGACAGCGAGCTTGTGGGTGTGCGGCATCGTTCCGGCGCAGGGCCCGTCAGCGGGCGCCGTGGGGAGCGGGGTCTCTGCGCCAGGGCTGCTCCCGCTGTGACACCGCCCGGGCGGGCGCCGGGAGGCTGCAGGACCCCGGTGCGGTGTGGGGAGAGCTCTGGGAGCAGGAGAGCAGCCGCGGGAGCCTGTCGGGTGACGCTTACACTCTTAGGTAGGCTTCTGTCACCTTAGGTCCTGCGTCTGAGTGCCGTAAATCGACGGGTTTGGGGGCGCTGACCCAGGCCGTGTGCTTGAAAAATGCCTGGGGACACTTTTAAAAAGTGTCGCTGAACAACACCCTGAGGAACCATTTCCTTCCCGAGGCTCCCTGGTTTGGCCTTTCCAAGGGAAAGACAGCGGGGAGGGGAAGAGGCCATTCCTTGAATTAAGTAAGTAGGATATTTTCCTATTTTGTTGTAAACTGAAGGCAGTACGCCTGCTTTGTAGCTGACTCATTACAGCCACTCTGAAGAGGAGGGAGGCTGTAATTTCCTTAGGTCTGAACAGCTGCTTTTTGGCTGAGATCTATTAGAAGCAGAAAGTAAATGGCAGCGTGCGTGGCAGTGTTACCGCAGCCTGGTTAGCTACAGCCGTGTGAAATGCGGGTACTGAGCTCGCGCGGTCGCTGCCGTGGCTTCCCGTGCTGTGGGGTGGCTCTGGCTGGCCCCAGCGGCCGCAGGCTCCCGCCACCGTGGCGCGGCGACGCTGAAAGAAACACCCGTGTGCGTGGCTGAACTTTCTGCTCTTTGTTTCATTTCAGTGAAAATGATCTATGTATAAAGCTCAGGAAAACTACTGATAGTCTTCCTGAACCCGGAGGAGTTTATTCTTTGTGTGGTTTCAGAAGTTGGAATGTTGCATTTCTATAAATTTTAGACATTTAAAATTTTGTTTGTGCCAAAAGCTACTGAAGTGGAACAGACTCTTAAAAAGTCCCAATTTCCTATGTTTAACCCTGTTTCATAGTATAGGAACAATATGCACTAGGAAAGCCTCCTTTGTTATTAGCAATATTATGACAAAGCTTTATTTTTTTTTATACTGAGCATGCTGTGCCCTGAATAATTCAAAGGGCTGTTTTTAATTGGTTTCTCTGCCAGTTAAAGACGACAGTATGGCCATTACTACATAAGACCATAACTCCTAAACCAGACAATTCAAACACGTCCTGACTTTTCCCTGGAACAATTTTCTCTGCTCAATATGAAAATACAGTGAGGTTATATGAGTGAAAATGAGCTACCCTTAAGTAAAAGTTACTGTTGCTAAAAGAAAAAGTATTTTAATAGAAGATCAACCGCAAAAGTTACTGTGGTTTTGCATTTCCAGTGCTGTTGGAGGTTGCCTCTAGTTTCAGCAATATCATACAGGCTAGGACAAAACGCATACTCCTGATGCTTCTGACTTTCCATTTTTCTAAGTCAGTGTAGGATCAGTTTCAGACTTATGCTTTTGTATTGGATCAGCTATTGGAAAGATGATTCAAATGTGTCGCTCTAAGGTGAATGGACTGTGTTGGAGAAGTCCAAAGCTTATAGTGAAGTCTGCCCTTACTCAGGAAAGTGCTTGAGCATCTTCTTGGCCATAGCTGCTTTCCTAGCATCTGTTTTCTTACCCTGCTGATCTCTTTGGGCTGTCGTAGTGACCTGCTTTCAAGAAAATGGATTTCTCCACTTTGTCCAATTAAAGAAGAATTGCTATTACCGTTTAATCACCGTTCCTCCTAGTAAGGAAGACACCGGAAGAATGTTCTCTCTGTATTCAACAAAATGAAGATATAGAACTAGGATGATAGCCTTTCTAGATCTGTCCCGTATGTCAGCATCTGTGAGGCATAAGATCTATTTAAGGTAAAGGAAAATTTTGGCAGAAGATGACATGGGTGTAAACTGGCGTAAGCTTTCAACCCCAAGCCTAGTGAGATCCTGCAAGAAATTGGGGGAGGAGGAAGCAGGAAAATAACTGGTTTGCAGACACAAGTTGATTTAAATTATATAAAAAGAAAAAGCTAGATGCTGTTAAAGTCTCTGACAGCAGAGAGCTGAGTCGCTGACGTCAAAGTTCCCGTGTTTTGCATGCCCGTTTGCCTTCCCAGTTAGTAGAGTTACAAATAGACATAGGACCCCGCATGCGTAAGAAAGACGAATCAGGTTCCCTCTCACACAGCTCTTTTCTGCCTGAGCAGAGAAACAAGAGAGAGAAACCCCCAAGTTTGCTCATAAAATGCAGTCAGACCTCAGCCCTGCTCACCCTGCTAACCCTCCCCCAGTCTCCCAAGGCTAAGGAAGTCCTGAAATTAATAAAAATAATAAAGCTGAGAATGGGTGTAGAACTGGAAGCTGATGTTTATTACCTTTAAGAGATTTCAGGTTGGCTTTGTCTAAATATTTTAATAAAAATATTTTAATCATGAAGCAGGTGGATTTTATCCTAGCCATATGAATCAGCAAGCATTTGGTACGTGAAAATTTTCCATGCTGCTTTTGTTTTTGGTGACTATGCTCACCATTTCGTTCTGAACAGGTTTCACTCTAATCTAGCTGAACTAAAAAAATCTTGTACTTTTATAAATAAAAATAAAAATCAAGAGCCCAAAGTAGGCAGAGGGTTAATAAAAATGGAAATTCTGTTAAAATTGCTAATCAATCTATGTAATGCTTTATAGTCTCCCCTCCCCCTGACACATGTTCTTCTCTTGTAAAGCACCTTATTGCTTCCTGCTTGTTTACCGCCTTTTAGCAAGTCAAGCAGCTTTCAAATTGCTTTGATGTTAATTATAGAACTTGTTCAATAGGGCTTGCTAGGTGAACAAAAATAGCTTCATATGTTTAAGAAAATAAATAACTATACAGACAAGTACTCTGTGCGTTAGTTCTGAAGAAGGAGGTGACAAGGTGCTGATGACTTAGTGTTGTGTTGTCAAATAAAGGCTTTATTTGGGTGACATGATGCTGCTCGTGGTTCGCAAGATTGGATATTAGTTATGTTCACTTCTCTTGATGATATGAGCACTGAGCCTCGTGGTTGTAAAAGGAGTCGAGTTTCAATTCCTCTTGTGCCAAAGCAAAAGAATTGAGAAGCGGGGATTTTGCCGTACCCCCAAGGGCTGTTACTCTAAACCAGCCCTCCGGGTCGCGGGCCGTCCCGCGTGTTCTGTTAGTTCTGCGTGGGGCTCTGGCCCCACCAGAGCTGCACTTGCTCTGTTCAGTTCAAGGGTGGTTGTGTTAACGTTTTAGCTGTAGCTCCGTTTGGGAATTTACAAAAAATGCTCTTACAATTTGGAAAAAACTCTAGCCATCTGAATAATCTGCCACTTCCTCAAATCCAAATCGATCGGTCGGTATCAAGAGGTAAAACCCCTGACAGAGAGCACTAGGTAGCAGTGACAGGGTGGGAACCGAGGAGCAGGACCGCTGCCCTCCAGCTGTGGCTGCCTGCTCCGTGGTCTCCGGCAAGTCACAGCCTCCTTTCCTGGGGTTCAGCTTGTATGCTAATTGTGTTTAATCATAAAGAACTTGTCTACCAATCCCTAATCAAGGCTTAAAGGTTTAATCAGAGAATCTGTGCAGTGTTTGGAGATCTTCAGATGAAAGGTTTGGTACTGGTGTGATAAATGAATATTAACAATTTCTAATACAAAGTGCCGAGGCCATCATAGCTGGCTGTGGAGTTTATCAGACACCGGCGCTGTGCTGAGTGACCAGCGAGTACCTACCAGGAGGCAATGTAAAACCTTCAGCTTACGAGTGGCATTGCACTTACAAATTAGTAACAATACGCAGAGGGGGAGGGTGGAAGGTGTATCATTGCAAAATGCTTTTGAAAGATTTGAAGTAAAATTTGTGGTCTGATGTTTGCTATGAGAATTGCAGTGTTTTTGGTGACAGAAAGGTATGATTTTCAGTATTAAGGCTTCTGCTTCCAATGTTTTAAATGAACCTGTGCTTTAGTATGCAATAAATACTGAAAACAACACCCTCAGACTTTCTTCCTCATAATAATGATACATTTAGGTATAATTATTGCTGGTATGCTATTACTGTTCTCCAGTAGGTACCAGTGGGTGTGTTGTTTCCAGAAGCAGTAAGTGGCCTGGCGTCTTGCGTGCTATTTCAGAGTGATCATAAAGCGTTTCCTGGAGCAGAGCTGTACGAGATTGCAACATCGCGTTGGGGGAGAGGGACCTTACCTATCAATTGCAATGCAAGGCTTGTAATTTTAAATCGTTCTAATTTAAATCATGAAAATCTGTTTTTCATGAATAATTCAGAGATCTGATTTAGTAGAATTATTTCCAGCCCATGTATATTAAACAGCCAACCTGCTACGCCAGTTCTGTTTAAGACACACTTGATGGGGGTTTACTCTCTCCTGCAGAAATGATCATCTTTGTCTGTTAGAAAATAAAGCTGCCGTGGTATTTTGTCCTTTGTATTGCAGGAGGGTTTTTCTTTAAACCTCGTAGGCTAAAATTCAAGCTGAGGAAAAATAAACCCCTTACTACAGTAGCTCCTAGAATTCAATTTGGAGAGAGTAAACCTTGTACTATATCCATTAGGAAAATGGCAGTATTCTTCCATTTCCTGATGTTATTCAATTACTTACCCCGCTTCCTGCTTTTAGCGTAAACTGTATATTTTAGCTTATGACCTTTGACAGCAAATTGAATCAGAAGTGGAGATGCAATGAAAGTTTTTTGGTTTGTTGTTGTTTTTTGTTTTTTTCAAGACTTTAAAAACATTCATGCATAGGAAATTTTGGGGTTGGTTTTGCTTTGGTATTGTTTTTTTTTTTAATAAGCCTTACCATGGATTTTGTAATACAGTGCATTTTCCTTGGAAAAAGGAAATGTAAGTTATTGCCGTTTCTGCTTTGCCATGCAGAACAGCACTGACTGCATAGCTGCTCTTGTTAGTGCATGCCTGCTGAAATTAGCATTGCATATTTTAGTTAATACCAATAAAAGTGGAGTTTGTTTAATTTAGAATCAAACCCTTGTTTAGATTGGATTAGCACTTTAAGAAAAATATTGAACTTGTAAAATGACGCTGTTGACACAAAGTGGTTACAAGTCCAAAGCCATCCTGAGCTTTGTTTCCACACTTGTTATGTCCTTTCTCTTCTTGCCCACTCCCCACTCACAGGTTTTTATTGTTTTTAAATGATTTTATACAGTTTAAAGCCTTATGATGGAGTGAAAAAATGTCTTTTTCTTTGTGAAGTCATCAGAACAGTATAAACAGAGTCTTTTCCAGGCGAGACAATCTTTTCATAACATGTTACAAACATACAGTGCCTCTGAGTCTGAGCTTGCGTCTTTAGAGCCGAGGAACACTGATGAACAGTGCTGAAGGTGTATTCGCATCACATCCTAAGGAGCCTCTTGTGTATCAATAATTTCAACGTGCTTGAGTGTATCAGGAAACCTGCAGAAAGTAATTCACCCTCAGCCCTTTTGTCTTGCTGCACTTTTACTCTCTTGGAAATACGGGCTTCATTTTCCAAAGCTGCTCAGCACCATAATTAACCAAGTCCCAATGCCGAACTGAGTTTAAGTACTTAAGAGTCAAAATTAATAAAAATTGGTGGAATTTAGCATCTAGGTTGCCTCTGTGGCTATTGACATTTAGTCAAAATCTGTTTCTCCTTTACTAATTTTACACTGCTCTTCAGGCAGGGGATGTCAGCCCAGCCCTGCCGACTGCGCTGGAGGTGCAGTTGCCTGGCTGGTGAGGGATCTGCGACATCAGCTGGACACAGTTTCTCATTTATGTAAGACTTTAAATTTTCAACATCTCCAGGTCTGCAGCCCCTTAAAATAGAGGGGGAGGCGCACAGAAGCGTTTGGACTAGCAGTGCCACAAATACCCTCTTGCAACAAGAGAGGCAAATCTTCACGTATGTTGTTGTCATCTTTAGCTCCTCCTAGATGGTCGCTCATTGGCAAGCTTCCGATCATACTGCTTCCCTGACACTTGTGAGTAGTGTCGACACAGGGAAAAAAACCCAAACATATTCCTCTGAAGCTTTCCCACAGTTACCCAAACCTACCTTGAAACTCTGCAGAAACCATTGGTAAGAGCATTGGTGCTGCCCAGAGCAGCAGCCCAGCCGCACCCAGTTCCTGCTCCTGATCAAACTTCTCACACCGGGTGTTCCCTGAGCTTTTCTGTTAACAGTTGAATGAGACTTTAATAGTTCTTAGCTTTATCTGACCAGAACGCATTTATCATAGTTCCCTCAAATTTATCATCTTTACGAAGCCTGTGTTTTTACAGAATAATCACAGAATCACAGAATGGTAGGGGTTGGAAGGGACCTCTGTGGGTCATCTAGTCCGACCCTCCTGCCGAAGCAGGGTCACCTACAGTAGGTTGTAGAGGACAACCTACTGTATAATGACATTTTGAGGGGAGGAAGAGCCCATTGGTGTGTTCAGAACTTGCACTTGGATTGAAGTTGAGCAGAACTTGAATTTGGTAATTAAAAATGGGGAGATGTCTTGAATGCGTTTCTTCCAATGTAAAGAGGACATCCCCTTTCCTTCCCTCAGTTACGAAGGCAGCCTGCTCTTCACCCCGTCTTGTGTGGTATCTGCTTGCCCTGGCAGTGCAATCTCTTTTTCTACAATGAGTTTCAAAAGTTTTAGGCCCGTACTCAATGCTAAGTTGTATCGTGATCCATCTTGGGTTTGTGCTAGGAGAGCCCCTGGCTTTTCTGAGTACGTATTTGTCTAACCTGGTACAAGAGCTTTGTTGCTTTGGGTTGTGTTGTTCTGCAGGCTGTTCCAAGATAACATTTAATTCTTTCCTTTTCTGGCTGCAGCAATGCCAAGTATTTGTTGAACATCTGTCAGTGTGTTCAGATTATTAACCTAACTTCTGCTCATTTATGTTAATAAAAACATTTGAGCTCCATAGCAAGCATGTGTAACAGTTCCTCACACTACTAGTCCCACTGAAGTCCAGCTGAGAGGGTTGACACAATCTTACTCCAGCTGGCAAAGCGTTGGCAATTCCTCCTTCAAAAGCACTGCTGCACTTTCTGTGCTGCCCAGATCTGGAAGGTGGCACAGCTCATAAATGGCTGTGTTTAATCTTCACACTCTGAAGCTCATCATATTTTGGGACAGACTAGAAAATATGAGAAATGGACACCAGAACAGTTTTCAGGTTTGGCATCTGTAATCGGAAGGTTGTGGTCTGCCGTACCGGTGCAGCATGGTGCCTGCTGGCCGTTGGGTTACGCTGCCGACAGAAGTGTGTTGGGGAGCACAGAGTAACACAAAGGTGGTGAGATCAGGACCCACGAGTGCTCTTCTCGGATCCACATCCCTGGAGGTTTCTGCATCTCCCCATGGCAGCCTGATCTCTCCTGAGCTGAGTCAGCCTTGCTTGGACGAGGTCACCCCCGAGGGCCCCTCCAACTGTACTGTTGTGTGTCCCACTGAGCAAAAGTAGTTTTTTGGGGGGAACAGAAACTGCTGTTTATTACAGTTATTTGGCATCTACTATTGGGCTGCTAGTGTAATGTGTCTAACAACTGACCCTGAAGCCAGCTTGGGAAGCGGTCCCTGTGTTTGGGTCCCCAAAGGCCTTCGCTTTAGTGTCAGCACACAGTTTTTGCAAGTTGAATTAAAGGACAGATCTCCTTTTTGGACTACATGTAGTCTGCTGGGCAGCAAAATGCACTTGGAGCCATTCTCCCAAGTCCTGTAATCTTTTACTACAGATACTATTAATAAAAGTATTAATTACACTGCTCTGGAATTAGGATTTCGTAATGAAACCTCAAACGGAAAACTCAAGCCAGGTTGGCCGAATGTCATGAAACACTCAGACTTGAGCTGTGAGTAAAATAAAAGTCTGAGTTGCTTTAAGGTTTTCGGTTAAAAGAATGTAAAACTTTTCAGCTTGTCCAAGTTTTGACAGAAAACCTTGCAGTACTTGGCAGGCCTGGCTGGGTTTCCGTAAGTGTGAAATGCAAGAGAAAACTGGTGACTGGGAGCCAGGCACGACGAAATGAGAAGGTCCTCTGGAAACAAAGAGAAATGGCGACGCAGTGATGTTTCTCACAGCTCTCCCTCCGATCCCAGCCCGGTTCCATGGGGTGCGCTGGCTGGAGCGTCCCTGGGCACGGCACGGGAGCGCTTGGGAGAAGGTGCGACTGGCAGGAGCGCTCGCTCCGGTGAGGCAGCGGGCAGACACGGCTCTGCTGACTGCGGGGGAGCTGGGGTGTTCTCTGCCAGCTGAGGGCTGTGGCCATGGAGTTACTGGTTAGTGGTAGAGTGAGATGGAAGTCGGATAAACCCGTCAAGGCTTTCTCGCCGCCTTGTAGTGCGTACAGCAGTACCAACCTACAGGCTGTAATTAAAAGCTGTTTTGAATACATTTCACATGTTTGACTTGGATGGGAGGGGAAAGGCAATCTTCTCTCTGTCCTTCCTTTCACCCTTGAACTGGGACTTCTACAGCTGGTTAGGCGAAATGAAGAGCGCTTTTTCAGTTTCTATCCAGAAAGGCTTTTTAAGAAAAAGGAGTGGTGGTTAAAGCATTCGGGAAGATTTTGCGGACAGCGGATAGACTTGTGTTTGCATGTGTGGGGAGCACGGGGAGTCAGCCGTTTGATGTTTCTGTTCATGCGGTACACTCCAGAATTCTGACTATTTACAATATTTTTAATCTATTTGAATTACTTCAATGCTTAGAGTATTCAGTTTTAGGGACATTGACTTTCCTCCTTTTTTTGTGTGTCCCGCTTGAAGTTTTGTGCTAAACAGGGATGGGTTGGAGTCAGAAGGGGTGAATAGTAGCCCATGGGTTTTTATCCAGAGGCCTTTTACTTATGACTGGAAGAGTTTAATTTTTGATTTTTACACAGGACTTTGTAACTCTGGAAATTGCTGCCAGCTCTTTCACGTCAACGTGAAGCTCGTCGTTTCCCAGGGTTGCAGTGGACTTCGGGAGCAGGGGGAGGACCCGTTTCCTCTGGTGACTGCGCTGGGGCCGTTGGCTGCTCTGACACTGACTCCCGGGGTGTGGTGAGCGGCAGCCGCGTGCCACTACCACCGGGTCGTCACCACTGTAACATCTCGTAGTGACTTTTGTACTCAAAACCACTTTGTAAGGCAGGGGAAGCACTCCTCTCGCACCCCAGCTGCAGCAATAGCAACACTTGCACCCTGGAGATGGGCTTTGCTGAAGATCTAGGAATATGGACGTTGCCCATTTTTCTGTGATTTTTGCCCAGATTAACTAAATCTTTGAGTGTTGTAATTTTTAGATCTCTGGTCTCAGTCGGGTGAATTGATTTGCCATCTGTGACTTTAAAAAGCTGCTTCAACCGAAGAAGTCTAGTCTGGGACCTTAATGCCGAGGCCCTGGCTCAGAGCACGCCGCTGTCGCCTCTGCCAGTGGCTCGGAGAACTTGGGGGGAGCGGTTTCCTCCCCTGCCTGTCCTTCTGCCAGGTCTCGGCGCATGCGGGGTGCGGAGGGGCTGTGGAGGGGACACCCCCGCCCGCGCTGCCCCGGCGGGTCTCGAACCGGCGGAGCGCCTGGACCCCGACGCCCCCCGCCGGAGGCCGGCTCGGCGCCAGGGGCTGGCAGGGCGCTGTTGCTTTGCCCCCGGCGCACGCGGCGCACCCCCTGTCGGCGGGCGGGCT
>Ga0065711_1010134_pt1 | contig 13601 bp, 24 predicted proteins | sample Hoacrofraction12_FD_59098 | JGI IMG/M metagenome (GOLD analysis project Ga0065711, IMG submission 59098) | Hoatzin crop microbial communities from Cojedes, Venezuela - Epithelial fraction 12 v2 (version 2) | ecosystem: Host-associated > Birds > Digestive system > Esophagus > Crop | place... | reverse complement strand
GAAGCAGGTTCCTTGTCACTGGGCAGGAGTGGGCCCCACAGGTGGATCTTGCTGCTGTGTAGAAGTTGCCAACAATCCCTCAGTGACCTCGTGGCCCACGAGTGCTGGGCAGACCTCCTGGATGCCACAAGGCTGCCCATGTGTCAGTGGGGCTTTAAGTTCCTTGAGGGAAGTCCCTTATGAGGCAGGAGGCTGCAGGAACATTAAGGAGGCTGGTCTGAGTCCTCGGGGTTGGTATTTAGGGTAAACCACAGCCTCTTTAGCAATAGAGTCGAAAGGACTCAGACTCCAAGAACTGTAAGAACATAACCTCACTGTTTGGAGTCAGTCATATTTCCCCCATGGAAGAAGTCGGGTAGCCTGTGAGGTGCCTTGCTCAGACAGAGAGGGGAAAGAAAAAGTTCTGGGGTTTTTTTATCCATTGCAGCACCAACGGTGCTAAAATCTGCCCCGTGCCATGGCACTGTACAACCACAGAGCAGAAAGCCTCCCGGCGTTGTGCAGTGCTGCGGGATGACCCAACACATCTCTCACTTCAAATCTTCCCCCCCCAAAAGACGTTGATACCCCAATGCGGTGTCTGTATAATGTGTTCCAGGCTGCAATGGGCATAGCTCATCTCATCCTCATGGCCATGGAAAAGGAAGGAATTTCACGAGAGGATGCCATCAAAAAAATTTGGATGGTGGACTCCAAAGGACTGATTGTGAAGGTAAATTTGTCTCCAGAGCTGAGCTCCACTCCCCTGCCACCTCCTGCAAGCTAGAGAGAGGCCAGAGTGGGAAGACACCATGGAGCCCTGCTCAGCCCTGGAGTAAGGCTGCGGTTTTACTGGTGTCAGCAGAGCTGGTCCTGCTTTCAGAGAAGTAGGTCTCATGGTGACAGCAGTGTACCAGCAGCACTGGCTGCCCTAAAGGCAACGCTCTGGCCTGGACCTCTGAAGTGGTAGGATACACTGCTGGTCATCATCTCAAGCAGTGCTGGAAGTCTTGCATGTCATATGGGGTACTGCAACACCAACATTGTGCCCTGCTTGGTGATCCTGACTGGCCCAGCTCGACTCCGCACTCCCTGGGTCCTCAGGACCTCTGCCCTTGTCCTTCCTTAGACCCAGGGAGACTTGTGCTACATGTATGGTGTCTGCCCTGGCAGCCAGATCTTGCCTCCACACAACCAATGTGTTTTGGAGAACGAGAGGAGCAGAGACCAGCCCCACCATGACATTACACCAGCAGCTCAATGCCTGACTGGCTGATGCTGAGGACCTGCTCTGGGGAATCTGGTTTAGTTAGAGGGCCAAGAGATGAAATGCACTGATGAGTTACTACATTGTCTCCACCGTTTGCCAACAGACCAAAATTTGACTCCTTTTTTTTCCTCACAGGGCAGGAGTCACCTGAACCACGAGAAAGAAGTGTTTGCCCAGGACCACCCCAGTGTGAACACACTGGAAGAGGTCGTGCAGAAAGTGAAGCCTACAGCAATTATAGGTGGAGTTCCCTTAGCATGACCTGCTCACATCAATTCAGTTCTTCGGAGAGTTTCTGCCTTTCTTCCAGGGCCTCCTTTTGTTCTCCCAGTCAAAATGAAATGAGCTTTTTTCACATCCTTCCCCCTTCACTCTTGGAGCATGGACTTCCTCTCTCCTGGAGCTGTAGAGCCCTCCCAGACAGGGCTGCACTGGGAGGTGCCATGGGAGGCAGGACCTGGGGCTCTCAGCAGCAAGCAAGGCCCGGGTGGGCTGGGCAGGACGAGGATGACAACAGGGACATCTTTGGGAGACAAAGTGTTGAGCACCACAGCCAGACCAGCCCAAACACTGATTCCCACCCTGCCCCCAGTAGCAGAGGGCTTTATTTTGGGACAGGCTTTTAATCTCAACATAATACGAGAAACATTCCCACCGGCATCTCTGGAGATGGAGCCCGTTCCCTCCCGCAGTTCGTTTACCGGTGGAGGCATTTGAGAGGGATCAGCCCAACCACTGAAGTTAGACAGGCGGAGAGCACCGTCTCACTCTGCTGTCGCTGTTCTAGGTGTCGCAGCCGTTGCAGGAGCCTTCACTGAGAAGATTCTGAAGGACATGGCAGCCTTCAACGAGAGGCCCATCGTGTTTGCCCTGAGCAACCCCACCAGTAAAGCGGAGTGCACAGCAGAGCAGTGCTACCGCCTCACCGAGGTACTGGAGCTCGGCGTGGGGAAGCTGGGTGCTCCGGGTACGCTGTGGCCATCACTGTGCCAAGGAAACCACAGCGGTGCATGGAGGGTGGACAAGTGACAGCGGGCATAAGCTGAAACAAAGGAGGTCCAAGCTGGTCATAAAAGAAAAACTGGCATGCTGTGAGGAGAGTGAGGAGGTGGAACTGCTCATGCAGTCTCTGTCCTTGCAAGTTTTCAAGACCAAGCTGGATAAAGCCCTGAGCAACCTGGTCTGGTTTCATGGCTGACCTTGCTGTGAGCGGGAGTCTGGGTCCCTGCCAGCCAGAATTACTTTGTGAGCCTCTAAAGAAAGCGCTTGCCTCCTTCACCCACAGCTGTCTGAGCTGTCCCGTCCTCCCAGGTTACTGTCCCCTGTGTTTTGCCACCCTGGTTGGTGGTGTGAGAGTTTCATCACCCAGCTCGGGCTCAGTGTCACGGAAGAATTATTGTCATGTGGCTTGGCTTGGGGTGAGAGAGGAGGCCTTGTCTCACTCTCCCCTTAGCCCCCCCATCACCACTGGCTGCTGGCTAGGGCAATCACACAGCCCCAGACCTTCATCCCACATGAGTCCCTCTTCACACTCTGTAGATCGTTGACAGAGGGGGAGAGAGAGTCCTGCTCAGCGAGTTCAGAGCACTTGTGCTGGGCAGTGCAAACACCCATTCAGTGCTCAGTGGCCCTGTCCATGGCCGTGTTCGTGGCTCTGAGGACCAAGCCCTCCAGAAGTGTCAGCTGGAGATGGCTCTGGCAGAGAACCCTCTCCCTGACTGGCTGGAGATTTGCCCACTCAGTCACCAGAGTTCCCTGATCATGGCAAGCAGCAGAAATGTGAGATGTCTCATCTGAATTTGGGTGCCTCTCTCTTATCAGGGACGGGGGATATTTGCAAGTGGGAGTCCGTTCTCAAAGGTGACCCTGCCCAATGGACAGACGTTCATCCCTGGCCAAGGAAACAACGCCTACGTCTTCCCAGGAGTGGCACTGGGAGTCATCGCCTGCGGAGTCCGGCACATCTCTGATGATATCTTTCTCATCACAGCAGAGGTTTCCAACTGGCATTTAACTGATGTTTTTTAAAAGATTGCAAGAAGCAGACGCACCTACTTCAGGTGTTTTCAAGAACCTGGCCTGGGGCAGTGCCTCACGTGGAAATGGCACAGCCTCAGCAAAACACCGCGGCCTCTCCCAGTCTCAGGGAAAGCTCAAGTTTCCATTGCACCTACCAAGGTGCCGGAGCCATGACAGAGCTCCCCTCATTCCCCGCAACTGATGCCCTGGCTCAGCACTTCCATCACGCTGGCGCCAGTTTGAAGTCTGTAATGAAGCGTATGCACACGTGTATTTTGAATAGCTCAGCAGTTCCCACTGAGAACTCGTCCAGCCCCTCGCTGCTGAGGTTGCAGCCACACAGCGTGTGATGCTAGTGAATGTGGCACGTGCTGGCGACCGTCTCTATCAGCTGCCTTTCTCTTCTTTCTAGTCTATTGCCGCCGAAGTGACAGAGCAGAATCTTGCAGAAGGAAGACTCTATCCCCCCTTGGACACCATCAGAGAGGTTTCTCTCAAAATTGCTGTGAAGGTGAGTATTGCCACTTTTATTTCCACTTTCTGTGGTAGGGAAGGCAGGAATTGCCCTGGCATCATTTTTGCTTTGTGGTTTTTTAATTCAGCTTATTCTACAGCCTAAAGCAATGATTCTTAGGAGTCCTTCCAGCCGGAGTTGCTGCTTTGTTTTCTCCCATCATTGAAGTCCAAAAGTGAAAACTACCTTCTGATTCTGGGTGCCTCACAGCTCACAGAGCTCTGCTCCATTGTTTGGAGCTGTGAGCGCTCAGCACTTGAAAAACCCAGGTTTAGGGTCAGATTCAAACACGGTGCAAGTTGCCAGAAGATTTTAGGTTCCAAACTGCTATTTTTGAACCTCTCCTCCTGTATTTGATAGGGCCCTAAGCACCTAAATACTATTCCAGATCTGGGCTCCAGGGTGTGAGCGGAGGTGGGTAAAGGGCTGCTCTCCTCCGTTCAGTGCGGGCTCCAGCCGCTCTGCCAGGGCAGGGCTGTGCGTTGCTCAGCAGCCAGGAACTGCAGGCAGCTCACGCTCCTCACCCAAGGGATGAAGCGCAGCTGACTCAGGGAATTGCACAAAGAGAAAAAAGAAAAAAAGCAAAAAAGGACACAATTTTGAGGGGAGGGAAGAGGGAAAATACAGCCAGGGCCAAACGGCACTTGGTTGCAGCTTCGTAGCGTGCCGGCGTTGTTCGATCAGCTCACGCTGCATATCTTTTTGCAGATTGTTGACTGGGCCTACAAGCAGGGTCTTGCTTCTTGGTACCCCGAGCCAGCAGACAAGGAAGCCTTCGTGAAACGGCTCGTTTACAGTCCTGATTACGATTCGTTCGTTATTGATGATTACAGGTGGCCCCCCGCAGCCATGCAAACACAAGATGTATAAGTTTCTGTGAGAACTGTTTGCTCATTTTTACCGTCGGTTCCCCTGGTTCATCTCATTGCCGATATAAATGCACCTCCAGGCTTGCAGAATGATAAAAGTCAATGACTCCGAGCAGTTCTTTGCTTGCCGCTGCTTTTTCTCTGTGGGAGCCTATCAGCAGGGAACAAAACAGAGTCCAGTCCCTAAGGAGAGAGACGGCCCATGGCAGCCGCCCGTCCCTGTCGATCAGCACTGCGTGTTGCCACTTGCCCTGCCCGGCTCTCGGCTCAGCCGCTGCGGGACCAGCTGCCTGGGCCACCCCAGAAGCACAGAGCCCCGTTCCTAGTGGGATCCCCACTTCCACGGTGGCAGCTGTGTGCGTGACCACCCCTCCCGCGGGACAGCCACGCTGTGCCCGTGGCTCTCTGGATGTGGTGGGAAGGGTGTGCGTTGCCCTGAGAGAGTTGCACACATGGGCAGTGCTACGCTTTCCTGCTCTGAAAGTCCCCAGCGCTTGGGGAGCCCTGTCCAACCCAAGCTGGTGCATGGGCCACACACCCTGGCACTGTCCTGTGCCCCCCCACCTTGCAAGCGAGCCCCAGAACCTCCCTCAGCCCCATGGGGAGCACAGACTTGCTCGCCTCCGCAGTCCAGGCTGCTCTCCAAAGGCACAGGAGCCAAGAGACGCACAGCAGGAGTGGAGCTGGAGACCCAGGCATCCCCAAACCCACGCACGGCCACCCCACTGCATCACGGCATCTTCTGCTGGGTGCTGCGAAGAAAGCCCTGCCACCAGCCAGAGGTCCTCCTGGGATCTCTCCATGACACAGAGCCCCAGAGAGGCCTCCCCTAGCCCTGAAAAACTGTCACACTCCGCCATATATTGTCCCAGTGGGATGACGGTGTTCCTGACCGTAACTGGGAATACTGGTTCTGGTACAGCTCGCCTTGGTTGGGCAAATAGCAAGTCCAAGAGAGGGAGGATCAAGCTATGCCCTTGCCACAGCAGAGGCCTCTTTGTTATCCTCTGGATTTGTCTGGTATCTGTCATGCCTTGTAGAGTCGAGCCCAGCCAGAGAGACAGCAGTCGCTGCCGGGCTCTTTGGAGGCAACGATACCCCTGGGACCTGGGTCCTTCAACCCTCAGCTCCCCGGGCGGAGGCAATGGCAGGTTTGGGGCAAGTGTGGAAGTGCTTTCCATACCTGGGCCCTTCCCTGTGTAAGTGTCCCACTGGGCTCCAGGAACAGCCCAGGGTGTTGAACAAGCTCAGACATGCACGGAGTGATCCCGAGAGCGGGTGGTCTTCTCCCCACGTTGTGAACTCAGCCCTGATCGCCATTCCCATCTGGTTAACAATTGTAGGCAGCCAAGTACCATAAAACAGCTGGCTCAAAACAGCTGGCTCGCTCCCTGGCAGCGGCATGGGGAAGAGAATCTGAAGGGTAAGAGCAAGAACACCTCTGGGCTGCGATAAAAGGCAGATTAATAGGTAAAGCAAAACCTGCACACACAGGCGCTCCCAGGAGCCAGCTCCCACATTACTTGCTCTGTTAGGCTCTTCCTCCATCCTTGCTTCTCCCTTCTCTTCCTCCACCTGCCCCTTGGGAGTCTGAAGAGGCCCTTCCCCACCAGCTCTTCCAGGTGATTCGTAGAGCCCAATCCTGGAAACAAAAAGACAGCAGGATTTAGTCCTTGCGAAAAGCCTCCCTCCGGCTCCTTCCTGACCAGTGGCACTGGCACCAAGCCCCAGCACTACCGGCTGACCCAGCAGAAGCTGAGAAGCTGCTGGCATGGTCGGCAGCCAAGGGCTGAAGAAACAAATGTACTCGCTTGGGAAACAGGACGACATCACCAGAAGCCATCTGGGAAAGGGCGTTCTTTCTGCCCAGAACAGCCGAATTCATGATCCCGGGCTCCGGCAGGAGAGACAGCCCCGGGTGAGACCATCACCCGGAAAGGATCCCATTGCCAACCAAGGCGGTGAGCCTTTGGGCTGCCCTCTGCAGAGCATTCTGTCCTCAGCATTAACCCCTCTTTACTAGAAGCAGGAGCTGCAGCTGGCTTTGTGCAAGGGCAAGAGGCAGCCGGCTCAAGGAGGGGACGAGGCAAACCCACTCGGCAAAGTCACTGCCAGGGGTCTTTCAGGGATTTCCCCAGAACCCACGGCAGTGTTGACGGGCTGAGACACTCACGCTGAGGAGAGATTTCAGCAGGTGGCCATCAAATCCAAGGTGCAAACAAATTCTGTGGTAAAACACGTTTTGAATTTAATTTTCATAGAATCCTAGATTGGTAAGGGTTGGAAGGGACCTCAAAGCTCATCTGGTTCCAACTCGCCTGCCATGAGCAGGGGCGTCTTCCACTAGACCAGGTTGCTCAGAGCTCCATCCAACCTGGCCTTGAATACTGTGGAAGAATCGATGGACAGTGTCCTTACAGATGAGTTGAAAGCCTGCTTTGTTGCCAGGGTGTAAGACAGAAGGAGCAGGGTCTCTTGAGCACCGTGCTGTACGGTGTTCTGAGGAACACTGGAACACGGAGCCCTGCGCCCTGTCCTGGGGAACGCGGGTGTCCAAGGTTACCAAGCCCCCAGCTCCCATTGCAGAAGCAGTGACCATTCTGGGGGACATCTCTAAGTGCCTCCCATGCCTGGGCCCTCTGCAACGGTTCCCTGTGAGCCTGGAAATCAGCCCGGAGATAATTCTCCTCTTCTGCTCTCTGCTGCTGCTGCTCCTCCGTGTTAATGACATATGAACGCTGATGACACAGACATGTAGAAGGTGCCTTTCCAGCTCCCTTATGTCCATCTCAGAGGTCTCCATCCAGGCTCTGCCCTTCTTCTGGTGTCCCACAGGAGCTGCCACCCGTGCTGGCAGCAGCCTCCAGCTGCACAGCTAGAGCAGTCCCCACCAGGTTACCTGGAGGAGAGGGTGAGAGAGAAAGCGATCAGGTGCGGGAAGCAGGCGCGCTGTTGGTGCTTCTCTTGTGCCTGCCACAAAGATGGCTTGTCCTCAAAAAAAAGAAGAGCCTTCTCTTTCCCTAAAGCCCCAAGAGTTCTCTGGTCTTGGCCAAGAGAACAAACTGGGGGAGCAATGCCAGGCTACAGGGGCCGGTCAGTGAGCAGCTTAGGGAGAAGAGAGCCTGGTGAGCCCAGACAAGGAGCTGCTCGGGGCAGGATGGAGCGTCTACCCGGGCTTCCTTGCAAAAAGGAGAGGCCATTCAGGCAACCATTTGTGCCGTGATAGTTCACACATCGACTTCATCCTATACAACAACCTGTGGGACGGTGTGGGGGATTGTTAACCTATCTTCCTTTCCCAGCTCCTGCAAATAAATGTGTTGCAAAACCCTCCAGCTGGAACAAACTCTCTTTGTTGTTCTCCAAGCAGTGGGATTTCATAGAATCATGGACTGCTTTGGGTTGGAAGGGACCTTCAGAGGTCATCTAGTCCCACCCTTCTGCAGTGAGCAGGGACATCTTCAACTGGATCAGGTTGCTCAGAGCTCCATCCAACCTGACCACGAGCGTTCCCAGGGATGGGGCATCGACCACCTCTGTGGGCAACCTATGCCAGTGCTTCACCACCCTCATTGTAAAGAATTTCTTGCTTAAATCCAGTCTAAATCGACCCTCCCTTAGTTTAAAGCCATTACTCCTTGTCCCGTCACCAGGAGTTTTAAGCTAAGGGAGGGTCGCTTTAACCTGGAGGTATTTCGCCCCGGGAAGTGCTCTCCCCTCCTCTGCTCACAGCTCCACAGCTGCAAGAGGGCAACGGTGAGTCCGTGGCCTCTCCTTCTGGCACTGGGACCTTCAGCCTGGTCCCACCGATCTTCTCGGCTGTGCGAAGGAGAGAAGAAGAAAAGGTTTGAGGTTTAGGTCCGGCAAGGGGGACCGAGAAGCACTGCCTGTCCCCTTCAGCCCCGGCACTCCGGGGCATCCCTGTGCCTGCTCTGTGGGCATCCCGATGGCTCTGTGGCTCTGTTCCCAGCGGTGGCAGGGACCCACACGGCGCCGGGCTGAGGAGCTGTGCGAGGCCATGGCAGGGACCTTCAGCCAAGGGCAAGGCCTCTGGTGGCAGGTGCTGGGCAGGGGGTAGCAGGGAGCATGGCCCCCTTCCACTTGGAACCTGTGACCGGCAGTGACGTGGAGTTTTATCCGTGGGGCTGCCGGGGACAGCTGGGGGCATCTTCCCCGACGTTCCCTAGCAGAAGCAGCCAGGGGATGGAGATCCGAAGCCCATGGTCCAGCAGCTGCCACCTCAACCATGCGGACCTTTGAGGGAGCTGCACATGTTTACTCAGTCCGTGACTTGTCCAGAGCCGCTGCCTCTGTCTTCTTCTCCGGGGGGTGAGGGATGAGACAATGAAGAACCCTTTAAAGGTCCCTTCCAACCCAAAGCGTTCTCTATGATTCTAAGATGCTGCTGCTGCTTCAACTCCAGTGGTGCCACCCAAGCTCCAGGCTCGCCACTTGACATAGACAGCCGGACAGCTGTCCCCCAGGCATCAACTGTACCTGGGCTGCCATGACACAAAGATGGGAGCCCGGCCCGAGCTCGCTCCAGTGTGCAGCACCATGAGAGGTGGCAATGCAAAGCCCTCTCCCATCACCCAGCCAACTTGCCAGCCACTGGGTGTTCAGAAGCCAGGCCAGAGGTGCTGGAGCATGTCCAGAGAAGGGCCACGAGGCTGGTGAGGGGTCTGGAGAACAAGTCTTACGAGGAGCGGCTGAGGGAACTGGGGCTGTTTATCCTGGAGAAGAGGAGGCTGAGGGGGGACCTTATTGCTCTCTACAACTACCAGAAAGGAGGGTGTAGTGAGGCAGGTGTTGGTCTCTTCTCCCAGGTAACTAGCGATAGGACGAGAGGCAATGACCTCAAGTTACATCAGGGGAGGTTTAGATTGGATATTAGGAAAAATTACTTTACTGAAATGGTGGTCAGACATTGGAACAGGCTGCCCAGGGAGGTGGTGGAGTCCCCATCCCTGGAGGTGTTCAAAAGACGTCTAGATGTGGCACTTGGGGACATGGTTTAGGAGGCATGGTGGTGTTGGGTGGATGGTTGGACTTGATGATCTTAGAGGTCTTTTCCAACCTTAATAATTTTATGATTCTGTGATTCTAGAGCAACGGCCTTGGTCAGGGAGGCTGCCGGTGTAGCTGCGGGTCCTGAGCACAGCCCTGTGCCCAGCTCAGCCCTCAGAGCTGCCCCGGCGTGGGGCCAGGGTTCGGCCCCCTCTCGCCGTATCCCCTGCGCCTCGTGCTCAGCCCAAGGCTGGGAGGGGACTGTGCCGGGCACGGCAGAGCTCCCAATGCAAACGCTGTGCTGGCGTTGGGCAGGGCACCCCAAAACATCCCAGCCACCCAGCCATTAGCGACCTGCACGGGTCACCGGGGAGCAGGGCAGGTACCCGGTGCAGATGGCGTGCCTGCGTCGTCGGGGGATGCTGGTTCTGGACATCTCCCTCGTGGACCTCTCGCTCACCATCGCCCGCTTTCACCCCCGGCAGGACGCGTGCTCCCTGTGCGCGCCGTGGGGTGAAGGGATCTCCGGCATGGCTGGCCGGGGAGCGGCTCCAGGAGGACAGGGAGGCAGAGTGCCTGTGGGCGGAGGAGCAGCCTCGCAGGGAGAGAAGAGGGAGGAGGCAGAGAGGGCCTGGGCACGTCGAGGGGTTTAAAGCACTGCAAAACCCAACCTTTCCCTGCCCTTGGGGGGCCACTGCAGGCACTTTTCCCCTCTCTGAGCTTGACCCGTAAGCTTCCATCCAGGAGAAAGACGGGCACTTTTTGAGTCTCATTTTCCTCCCTTCAGGACGAGGGCTCCTTCCAAGCCCACCGCAGGGAGAGCTTTCTTCCTTGTCCTCATCTAACCTGGCAGCCGGGAACAGGGACCAGGCAGCTGCTCACTCGCTCCGCGCCGCCCCGCAGCGCGATGGGGAGGAGAATGGACGACGAGTGAAACTCATGGGTTGAGATAAGGACAGTTTAGTAAGAAAACAAAGGAAGAAATAATAATAATAACAACCACCATGATAATAAAAGAATATGTAAAGCGAGCGATACACAGCACAACTGTTCTCACTGCCCGACAGCCGTGGCACAGCCAGTCGCTGAGCAGCGGTCGTGGAACTCGCAGAACTGGTGGGTTTTGCAAAACTGGTGGGTTTCGCTGAGCTCACTGAACTCGCTGAGCTCATGGAAAGTTCCTGCCCCCCATCCAACCCCCATTTATATTCCGAGGATGGCGTCTATAGTAGGGAATATTTCCGTTGGCCAGCTTGGGAAAGCTGCCTGGCTGTGCTCCCTCCCAGCTCCTGCTCATTAGCTGAACGTTGGAGACAGGAAAAAGCGCTTGATTTCTCAGCAACAACTGAAAACATCGGTGTTATCAACATTCTTCTCATACTAAATCCATACTGCAGCAGCTACTGGGAAGAAAACTTGGTCTATCCCAGCCAAAACCAGGACATTCCCCTTGGCTTCAGAGAATGAGGGCTGAAGCCTTCCCTGCCGAGTCTCCTGGAGACCGGAGGCTGCAGGGCAAACCGTCCCGAGCTCGGGCAGACCCGGCTGGGGGGCCTGCCGCACCATCGACTGCCAGCTGCTGGCCTGGCACCTCCATCTGGAGCCCGTCGTGTGCTTTTCCTTGCCCCGTAGCTGCAAACGCGGGCTGGGAAGCTGCAGCTGCTTCACCACAGCGCAGCCTCCCTGGATGCGGCTGGTGGAGCTGGGGAGGAGGGGGAAGGCTGGCCGGAGCCCAGGGAATTCACCGAGCCCAGTGACTTCACCAAGCCCAGTAAACTCACCAAGAGCCTTTTCAGGGAGGGAAGGCTGTGCCCGCCCTGGGAGCCTCCTTGCCAAGGCTGGGGCGTTGGGTTCCCAACGTGTAGGCTTCAGAGTGAACACTTGAGGGCTGCAGAGGACTTCAGTCCATAGCCTTCCCCTGGATGAGAAGGTACCCTCAGTGGTACATCACATTTTACCTGGGACTTCAGTGGTGGCAATGAAGGTTTTTTTCTTGTCCGGTCTTGTACAAGAAAAACCTCCTGTGGAGGGGCTCCTTACTGAAATCAGAAATTGCTGTGTGGCTGCCTTGCACGACACATTAACCAGTAAGACATTAAACCAGTGTAAGAAAAACACAAGCTGAATATTGCGGGACTTCTAGCTGCTGTCTGTGTTTTGTTTTTTAATTTAAAGCACGGATACTTACAGCAGATCATTTTCTGTTTCTCTGTTTGCTCTCACTTTTTCTTTCAGCAGCAGAACAAGTGTTTTATTCTGAAGTTGTTCTTTTTTCTCTTCCTTTGAAAAATGAGTTGACTTGAAACAAGTGGTAAAAATACCATAAATACAAGAAAAGAAGATCAACACAGGTAACAATTTGGCAATATGAATGCCTATTTCAAGCCCAGAATGGATCACTACGGCATCCTAACACGGTGCTAAGCCCAGGCATTGACTGATATCTGAATTACCTTTGCCAGAAAAAAAAACCCTCTCTTCTCTTTGCTCAGTCACTCACATCTCTCCTCTTGTTGAACAAAACTGCACCTGATTTATAATCTCAGCTGTCCTGGATTAGTCAGCCACAGGGTTTCTGAACAATACTGTAAAAAATAAATTATGTCGAGGTCAGGGCCGTGCTCTGATGCCTACTTCAGCCCTGGAGCCTGGTGTTTCTGTCAGCCGGCTCCAGGCCTGAAGGATCATCTGATCCGTCAGAAATATTAATGACAGACCTCTGGATAAAATTCCAGCTATCTGGTCATCCCATTTGTGCTTGGCACACCAGGCATGTTCTGAGAAGCAGCCACCCTGAATTAAACCTCCACCCTTTAAGTCATTTTCTGAGGCTTCCTCCTCACCAGCCGTGACTTCACGTGCAAGTCGGAGCCATTTGCCTTGCTAGCACTTCAAGGGTGTGCTGACCTTTCAGTCCTGAAAGGAAAATCCTGATAAAATCACTAATTAATGACTGAGCTTGAATCATTTGTCCCAGATATGTGGATAAACAAAGAATCTAAAGGTCTGGCTATTAAAGAGGAAAGAAAGGGTTTTCTTCATAGAGCGAGCTTGGCTGTTCAAATACCTTACACAGTGGTAATTGATTTATATTCTATTATTTGAGTGCACAGAAGCAATTATAGCTAATCTTTAAAGTCCAGTTCTACTGTGAAGCGTTACTATGCAAAAAATGATTCCTGATTAGTAACCCGCTGACAAAAAACGGTGGTAGGAGGATGGAATCACAGAATCACAGAATGTGAATTTCCCTTTTATTTAGAATTCACACCCAATTTTACCCATCTGATCTCTGCTTTTTGTATAGTGAGAACAACAGGGCTGTTTACTCGAGACCCAACAAATTTAGCTGACAAACCAGTGACAGGGAAGAGACTGCTGGAGCTGGGAGGGGATTTGATCACAGAATTGTAACGCTGGCCGGCATTATTCAGACAAGAGATGTGCCAGAGTCCCGCTCATCAGCTTGCAGTCACCCAGGCTGCATCCATATCCTCAGCAGTCAGAACATTAAATGGTATCTTAACTCCTGCGGGGTGGTTTGGTAAATCACTGAGATTGCCAGAGCTCTCCCAAATTCACGGTGAGCCTAATTTTCAGCTGTTGGAAGGAAAGAGTAGCTCTCAGGGTACTCAGCCTCAATGCCCAAAGAAGTGCTCCAGCTAGCTTAGGAGATGGACATGACAAAGAGACGTGGGGAAGAAGGAAAGCTTATGTATGTCACACTAAGTGAGGGCCCAGGACAGCTCTCAAGGCTGTCTTGGAGCGTTGCCTCAGGCTGAACCCACAGCAGAGACCAGTGTACACTCACAGAATCACAGAATGTTTGGGGTTGGAAGGAACCTCTGTGGGTCATCTAGTCCAACCCTCCTGCCAAAGCAGGGTCACCTACAGCAGGCTGCACAGGACCTTGTCCAGGCGGGTCTTGAATATCTCCAGAGAA
>Ga0065711_1008047_pt1 | contig 13601 bp, 7 predicted proteins | sample Hoacrofraction12_FD_59098 | JGI IMG/M metagenome (GOLD analysis project Ga0065711, IMG submission 59098) | Hoatzin crop microbial communities from Cojedes, Venezuela - Epithelial fraction 12 v2 (version 2) | ecosystem: Host-associated > Birds > Digestive system > Esophagus > Crop | place... | reverse complement strand
AAAAAAAAAAAAAAAAAAAAAAACAAACCAAAAAACCAGTATTATTTGTTTAAAAAAGTAGTGTTATTTTCTTTGGATATCAACCATAGTTGTTGTGTATCTGCAGATCAGGTTTTTTTGCTTAGGTACTGGAAAGTCATTACAGCAAGTATGTTACAAATAGTATTATTACCCTAGTGGAAAGCATCTTCATTATTTTAGCAGTGAGATATCAAGTAGTTCCACGAAGTAGCTGGATAGTCCAGCTCATTTAGATGAACAAAATGGTAACCACAAAGACAGAAAGAAGAGATTGCTCTACTTCAGCATGGTATTAACCCAGAAGCTCCAAAATGTCAGACTCAAGGCCTAAAGGTCTAAATGTTCCATATTAGAAAACTACAGAGCATCAAAGCCTTTCAAAAGCTTAGTTAGAAAGTCAGGGAAAAAGTCAGTTATAAAATGTGCATTTTGCTCTTACGGTACCACAATTAAGAAAAAGAGCAAGTAGGTTTTCTGGAAACCAAGTGGCAACTTCTATAACACTTTGATCTTGGGATTCTTTTGAAATTGTTCTGACAAGAGGGCTCAAGAGCCATCTTCTGTTGATAGCAACCTGGACCATCATGAATTCAGGATACTTTCTGAGCCTCTGTTCTATCAGCAAGTATAGCAAAACTAAGAAAACCAAGGTCTTAAACCAGTCTCGACAATGGAGACCAGCAATGAAATTCTCAAGTATGGGATTTGTAAATACTGAAGAAATCAACATGATGATTTTCTTAGAAAATATTTGGGAGAGGAACCTTTGCTGCCTACAACACCAGAGCTTCTCTAACACTTTCTTTCTGTGGGAGACACCACCTTCCACAATCAGCTTTCCTGAAGGAGCCTCGAGAAGAAAAGTTTTTGCATAGTCACACACACTGTTGAAGTGTCTGCACAGGCAAAACAAAACCGATGAAGTGAGGTAAAATAAATATTTCAACTAGAACTTTCATTTAATTATCACCTTTGACAATCTTTCTCAGCATGTTTTATCATTCCATATAATAACATTCACTACCATGGACATAGAGAATCACCAAATTAGCTTTCCCGTAAGTGGAAACACCAAGGTAGCACTGTTACCAATTCACAACAACACTTCAGAAATTATAGTTGTACCTTGTCTTCAGATGGACAGAGATACAAATACTGGAATGTGGCAGTAATATTTTTAGAGAATCTTGGCCCAAAAACATCTTTGTCCGTTCCAAACTGGTGACGAGACTGACGAACAATAGAGTCAATAACGTACAATCCAGGGACTTTATATTCCGGTTTGCACTGGAAACATAAAAATAGCAGTGATACTAACAAGGTAACATGCATACGCCTTAGATCCTTACATGAAATCTATACTTAGCATACTTGGGTAGGAAAAAAAGAGTTATTTTTTTTTGTTTTAAGTAGAATTCTCCTAGTGCTTCACTTTCATTTTGTTTATAGAAATGGAAAAGGAGAAAAACATGCTTTCACATTTGGGACACAGTAAATATACCTGGATAGCTTGAAGCAGCCTTCATCTTCTCTATCACTGCTTTTAAAGTACCTTTAGCTTGACAACATGTGACCGCAACAATACATCTAGTACATTACAGTGCAGCTTGTCACAACTCTGCTATTAAGCTACCTGACACACTTAATGCACTGAACTACTTCCACCAACCCTATTCTCCAGAATTTAATGCAAAGTGCTTCTCTTTGGAGGTCTCTGAAGGACTCTGAACGAAAAAGAGTATTCTTCCTGTTCACTCAGAGGAACTTACTTTAGGCAGCATGATGGCTTGGGTTTCGCAAGTAATAACTCTAACCTGTTGTTCTACATGCCTAGGTAAGCATGAAAACTGCATTTTCTGAAAAAATGTATTATCTTAGCCAGTGAAAATGATATTGAAGTTCAGGACCCCCAGTTTCCTCGCCATTTGCTGGGTAGATGAGGGAGGGGGAATTTCACAATTACTGTTTTTACTCTCCTTCTTAATGTACTACAGAAAACTAAAATGAGGACATTATATAGAAAATCCTAACAAAACAGAATTTCCTCCCTCAATCCCTGAATAAACAGAAGCCTTTGTGGTTATTTACTACCATTATTGATAAAATCTAATAACAGATGTAGACACTATCTTTATCAGTAGATTATTTTTTACCTTTTTGATAAACTTCTCTACAATCTGGACAACATGCTTGTAGAGCTGGAAAATAAATACATAAATTAATTTATCATCTACTCAACAGTGGCGCATCATTTTAGAAGTATTTTTACTCTTTGTGCTTACCACCATTTAGGAAAGACTACAAAACCTTGTAGTCACATTCTAAAAAGAAGTATGTTATCAAGGTAAGTTAGTCAAGCACAGAGAAAAGATTTCACAGGGGGAACAGACAGAAACAAGCCATCCTTCCTGTCAGAAGCGTGTCAGTGTGTACACAAAAGACATACTGCTTCTAGAGTGTTAGTGAGAGCTTTCTGGATTTACTTTCTAAGCAAGTCCGCTGTGTTTTAATATGCTAAGGTACAGTTGCATCCAGCAACATTTAAATTTTTATAACATAGAAATCACCCTAGTGGGTGTAGCATTGAAAACCAATGACTAAAAAAAATATCAAGCTGGCATTATGCTACTAATCTAAAACCAAGAGATTATATTCATCACCCACTTGTTTCTAGATAACATTCTTAGCGCCTGTTAGAATAAAACATCCATGAAGCTAAGACTGGGAAACCCAGAGATGCATTTACTTAGAAGTAAAATAAAACATTGCTACTGTTAGTTTCATGTTTGTTCCACTGTACTTTACCTTAATAGCTTTAATGGCAGCTTTTGTGATGAGAATCATTTTTGCCCGGGAAATAGGAGGTTTCATCTCCATCAGTGAAAAGAGCTAAACAGAAAAAATAAGTATTAAAAATGTATCTGAAGTTGAAGCAGTTAACCAAAAAGACAATATTTCAGACAACTGATTGATTACTGACATTCCACGCTAGGCATCGCCACAATGCTGGCTGACCCTTGAAACAAAGAGACTACCAGGTAGATCTTTCTAGGCAATGTTCAAAGCTATCCTTCTGAACTAACCCATGTTCACTGATTTACCAGACTGTGACAAGGCTTCCGTCAAAGTTCCATTTGTGTCTAAAAATTATTATCTGCTAACTTATGGTATGGGAAGTTCCTACTTTACAGAAACAACAGAAATAACTGCATCTTGATTTAAATTAGCCTTAGTATCTTCTTAGCAAACAGAAAAATCAGGACAGCCCTACAGACAGCTAGACTGACATAATCCTATAATCTTAAAATAATGTGCATAAAAGTATGACAACTTCCATCCACAAAGGCAATCAAATTAATACTAAGTTTTCAAATTATCCTGCTATATACAGGCATTGCAAATGCCTTTAATGGAGATGTTTACCATTTTGTTTGCTATGACCATACCATATTATTATTAAAATTAACTGCACCAGCTGTTTGGGGAGAATTGTCTGCACTCGTCTCCAAACTAATGCCACCCAGTGGAAAAGTTCAACCCTCGAGGAAAAAGTCTTCAAAGTTTACAGATGACAGTTTGAGGCATTCTGTGAAGCTGACTTACAGAACAATCCTGATCTCACTCCTATAAACACACATAAACAGGCACACTATTTCACAGAGTTTTAATCGTACCAGAAGTTAAGAGTAGTGCTATTCTGTTAAGACCATTAAGTACAGAACAGGATTCTGCAGTGCTAGATTTAAATACTCTTCTTCTGTAAAGTCTGAATTCACAGAACGCATATTCTATATTGAAAGCATGTAGGCTACAGGTAGGATGTTCAGCTCTTCAAATCTGAAAATGTGACTCTAAGCAAAAAAACCCCAAACTTCATTATCACAAATAGCATCATCACGACTTACATTTCGTGTGTGAGGACATTTATTACAAAACACTTTCAGAAAGTCTTGAACCTAGGCATTCACAAAAGACACTGTTCTTTCTTCCAGCATTGACCGTAACTCTGAAAACAAGTATTGGCTCACATTTCAGAAGCTGAGAGAAACTAAAACTTGCACACAGAACCATCTGAGCTGACGAAACATTCCTGAAGGTCTGAACACAGAAAGCTGAGGGGAGAGGGATACATTTTCCTCAGGATCCCAGCACCACCTGAACAACATGACATTCTGATCCTACTTTGCTTTCTGTAGCACGTTTGGAGAGAATAGGGAAATAGGGGATTTAGGGAGGTTTTTAAATAACAGTCCTGCGGTCCGGCACTCATAAGCATGCATGCACACACACCAGAAGACACCAAAAATCCAATGCACATTTCACCACTTTCCAGACCACTCTGTCTACTCTGGATCTACAGTGAATTCTATATACTCCATAAGCTACTATTCTAATTTCATATCATAAAATAACCAGCTGCAAAAACTACACTGTATGCTATACTATGTTTTTACGGCATACTGTGCACACTTCTGTTCTACCAGTCATTAGTCTTGGAAGCATAATCCACATTGGCTTGTCAAGACCATTCTTTCTTCTCCAATTTTCCTTTTTCCAAACAGAAAGCGAAGCCAGGACACCCCAGTACTACTTTTTAATTCCTCCTTCTACTTCACAGCTTATGGTTAGCTGCTCTGCTTCATTAAATATTGTTTTCTATTCTTCCTATAAACTCAACTTTCTACTTAAGCTGGGGCTTACTAAAGGCAGAATCATTATATTGTCCTGACTTCTACAGTGTAAAAACACATGGAGATCTTCAGCATTTCCTACACACAGATGATCATTTGTACCTTGAAATATTTTTTGCATTATGTTTTGCATTACATAATTCGATTTTGCTCTTCACAACAAAGAAAAAATAAGAGTCCTTGGATACTAGCCAAAAAATGTAATCGATTATTTGCCACAAAGCAAAATAAGAGAATAAAAGTATCTTCACTTGACAAGGTAATGGAAAGTAAGATGTCATTTAAAAATTTATCTCTTACTGTACTATTAATTTAAAGTTCTGAGATACTTGTGAAGTGACCAACTTACAGATTTATCCACTATCTCCAATTAAAGGAAAAAAACAATGCAGAAGATAAAAAAAAAATTGGCCAAATATTTAAAGCCAAGTAAAGTGATAACAAGACTTTCAGCAATACAAAATGAAAGCCTTACACCAATAAAATACAAAGAGTAGGCAAGCAGGTATTTACCTTCTTAACTCAATTCCTAATCCAGGAGATATGAAAGAAGAAAAATTGTCCTTCAAGACAGTGGTAGCCAGATATCTTTTCCAACACCAACATTAAGTCAAGATCATGACTTTTCATTACTAATCTCCATAAAAGGCAAGTTCTAGTGCCAGAATGTCTGATTTTTAGAGCTATTCAAGGTGTAAGACATACTTCAGATAACAACCCTTCTTGCTGAGAAATCACAGTACGGACAAATAAAAATTGTCAGATAAAAGACAGAAGGAGAGAGGTGCCTGCAAGTTGACATGCTTTTTTAAAAAAAGCTTAATTTCAATTTTGAATTATATTTCTTTAGAATAAAGGCAAAGACTCTTGACGAATAAAGTCAATTCTACTATTAAAACTCAGGAAAAGCTGTTTTAAGAGGTAATGAAAGACAAAAAAAAAACCCCTCCCAAAACCCAACACCCATAAAAAAACCACCAGAAGGCTTGAAAAATTAGAGGGAGGAAGAAAACAATAGCCAACATTAAGACAGGCAACTCCATATCCCTTCCTTTACACACCGAGAAGCAACTGGACTTCCAGAGAAACGAGCCAGTCCCATATAACAAGAACAAAGAAGCCAGTGTGAAAGCAGCACTTCAGCATATTTCAGGAACGCAACCACAGAGAACCAGGAAACTGGGAGAGCTCATAGCAGGACAGAAGATGACAATAGACAAGTGGCCGCAAAAAAATAAAAAGTGTCTTAAAAGGTATCCCCAGAATGATGTTGCAACTGGGGGAAAAGAAAACAAAAATTAAATTCCAAGGAGAAAGAAACTGCCAGAGGGCAGGTAAAGGGAAATCAGCTGGATGCACTGAAGGAGCCAGGGACAATGCAATAAAGAATATGGTAGCTTGGAGAAATTATTAATTAAAGAACACAAGAGGCTGAAGCTAAGGCTAATAAGGCCGGAATAAACAAGAGCTTTGGAGGAACCGGATCGAGCCGATCACTGTAAATTGTTCCTTTGCTGGTACAGACAGCACTCTGGGCAACAGCAACAAAAACATATTAAAAGTAAAGAGGTCAGTACACACAGATATTCGCAGCTCAGGATGAACTACAGCTGAAACATGTAAATTGAGATGCCAATACCTTTTTATGTATACATATGCACACATACATATGTATACACGTGTATGTATATGCATATATACGTATGCATGTATATATATGTATTCTGCCCTCTCTTCACACACACCCCCAACACTATCTCTTGGAATAGTGCATCAAAACTTTGCTGCCTGTTTAAATTTTCATAAGATTTTAGAATACCATATGACTATTTTAAACCAAATTTTTATTTAATTTTCAGTATCACAGTTACATGTGTCAAAACCATGTTTTAAAGATGGGTAAATCTGAAATTTAGCAGTCCTACTAGTTCCTCATGGATTTTCACTGTCAGAAGGGGAAACTGTTCAGTAAGATGCTCATATACTTTACATTTGCATATGTTCAATAAGACTTGGATCTTCTTTCACACACATTTCCCAAACCACTATATGACAACCCTTCCCCATTTTCAGAGGACTGTCCTTCCAATAATACATCTAATTCCTCAAAGGGCACCACGATCAGCTCAAGAAACAACCAAAGCATAGAAACTTACACTTTATTAAAAAAGAAATAACAAAGGGAACAGTAATTTGCAGCTTGAGAGTGTTTCCAATGTGTCGCCTCACAACAGAAGCCTGTCCCTGGAATGTTGCACTCTACAAAGCTTGACCTGCTAGAAATTACTTGCTGTTTTTACCAACCATAACATTGGATTTTTTGAGAAACAAAAAACAGCTCCTAGTTGTTCCCTACCTTCCTTCCCCATATAGTGACACCACTGGCTAAAGAAAAAAGCAGGAGTTTAGTTCTGCCTCTATTTCTTCTGCCCCCAGCCCATTCATTTGGCAATGAAAACTACCCAGGGTATCTCGTTCACTAGGATGAAGCGGTATGACAGGGCGAGAGACAGCAGGGGAAAAGAAGTGAAACTTTATTATTACATAAGAAATTAATTCAAGGACTATTGAAGACTTGTACCTTTATTCAGTTCTGATAATTTCAGTAGTTTAAGAATTGTCTCCTGCTGTCTGCATGGATTCTTTTAACACACAAGGAAAAGCTAATGTAGAAAAACTACTAGAAAGGCTTAGTGACAAAATGTGATCAAAATCATTAAGACAAAGGTCGTAAGAAAAACTTTGCTATTTCAGTTCTAATAGTCTCACCTGTTGAAAGCAGTATGAAAAAACCCACACTTTGTTTTACACAAGCTCTAGCTTAGGATACAATTTCAATTTAAGAAACTCCAAACATTTGTGGAACCTCCCTATATCTGAAAGTCTGTGCGCTGTAGCCGCACATTTTTAAAAGGAATCATTTCTTTATTGCTCCGTATCAACCCATGTACTACAAAAAAAGCGGAGATATTAAAGTGCCTACTAAACTCAAGCCACAATACCAAATATTGATTCAAGAGTATTTCTGTGTACTTTTCATAACACTATGGAAGTACAGGGTAAAATATCTATAAAGCCAAGAACCTCAATGGCAGAAAAATCATCTGCTCATTTTCAGGCTAATAAATGCAATTAAGTAACAAAGATGAGCCACTCATTAAATGACAGCAGATAGCAAAAGGGAGACTAACCATACTGCACGCTATTTAAAGAGCAAGCTACTAACCACCCCCAAATTAAAATTCAATGTAAAGTACAGAAGTACTATAGAAAACACGTGGCAGGAGTGAACCAACCAGGCATTCCAACTCAAACTGTAGAACCTGGTCCAGTTCATAAGCCCTGGGTGAGGTTTACTAGGAGGGATGGGTAACAGGAGATGGAATAGGATGACAGTGTTTAGTTTTCAGTCCTTCAAGCAACAAATTATTAATTCCTGCCATTCTACAATTAATGTGCTTTGAGAGTCTACTTTACACAGCAACCTGAGAACTACGGGTTTTTGAAGCAACGGGGAGAATAATTATTTTCAAATTCACCCACAGCCTTACCTTAGAATCCAAAAAGACAGCATGTTGGGGCACAGCCTGTCTTCAGAACAAGAGCAAGTTGCAATGTAGGAATACTATCAACTTCATTTCGTTACTGAATTCATTACAAGAAAAGCAAAACCAGACAGTGATGTGTACACGCCAGCAGAGCAGGAACAGGAGTCCCAAGGGAAAAACATAAGACACACGGTCAGAGAAAAAAGGCAGCTCATACACTTTCCAAACCTGAAACTACTAGGAAAGAAGTGAGGCAGTGTCATCCACCGAGACTTATCCCATCGACACAGAAAGAAAAAGATCAGGCTTATATCCTTTGGAGTATCTCACGCTTGATGTATGATCTTAAGTGTGCATCTGTTTTAAGCGAAGGTAAAAATATCTTTTAAGACTTGAACTGACTTCCTTGGCTTTGCTCTCTCACTGAAGGTTCTTTGCCATAAAAAGGTGTCTTTATTTACAAATAAAGAGGTATGGCTCCATTCTATATACTTACTAAATAAAACCCACAGAAAAGCAGCAGCACAGATAGAAGCATGATCTACTGAAAGAGAGACACAGTGTTTGCTGGTCGCATATATTTATCTCCCTTTCCGTATAAAACTCATTGCTTCCTTTCCTCTTCAGGTCCCCATTCTTCCTTGAGCTACTAAGAAAAGGAGAAAGATAATGATGTCTACTAAACTTCTGTCACTAAGCTGTGTCTCAGAGGATCAATTTAAGTTTTAAATTCTTGACCATCAGCTGGGAAGCATACCAAGTATTAAAGGCTGCTGAAGGTAAGTGATCACCATAAAATGCAGAGCTGTCAAGCTACACTTTTTGGAAAATAAAGTGAGATTTAAATTTGACCAGATATGAACCCCAGGCAATGAAGCTAAACAGTACTTCATCAACTAAGCTATTTCTGTGGCCTAGAAAGACCATTCACAAATTCTGAATCACTGGGGAGAAACCTCTTTACAAAAGACACTCATATGAAAATGACATCATAAAAGTACACAGAATAGAATTTTGTTTTCTACTCAAATGCTTTTGAAACTTCTCTGCCTCTTAGGATCAGTGCTGTGCTTGTAAGTCCAACACGTCTTCTGAAAAGCTGTTCATCTCATTTCTTCTCTTACCAAGAATCTCTAATAGAATGTCACAGCTTTCAATATTCCTGGAAACAGTTCCGTCCAGAAGCAACAGACACAGCTCTTTCAGGATCACAGCAATGATGGACCCTTCACTTATAGTGATGCAGTCATAAAAACAACAAAGCAACTTCCATCCCAAAAGAGCTGCATGCTACTTCTGCAATAATTTCAGTCTGGGTCTCACAGTTTAAAAAAGGGACTAAATTCAGTCTAAAACTCTAATAGCACTATCCTATCTTTCTCTCCCTCTACCCCATCCAAGCAGCATTTGAACTGCTGCTTAAAACACTCTCCCAGGACATGTGGGAGACAGCACAGACTTAAAAATACAGCCTGTTGCACCTACTGGAATATAGGAATCATTTTTGGGCAGCTACAATAGGTAGCAGCTTTCGCTGTTTTCTGAAAGAGACAAAGGGTGCCAAAATGCACAGAAGACTACCTTAATCTTTCCTCCAACCACAGATAGTATAGTAGTTGTATGCTTTACTATACAACAGAGGGAATCTAACCAGGGTTCACGAGTTCCAGTAACTGCTGAAGAACCACTGTGAATGATATCCTGCTAACCTCTATTTATAGGACCTAGGGAGGGGAGGGGAAGAACAGGGAGCAACAGATGGTAATAGAATATGCAAAATTGAGTCTTACCATTAGCGTAAGATAGCTATACTAGATCAAAAAACACAACTGTCCAGTTCACTGAATATGAATAAATAGCAAAGAAGAAAACTGCAGCTCTACCTTTAAAGAAACAGACCACAAAGTATCTATCCTGTTTGCGATCTAGGCATGCTTAAGTGGGATATCAATTGTTGCAGTGGTACAGATTTAACTATTACGAACACGAGACACACAATTAAGTGAATATACTGCATTAGTTGATACAAATATAAGATTATAAAATAGGAAACTTGACTTTATTCTACTTCTAGCAGCAAGACTGTGAAGAAATCTCTTATTTCTAACTTTTATAACCAGTAAACTATCCCTCAAATTTTTCAGATTGAAGAAAATGAAACACATATCCCCTAAATTAAAACATGACAAGGACTAAAATTTTACCAAACATGGTGGATATGTGTTTTTGTTTTTTAGAAAAATGATTATTTGTTTTCTTAAAAACTTCAGAAAATTATGCACCATTATCAAGTTACCTTTTGTGATTTCCTTACACTGTACTATTAATTTAACACAACATATACACCTAACAGTACATGAATTCTAACTGACTCTAACTCATTCTTCCAGGATGCAGTTTGAACTAATTTCCTCGGGGAAAATATACTATACTACATAACAGTCAAATCCCACCTAGTCAGTTGGTAATATCTGCTCAGAGTACAGCTGGATAAAAGTAAAGCAGCATGTTTGGTCGATACAAAAAAATGTGCTTGCTCCTGTAGAAAAATAAGAATTTTTAAGAGGCACATTTACTGGTAAACTTCCATTCAAAATACAGGTACAAGGAACAGGACTAAGGGAATGGACAACACAAACACGATCAAATTACGCAACCCGTGTAAGTTACCACTCGCCACCAGAGCCAAACTAATTGACTCGTAAGTGTTCCTTCCTAGCTTGCCACAATTGCTAAGTGCAACATGCTAGTTCAAACCTCTATATTTAAGTTTTACCTCACAATTCAGATGGGCAGATAAGATCACACACTTATCACAATTAGCTGACAGGTAGAAACTTGTTACTTCACTGCAACACAATCATATATACTGTCAGAAGCCTATAACCCAAAGGGCAGGAACTGAACTTCCAAGTAGAACTGGAACCCAAGTCAGCCAAAACTACAGATGATTTCTAGTGGACTGGGTGAACGGCTTCAGTCAAAACAAAACGGTACAAATGGCATAAATGGAAGTGTTGCTGGTGCTTTTCTCTTCCTCCCTAAGCTCTTTTGTCTGAGAAGAGGATACCAACACAATAGCTTAGAGGATGCCTAATTTACGGCCATGATTTGACGTTGGACCTCCCACCATTCAAGAAACTGCCGTAATCACCAAACCCACCCCAAAAAATCCCAAATGATCAGATCACTTGAAGCAGTAAGTGGCATCTCCTCCTTCACGTAGACTGGCAAAGAGCTGACAGCTGCCACCTCCACAGAAGAAGAGACAGTGAAGCTAGAAGCTCATCACCTCTAGCATACATGGGAAGCCCTGCACAAAACTCATGGCTGCTGCAGTTAAAAGTTATAAATTATAAAACCACAATTCTCTGTCTATAGTGGTATTAAACAACCATCAGCCAGCAAGTTCAGGAATTCTTGACCTACAGGCTATTCTGTAGATACCCTGATCTTCGCTGTTGAAGCTATTCCACTCTCAATAAAATAATTAACTATTCAGTGAACAGAGACTGGTACCTCTGTAGTCCTCACAATGTCAATACACTGTAACACAGTCTTACAGACAAAATGAGTTCTCACACACTCACTAGCCTGCACTATTCCCACCATTCTGTGAATAATGTCGAGACCTTTTGTAAAACAGCTCTTTCACTTTCTCCACTTTCATTGAGAAAGCCCAGAAATGGAACAATATCTGACTGTAAATCTTCCCCTTTTCAAAAAAGTCTGAGATGTTTCACACTTCATTTTAGTATGTATTGTTTTGCACGCACAGCTTCAGGCAACATGCTGGAAAGTTAAAGAGAACACTTTAAGAACTGGACTTTATGTTCTTAGCTAGTATCACAAACACGCCTTCTGAGAACAGGACGGCAATTACACAAACCCTGAATTTATTAACATGCTAACTTTACACCAAAGTAGTCCTATGGAACTAGTCATACATACAAATGATTGCAGTACAGGGATTTTAGGAAGTGTAGTTTTCTTCCCCATAGCTGACGTTCAAATGAAATCCAGTGTTTTAATACCTTTCAGCAACCAGACATCAGAATTTCACTCAATATTTCTAATGGTATCAAACAAAAGCATCATGCTTTTACTACATCTGTGAGGAAAATGTATGAAATAAAACATGCCTATTTCTAAAATGGAGATTAGTCACGGGATACCAAGAACCACTGCTTTCACTCTAAAGTCACACATACTTTCACCACCGGATCAGCAAAAGAAGTGGGTTTTATTGTTTGAGAAACACTAAGCACTGTCTGTACAATTAAGTAGGTAGCAACATGTTGAAATGAAGTGAAAGCAATCATCTGCTAGGAGTTCTGTTTATATTCAGGCAAGTAAGGATACTTCTATTCTCCGTTTACACGAAAATTGAAAATGCCGCATGCACGTCATTCTATTTTAACATCTTTGGGAAGGTTGTTTTGTACCCTTCCGTACCACTGGTTCCAAACATCACAATACACCCATAACACGGGAAAATAAATAAAAATAAAACGGCTAACAAGAGCTGTATGTTACCTATTTTTCACTTTGTACTTCTGTAATTTTGTTAAGGATGAGCAGATTTTCAGTTGTATGCATGTGTACGACAAGCAGTCGCAGAGTGAACTTTACACAGCATGACTTCATCACATGAGAGTAGTCTGCCATTTTTCCTCGTTTCTGTTCAGCAAACACGCACAGCAACCTAACCTTCAAAACGTTTTAAACATTCTGTAATAGGTTCTGGCTTAGCTTTAACTGATTATCTGCAACAAGAATAAACATGTTCTACAGTCCATACAGGATCTGCAAAAGTCGAATCATCAAACTGAGGTGGGAGCGTCACCTAAACTAAGAACCATTTTAAATCATGTGTCAAAAACTTTATAAAGTAGAGGCTAGAGTATTTTGTCATATATAATGCATAAACAATCACAGCCCATTTTGTTTCCAATTCTGACTGGTTAAGGAATAAAAAAACCCAAAACAAATCAGAAGACGACAGGGACCTTCTGCGTACGATGAAAGGAGACAGAATGCCTCACGCTTCCCAACCCACCTCCCATGTCCCTAGCGCTGGGGTCCCACCCCCAGCCGTGGTTTCTACACAGAGAGAAGCCCCCTCGCAGTCTTCCCTCTCCCCGTTCAACCCCCAGCCTATGCCACCCGCCGCCCGCTCACACGGCAGCTCTCTCGCCAAACCGCTGCGAGGAAATAAAAGTGCTCCGCGCCCCGAAACGCGGCTTCCCTCTCCCCAACAACGGCCAGGCGGTGGGAACGCCTCGTAACCGGGATCCCGGCCCGGACGCTCTCCGGTGGGGCCAGGAGGAAGCTGGGGGCC
>Ga0065711_1045243_pt1 | contig 13602 bp, 8 predicted proteins | sample Hoacrofraction12_FD_59098 | JGI IMG/M metagenome (GOLD analysis project Ga0065711, IMG submission 59098) | Hoatzin crop microbial communities from Cojedes, Venezuela - Epithelial fraction 12 v2 (version 2) | ecosystem: Host-associated > Birds > Digestive system > Esophagus > Crop | place... | reverse complement strand
GCCGGCAACAAAAGCGCCACGAGGCCGCCCCTCCCCCCGCCGGCGTGCGGAGGAGAATGGAAAGAAAACAGGCAGAAACTGGTGGGTCGGGATAAGAGCAGTTTAACAGAAACAGCAAACAGAGGGAACAGTAACAACAACGATACAAATAAGGAGAAAACACAACAACGAACCGCAGGACCCAGACAGCACCAGCGCCGCGTCCCCCCAAGCCGCGAGTCCCTTTTCCCTGCGCTGCCCCCCCCACCGGAACCCAGCGTGACGTCACATGGTATGGAATACCGGGCTCTGTTTGGCCAGGTGGGGTCAGCCCCCACCCGCCGGCTGTGCGCCTTCCTGGAGTCCGGTGAAAATTAACCCTGTCCTGGCCAAACCCAGGACAGTCTTTCAAGTCAGAGAACTGCTGTTTGGGGTATCACAAAGGTAACGCATTTACTTAGTTACAGAGTTGAAGAGGAAAAGATCACATGTTAGCGATCCCTTTGTAAAATGAATATGCTAATTACTGTAAAGTTTTGTAATTCTCAAAATCACTGTGATAGTATGTGAAGCTATTGAAAAGGCAAAAGATTGTTGTTTTAGTCGTATGCTTAGACACCTAAGTACATAATCCCCTTCTTCTAATTTTCCAATATTCACATTTTGCCTGGGGACCTACTCCCCCAATGTTCTCTGTTCTTGCAGAACAATCTCAAACAGAAATAAAGCCAAAAGCTCATTAAATAACCTGTTTCCCTGTCCTCAGAATCCATCCTAAGTGACCATTTTCCCTTTTGATTAGAACATCGCATTTTTCTTGGGACTTGTGTTCGCTTATGTCTACAAGATGAAACAGTATACTACATACAGACAGGATTTTGTGTAACTTAATTTTTCTAGAATTTAGAGAGAGACCAAAAATCAACATTCCAGCTATGTGTGAGAAACTCATAACAAAACAAAAACCCAGAAGGAAGAGTGATTTCGTATTAGTAAGCAGGTGTAATAATGTGAGCAGTGATGAGGATGCCCTTCTGATGGCTGCCAGTAGATGTTAATGTGCACGGTCTCAGGGCAACAGCATCTGTTGGCTGTTCACTATTGATTTTTATGTCCTAGTTCAGCAAGAGGTTTGCAGTATTGCATGCAGCCTCCAAAACATTTTTCTGAATTATCAGCTGGCTGTTTCTCAAAGGTGAGTGACTGACTGTAGAAGTTTTCGCTTCATTCCCTCACAGCAAATACTACGTCAGCCAGCAGAGTATTCAAAATGGCGATTTGTATGCAGAATTGTGTGGGCAGTTTATTAATTATTGCAGTGGCAAGGTCCTCACAACACGGAATATGAAACAGAGCTAGGTATCAAAAGCTTTATCCACATGGGTGTTTGGAGGTTTTTGTCTCAACTACCTTATGTCACGAAACTGACCTACAAAGAGAAATTTAGAAAATGTTTAATTTCTGAACCTTTTAAAAATTAAATGCTTCCTGAAAAGATTCAGCAGTCACACACAAGCAGGAGATGTCCTTAAAGAGCCTTACTTTATTACACGCTTCTGGTATATTTAGAAAAATTGTGCATATTTTCATATTTCTGGGTCTTACTTAGTGGCAAGTGTCTCCTTGATTTGCAGATAACCTCTGAAATGTCCACTTTGTGGACTGTTTCATCGTCTTGCAAAGAATGCTATGCACATTGCATATGAACTGGAAGACACTGTATCTTCCTCATCTAAATTAAAGCTGTAATAGTTCTTTATTCTCATATCACACAAATTATTAAATTAGAATTTTATAGTACGTTTCTCTGTCCAGCTACAGCACCTAGTCTCTGTTTTATGCTAGCAATACTAAGCTATTACCAGTAAACTCTGCTGAAGCCATCATTTTATCAGACTTCACAGACTAGAAAACCGAGATGCCTCTGTTGCACAGTGACAATTATTTTCTTTTCTCAAGCACGTTTTGCACCTACTTGGTTGCCCTTTTGCTGGCCTGCTGGTAACCTTGGATGCATAATCTCTGTTCGTTCCATTTCGTGTTTCCTTCCACTTGTCTTCGTTTAGACTGTAGACCTACAAAATAGGTGTGTGGTGCTTTGTAGAGCCTTGGTTATGATTTCTGGGTGTGACTGCAAAGAATAAGTAATCTTATCCTGAATTATTGTGATGGGTTGACCCTGGCTGGACGCCAGGTGATCACCAAAGCCCCTCTGTCACCCCGCTCCTCATCTGGATAGGGGAGAGAAAATACAACAAAAGGTGTGTAGGTCAAGACAAGGACAGGGAGAGATCACTGAACAGTTACTGTCATGGGCAAAACAGACTCAACTTGGGGAATGTTAGTTTAGTTTGTTACCAATCAAATCAAAGTAGCATAACGAGGAATAAAAGTGAATCTTAGACACACCTACCCACCACCGCTGGGGGACAGGGAATGGGGATTGCAGTCAGTTCATCACACGTTGTCTCTGCCACTCCTACCTCCTCAGGGGAGGACTCCTCACACTCTGCCCCTCCTCCAGCGTGGAGTCGTCCCATGGAAGACAGTCCTCTATGAACTTCTCCAACGTGAGTCCTTCCCACGGCCTGCAGCTCTTCATGACCTGCCCCAGCGTGGGTCCCTGCCACGGGGTATAGTACTTCAGGAACAGACTGCTCCAGCATGTGTCACCCACGGGGTCACAAGCCCTGCCAGCAGACCTGCTCCGGTGTGGGCTCCTCTCTCCATGGGTCCGCAGGTCCTGCAAGGAGCCTGCTCCAGCTTGGGCTCCCCATGGGGTCACAGCCTCCTTCAGGCATCCACCTGCTCCAGCGTGGAGTCCTGCACAGGCTGAAGGTGGAGATCTGCTCCACTGTGGGCCTCCATGGACTGCAGGGGGACAGCCTGCCTCACCATGGTCTCCTCTGGCTGGAGGGGAATCTCTTTTCTGACGCCTGGAGCACCTCCTCCCCCTCCTTCTTCACTCACCCTGGTGTCTGCAGGGCTGTTTCTCTCACATTGTCTCACTCCTCTCTCCGTCTGTTGTTGCTCAGAGTTTTTTTCCCCCTTCTTAAATACGTTATCACAGAGGCACTACTACTGTCATTGATGGACTCGGCCTTGGCCAGCAGCAAGTCCATCTTGGAGCTGGGTGGCATTGGCTCTGTCAGACACAGGGGACGCTTCCGGCAGCTTCTCACAGAAGCCACCCCCATAGCCCCGTCCAGCTACCAAAAACTTGCCACATAAGTCCAGTACATTTGTGTAGTAGTTCCTTAAGAATGCTCAAAAGTAACAGATAGTCTAGCCTTTTAAAATAGCTTGAGAGCAATAACTAGCTCTTTTCACTGGGAAGCTATGGATGAAGTTAAGTATTCATACTTTTCTCTGCAAAAAAACATACCTTCATTTCTGAATGAGAAATCCTAATTTAAGGCTGTTAGTTCTTGTAGCGTAGTTCTGAGTGATGGATCTGTTTTTAAAATTCAGAAAAGGGGAAGAAGAAAGCTTTGAAAGTCTTAGCTCAGAAAGAGAGGAATGACGTTAACTTACAAGTCACTGTGCCTTATTCACTAGTGTTTATGCTTTTTTTTAAAGTTAGTTTCTGTATACTTTCTTTAAAGTTTAGTCCTGTGCATCCCATTGTCTCAGAAAGAGTTGCCGCCTTACTGGTACCTTCATGGTGTTAACCAAAACAGAACAGAGGAAGGAGAGGATGATAGATCCATGTGTAAAAATTCTGATGATGTCGTGGGTTGCTCATTGAAGAGTGTGTAAGAGCAAATAACAATGAACTCTTTAAATTCCCCTTTTATTGTAATGGAGAGTTAATTTAACTTGTTACGTTTAGAATAGCTTGGCTTCCAGAGAAGTTCAAAGTCTGCACAAAGTTCCTTTACTTTTTAGTTGTCTTTTGATAGAAATAGTTCAGAGGTGTTTGTTGATTTTACCTGTAAGTTGTAAGAATCCTGAATTGTAGGCCCACAGGTAGATGTGCAGAGGACTTATAGACTGGTAAGAATGAAGGTTTGACAGGGCTGAAAAGAAAGGATCTGGAGCCAGTGTGACTCTGCAACACGCCAAGCCCATCTTGGAAGGGAGAGCACTTGGCTGCTGGGCTCTGCAGTCCCTGAGCAAAATGTATGGCGTTCTTGCATGTTGAACCTGAATGCTCTTCAGACATTAAATTTGAATGTCTGAGGTGGGAGCAAATTACGAAGGCACTGCGCTGGGCCGAAGTGTCGGTAACCGTGTCCGTTATCCAGACTCTGGGCACTTAGGGAACTTCAATGATGGAAGCCTCGATACCAGCTGTGTTTGGTTGCAGGAAAGATTCACAGGAGTGTTCAGGTCTCCCTTGTAGTGGGATTTCACTGCTGTCATGAGTTAAAGCAGGGCGTCAGTAAACTGAGTGGCAGATGCTCTCTGTTAACCCCCACCCTCCCACCAGAGGAAGGAAAAAGGAGGAAAAGGGAGAGACTTATAAATTGAATATAAAAAGTTTTACTAATAAAAATTTATTTATGAGAAATAAGGCAAAATGTACACAACCGATACTGAGTTTCCCGGAGGTGGGTGCCAGGCACTGGCATTCCGCCAGCAGCTGCCGGGCAGCACCAGGCAGTCCCAGACTGGCCTCGGCAGCAGGCAGGAACTGGACTCAGGGATGCACAGACTGGAATCAGGATCAGGGTCACAGGCAGGAGAATGAGCAGAGTCCTCTTCAGAAGCTGGCCTTCGATGAAGAGAGTGACACCCTCATGATCCCCCAGCTTTAAACTGGGTATGACGTGCATGGCATGGAACGCCTCGCTGGTCAATGTCGGGTCACCTGTCCTGTCCACCCCTCCCTGCAAGAAAGACGCTTTACGACTCCTCACTTGCAGGACCCAAGAGAGCTGTCGGTGACCTTGGCTGCTATAGTGTTAATTATAAACACAGGCCTTTTCCTGCATTCCATTCCTACCATTAGCTCAGTGTAACTGTAAACATTAGGCATTACCAGCTTTGGAGCAGACAGTGTCTGTAAAATATGCAGCAAGCTTCAGAAAAATGCAGGTACTTCGAAGAACTTAGCTGAAAGAAAGATTCACTAAAAAAGAGTTGGTTCTGTTTTAACCAAAACCAGGACAACTGCTTAAATCTTAGTCAAGGTTTTGGTGCCTGTGTTGTGGCTGGCCGTGCTGAAGCCAATGCTTCTTGTTCAACATAATTGAAGAATTTGGGCACACTAAAGAGAGGATTTCATGACAGTTGGTGTCTCTGATAGAGGATGGACAAATTAAAGTGACAAGGCATAGGGATGCAGCAACATGCCTTGGTTTTGCTAGTAGCTAGATAAAAAGCTAAGTACAGTGTTGTTCAGCAGGTAGATAACAAAACGAGCTAGCAGTCCTGTTCTGCTCTTGCGAAATGTTTGGTACTTTGTACTTCTGAGGAGTGGACTGGTGACTGCACTATTCGTAAAGTCTGTGAAATTAAGTGGATATAATGCCCCTTACTCTGAAAGATAACAGAAGTAGCAATATTTCAGTCTAGTCTTGGGCTGACAAATTCTGTTTTGAAATAATGCAAGGAGTCATACAAGAGAAATACGACCACAGAATCCTTAGGGAAAACATTTCTTCTGAAAGTTGACAGAAGACATTTTTGGATTAGAGAGGATTACAGGTAATTTATCAAATGGAATTTGCTTTGAAAAAAGGGAGTAAATTGGTTCTGGAATTCTTTAACTTTACTAGTTTATGTTGTTTTGAAATCTAAACAAGGTAAATTAAACCTCATAAGATTCAACTGACTAGGTTAAGTTTGTTCAGACTTTTTTGAGGTTTAAGCATAGGTTTTGGGGTTTGTTTGTGATTTTTTTAACTTCCTCAGAAATCCTTAGATAATCATTAATTATCTGCAATATGAGCAATGTGATCAAACTGGCGTGTGACTGAGTCATTACGAGGAGACCACACTGACTTTGAAGGTTAATTAGTTCTAAGTTCCCGTAATGACTTCCTCTGAGATCTTGTGATCGGTTCGGTTTCATAGTTAAGAAAGCATTGCAACTTGCAGAAGCACTATTTGGAAATCCTTTCTCCACAGGTGTGATGTATTTTCTTTCCCGGGAGGAGATGTCAGTTGCAAACGCATCTGTCAGCCTTCCTTCAGGAAGGCTGGGAAATGCTTTTACCACTATTGCATTTTATGAGAAAGAATGCAGTTGACCCCAAGCTTCATTTCACTTGCATTAGTTTGGGAGAGCTAGCACTTCTATGTAGAAATATCAGGGAAGAAATACACACCAGCTTTGCTCTTAGTGAAAATGTTTATACAAAATAGTACTAAAGACATGTGCTCAGCTGCTCAGAAACAAGATAAAATGTAGTAATGTTATAACAGTGAAAATATATTTATTTAGCCCTTTTGGTTTTCTGTCTTATAACATGGTCAGTAATACAACCTTTAGAATTAAACTGTGACCTCCATCAATCACAAATTCTTGTTTTATTGAGCAAAAGATTTGAACAACCTATTATGACTGCAAAATTGTTACTTAGTTTAAAGGTAAACAGGCAGGTTTTGTACAGGAACGTTAAATAATTAATGCTTTAAAGGAAAACGGTATGTGAAGGTGGGCATAGAGGCTTTGCAGCCCTAAAGGAATTTGGCTGTGACTTGACCATAATCAAGTTCCTCTGTTAATCTGAAGGGGTATAGGTGGTTGCCCATCGGTTACTTGCCAGCACTTTGGAGTTCAGCATTGCATTACAGCACAGCTGAGCTGCTTAGAAAGCCCTCTGGTAATTCCTACCAGCAAATGGAGAAATGGAAAGGAGAGAAGCTCTGCGCTTCCAGAGGATGCTGGGTACAGGTACTCCAAAGTGCTCTATGGGAGGGAATGCTGGTGCTCGGTAAACCTCTTGCCTCTGCTCTCTTCAGGAAGCATTCTTGATCCAGCTGGTGATTGGCAGCTGTCCATTCGATGCTGGCTGTGTGGGCCCCTCCACAGAGCCCTAGAGGCAGGCTGGGAGGGAGTCTGCATGGCTCTGGAAACCCACGCAGTGGTCTGGCTTCAGCCACATTGCAACAGGGTGTTTGTGCACCAGGAGCCCCAAAGCTGATGTAGAAACAAGTCTGGGGGATTGTAATGGAGGTGGAACTTCTTGGGAGAAGCTGACATTCAAAAAGATCAGGTGTAGGAGCTGATGTATAGAGTTGGCTGCCCCTGCAGATTGAGACTGCCTCTGTGCATGAGGTGGGATGTACACAGGTACACTGGTGGAGTGGGGCTTTCTGCTTGGCTTCTGGCTCCACCTCTGAAGGTGACCATGGGGTGGTAAAATGCATGGTGTTTATTTACTGTGGAGCTGTGTCATCCTCCTGAGGCACAGGGCTAGACTTGAACCCACAGCATTTTAGGTTTGTGAAGACTGCAGTAGCTCACGTAGCCCATGTGTTTACTGCCGTGTTCTAATTCGTTTCTTGATCTATGATACCTGGAAGTCCAGTCAAGATCATCTAGTAATTCTAGGTAACTTATCTGGTTATGAAATTTGTGAAAGCAGACTGCTGGTAGACATGGAGGCACTATAATCCAGTGAATTAATCGTGGAAGTGAAAATTGGAAAGTGTGTTGAGTGTGGACCTGTATTAACCCTCTATGACTTGCTTGAAGTAACTGCCTTGCAGTGATACCATGGTTTTCTGTACACCTGTGGTGGCACAGCTTAGGATCAGACCTGTCAGAGTCAGCAGGAAGGTAAGGGAATAAGCAGTCTTCTGACGAGCTTGAGGAAGAAGGCAGGAAACACAGCGTGCGTTAGCGTGCTCCCATGGGAACGTGGGTCAATGCCCTTCACGCATGGGAAGGGCCCCTGTGAGCAGAGGGACCCTTCCAAGATGCTGGGCTTTCTGAGCGTCTGGGTCATCTCATCTCCACTAGAAAACACTTTCTCTCATGCCTTGTGCAATGGCCGAGGGGAGAGCCTGGGGCACTGAGCTCGCCGCACGTGGCTGAGGAGTTACCAAGAGGAGAAGTTGCCATGGCCCATTTGCTGAGGTGAACCCACATAGGATCTTGCCCTAGGCATTAAGGGTGAGGTGCCTAACGTGAAGGGGCATGCTGAAATCCCACAGGCCAGAGGTACGGCTGCTTCCGGAGCCGAGCTTTGAAAGCATTATATGCAGACCCTCCTCACTCACCCGCTCCTTAAGCAAGGGCCGGCAAGTCAGGTAGGGTGACAGTACTTAGGCATCAAAAGAAGCACACAACACTTTCGCAAAACATACCACTTCTGCTGATTAACTTCCATATTAAAAAAAAAATTAAGCCTGTTAGCTTCTCTGGACTTCAGTTTCAAGATTTGCAAGCACCAGGTACATTACCTATGAAATACATTTTTTAGTTTTGTTTTTTTTTAAATTTCACGCTGTTGTAAAGCCTATGATATAATAGTGAAAGAAATGCCACTACAACTACCTTGTGGCAAAGACAGGGGACAGTACACAGCAATGCTAGAGAAGAGCCGTGTGTGATCTCGTGCAATTAACTATTCACAGATGTGATGTCTTTGAGATGCATAAAAATGCATGTACATCAGAGTTGTAATTTCATGTGGTCTGAACTTTGAGGATATGAAATTGCACAAAACAAAATGATTGCAGATTAAGAGGAAGCTGAAGATGAAGAGGCTCTTTCCATTTTACTCAGAGTTAGGTTTCTTTGTTAGGTATCTCGAAAATAAGTAAACCTGTGGAATTGAGTCTTTCTTTTGGGTCTAAAGGGAAAGGTTATAATCAATGCTGCTGTTCTTAGATGAGTAGTAAGTTTCACAGAGGCTGCATGTCTTTAAAATGCCCATGTGAATAAAAGCAAGCTGTAACAGCTGTAAAACATGCCTGTACCTGTGTGACACTGTCACAGTCCGTTTCAGACTGCAGAGCGGGCAGCACGATGTGGCCAGCTGGCGTTGCTGGAGACGCGTGCTCTGAGCACTTCTGTTGCATTTGTGGCGGGTGAGGAACGCCCTGAGCATCAGCAGGTGCTTTCACTGTTCCAAGTGAGAAGCGGACCAGACAACCGGCCATTCGGTGCAGTCTTCCAGCCTCTCGCTCAGCTGGGGGTCTGGCTCAGCGGGCTCATGGGGCGGCGTGACGGCGAGCCCGGTGCCTCGCAGCGCTGGGTGCCTGAGGGTGCTGGACTGGGCTGCGGCCGCTGCCCCGGCTGGCGAGGTGCCTGCGGCGAGTCGGTTGCTCCCCATGGCGTGGCTGTGCTCCGATCAGCAGCCTCCTGGCAGCTGCGGTGAGCATCCCCTTGGAAACACGTGGAAACAAGTCCCTTAGCCCAGTAGTAGGAAACGAAGGGAAATGCCGGCGTGGTGTCACCGTCCAGTTTTCTGTTTGTCATCACAAAGTGCTGCAGAGGTGCAGGCCTTAGCCTGAAAGCCTGCCTTTCACTATTTTTCCAGCCAGAGGCAAAGAATGAGAGGTTATGCATGTGTATCTGTTTGTAAGATGTTTCTGACCGGCCTCTGTAAAATAATGAGCTGTGTTTAATTTTTAGGAATTTCATGTCACTACAACAACAAGAAAAAATTTATTAAAACAGCCTCTCTTCCAGCCAGTCTATAATTCTTATATTTAATGACACTTGGTTTTGATAATTGCTTTCACGGAAGAAAATACTACAACACAAATAATACCCAAAACAATACTCTCATTATCATCTAGGCAGCTCAGTGAAAGCTCCAAGAACTCATTAAAATACACTTTTCATGCAGTTTGCATTACGCTAATGCAGATTAAGTCTCTTGAAAAGTAGGCATTATAAAGAAGTCAAATGTATTTCCAGAAATTTGCCCAGAAGCTTTAGCTGTTGTTATATGTTAATCCCTTTTTTTTTTCATAATCAGAACTTTAAATTGTGAACAGATTATTTTTTTTCCCTACAGAAAGGCAACATAAGTTAGGGCGTACTTTCTGAATTTTTTTTAATACCAATAGAAATCAAAATACAGGGTGTGATGTGACCATCATTGCAATCTCATAAGACATTTCTAGGTAATAATGCTGCTTTTGTAAACAGGAGAAAGAGTTTGCCACAGTGGACAGTCATCTCAGTGTATGTCCTTAAACTGAAAAGAAATCGGTTGTTTCATAAGAATAGTTGTAGTTCATGCTTGCTAGTCACTTCAGTATCTCTTCTGCTGTTGACAGTTATCATCACTCCTACCAGCCTGCTGACTGAGCTGAGAAAAGGGCCATCTTCAGTTTATTCCTCTCCCTCAAATACGAAAGTCTAGATGTGCTTATGTACCATCCTCACTTCTTACGTCTCTTCTTTCTGTGTGTGCAGCTAAAACACTTGCTGGAAATAGTCTTAAGGGCAGTAGTGGCTTTTGCTTGTAGGAAAGGTATGGTAATGTTCAAATACCTCAGTACAAATACCACGTATGTGCTGAATGTAATGCACTATTTCAAAGCATATATTTTCAAAGAGTTGAGTGCTTTGAGGAGTTTAGGAACTGAATAGTAGGACAGCTACCAGTAACTATTTCAAAGTAAGCTTTAAATTTTGTGGTTTTCGGTGGAAGGGGTGGAAATCTGGTGTTTTACTGGTAGTATGAGCCAATTCATATTTTATTTTCTAGACATCCCATTACACTAGTATGTTTTGAGAATACTTACTTCACATTTAATTTTATTCTTTTAAATGTGCATACAGAGAGTAGGTGGGTTTTACTTCATTTAAATTTAGTACAGCCACCCATGTTTGTTTGTTTTCTTAAACCTTTTTTTGTTTGAAAATAACTCTCTTTTTACTGTATTCTTTTCAGGGGGAGGAGGGATAGTTAGTATTTTGGGTATTGAATTAAATAATTTTCATCTTGTTTTTTGGTATTGACAACATTTAAAGCATCTGGATCCTTTTCAAGGCTGGTCTGAGAATAGCTATGGACACTTTAAGGAACCCGTTGGTTAAAGCAAGCTCGTCAGTAACTCTGCTTCTGCTCTCCAAGTGTTGCAGGTGGAGAGCTCTTCGACTTCTTAGCTGAGAAAGAATCTCTCACGGAGGAGGAAGCCACAGAATTTCTCAAACAGATACTTAATGGTGTTCAGTATCTCCACTCTCTGCAGATTGCCCACTTTGATCTTAAGGTGCGTTGAGCAGATAAAAATTTTGGTAACTGTAAGCACCATCTGTTAAAGTCCTTTGTAACACCAGCCACAAATCTGCCATCGTGCACATCCTGGCCGAAGTTTTGTTTTGCTAGCTGATGTAGACAGGGGAAAGCTCAGCCTTTTAAAAGAAATTACTGAACCGTAAATAGTTCCCATCTGTTTTTAATGTAAGATTATTCATGGAAAATGGCAGCTTCCAACAAAATCAAACCACTCTTAGAAAGCAATCTTAAAATAAAAATTATGATTATGATTTTATGGAGTGCGAGTGGGATCTGGGTGAAACATTGTGAACAGGATGCCTTTTTTCAACTTTTTTTTTTTCTGTTACACACTTTTTGTGTTCACATGGATGTTATTCATTGGTACTGAATTGAAACAGTACAGAGGTAAGTACAAAGATTCTTGTGGAGCAGAAAAAGCAGATAACTTCTTTTTTTGCTTTTGGGGCTTTTTTGTTTGTTTTTAGAAAAAGCGTTAACTGCATCCTTTTTGTAATGAAAAGAGAGCTTTTGTATCCAAACTGAATTATTGCTTTTTTAATGTTCCGATTTCAAAATGTTTTCCTCAAGTTTTTTTTCAGAGGTAGGCAGGTGAACATTCCCTGAAGTCTGCTGAAGTCGGCAGCTATGACTATAATAGGAAAAGGAGGCGTAATTATTATGTTGCAGTGCAGTTCTGAAAGGGATTCTGTGTTATGGGGATGAGGTAGGGAAGGGAATGCTTTTGAGGCTAAGCATACCTTTTCGAGTCTCATCCTCATTACCAACAGTAATATATTTGGTCTTTGTGTGACAGCAAGAGAAGAGAATTGTGAATCTGTTAAGACATTTCTTACGGTATGAAATGTAAATTTTTGCCAATGTGCTTGTAATAAAACAAAACATCCTTACATTGGATACCAAGAATACGTGAATTAAAGTATACAGCGAGAATGAAAGTATGCAGAACAATAAAAGTATGCAATAGAAATGTAGGAAGGGAAGGAAGAAAATCACATTTGCACATCTCAGCCTCTGTAACTGGAGAAGAGGTGTATAAGAAGGGTGATGATGAAGAGCTGTCCTTCGTGACTCCAGAAGTCCTAAACAATGTGAGCAGAATGGATGTTGCCCTAGGAACTCTTCAGAGGATGTCACCTTATGGACATGACAGGATATGGAGACAAAGTAGCTGGTTCTGTGTGCTACTCAAAGTGATGGAGTGCAGAAGCAGGCTCCTTTGATGATAATAATCTTGACATTTTATCTTCCAACTTTGTCCTGTTTTTGCAAATCTTTGTTGTAAAATAATCCAAAGTCTGTATTTTAAAATATAGCTAGAAAAGACGGGAGAACCTGTGCATAATCCTTTTTTAATGTTGAGCCTGAAGATCTGGGAGCTGGACCACTCCTAAAGTTTCTCCTGGAGATCCAAAGGCAGCAAGATACAACTACCTGATTGCTTGTGCAGTGTGAAAGAAACCTCTTTCAGGAAGTAATGTTAATCAAGCCCAAATACTAGTTTATAGGACTTTGTTTCTTGCGCTGATCAAGAGACCGTAGCACAGAGGCTGTGGTCTTTACTGAAGATAGAGTGTTTCACTTAGGGTCAGTCCACATGAAAATTGCAATTGTTTTATCTACAAGAAGTAAAATCCTGGCTCTGTGGAAATCACAGCACTCTGTCATCGACATGAAATCCTAATTTACTGTAGTTAATTTTAGCATATGTTAGCTCATAATAGGAAAAGATGGGATTTTTCTACTGAAGACACGATTCAAGAAGCTGAAGGAGGTAAAGAGAAGTGTTCAGTACTGAAGAACGCTGGTATGTGTGAGACATTTTGTACCTGTGTATAAACTCTCTCTCTCTCCCCTTCCTCCTTCTCAAAGCCTGAAAACATAATGTTGTTGGACAGGAATGTACCAAAGCCTCGAATCAAGATTATCGACTTTGGTTTAGCGCACAAAATCGACTTTGGAAATGAATTCAAAAATATCTTCGGAACACCAGAGTTTGTTGGTGAGAAAACTTGTTTCTTCAAGCTATTCTTTCTCAGTCTGTGAAACAGTATATGTGGCTTAGCTTGGTTTTGCTGAGTTACAGGTAATTTGTGTGTAATTCATGACACTTTGAAATTTAAAGAAGAATTTTGTAGCATTCAGTTCCAACTTAGACTTGCGTTAAGGTGTTTTTGTCTGTGGGCATCTTAACTTATGATCTCTGACATATATAGGCTCAGAGTGACATAGATCTTTCTTTGACAAGGTACTGATCTTCTTGCTTTCTCCTTTAGCTCCTGAAATAGTAAATTATGAGCCTCTTGGTCTTGAAGCAGATATGTGGTAAGTTATTGGATCTTAATTGAAATAAATCTCTCACAATTATTCTTAGATTCTAACCTTTTTTTTTTCTCTCCTCTCCTCTCTCTCCCTTCATCTGTTTCTCTCCCCTCTCTCTCATTCTTCCCCCCCCCCCCTTCACTCC
>Ga0065711_1045241_pt1 | contig 13602 bp, 12 predicted proteins | sample Hoacrofraction12_FD_59098 | JGI IMG/M metagenome (GOLD analysis project Ga0065711, IMG submission 59098) | Hoatzin crop microbial communities from Cojedes, Venezuela - Epithelial fraction 12 v2 (version 2) | ecosystem: Host-associated > Birds > Digestive system > Esophagus > Crop | place... | reverse complement strand
AAAAAGGGGGGGGGGGGGTGGACAGAGAAAAAAAAAAAAGTCAAATCAATAACAGAAAGAATCCCTGCTGTTAGAGATCGGGTGTGGTGGGTGGGGGGAGAGGTTACATATGTAATATTATTCACTTTAGTGAGGCCGGAGGAGGGGGCAGTCTGGGTAGCATGCCGTAGGATGTCTTTCAATATTAGACACAGGGAGTTTTTTGAAAATTAACATTAGTACAAAAAGAAGTCATCATAAAACTCCCAAGCAAAATTACCTGCTCTCATTTTAGGTTTCTGTTTGACAGACATTAAATACGTTCAGGTTTTATTTTTTTTCAATATATATATATGTATATACACATACAGGCTTTTTTCCAATAGACATTTACCTTGACAAATGGAGACGCAGTCCCACCAGGCTGACCAGGTTTCCTACAGCAGCTGTTTGGTCTAAAAGGAGTGTGAGAGCCCTTTGCAGGGGTGCTGGGCTGCCCGGAGGCAGAGAGAGGGCAGCCACGGCTCCGGCCAGGTCTTTCTTCCTATGCAGCTAGGACAACCCTTCTGAACCAGGCAAGGGTTGATGCTGTCAGTATTTATCACTGATGTGGGAGAAAGTATCAGCCCAGAAATGACTGAACCAGTTTACATTAGCCCATTGAAGCCGCTTCCACCAGGGACAGGTTTGTTACACCATGTGTTAAACACTAGCACCTGAGAAATGGAGCACTCCGATGTGAAGGCACCTGTACTGTTAACTCCAGATTTTAAGGGGCCTTGGCAGTTTAATATGAACTGAAATTGTAACTGTTCAACGTTGTGGTTTTCTATTTTGGTGCTGTACATATTACACCACAGTGTCCTACTCAAGTATGCGGGATAAAATTATGCAGTCACTGCTCCCCTGTGACTTTCACCTGAACAAAACATGCATCATATCACCACGTGGAACCACTTCTTTTGCAAGGATTGAATGTGCAAGCTGACATCATGCACTGTGGTCTCACGGTCCGAAGTGCACAAAGTTGTGCTCAGCATTAATTTTTGGAGACTGATATCCGACCTCTATATGCTACTGAAATTCTCAAAGGCCCCCTCAAATAATGCTTGAAATCCTTCAGCCCCTCTGTCAGTAAAATCCTCAGGTACTGAGGATCTCTCTGGTGAGTCTATGTCCCCATTCCCACGCTGCAGAGGTACTCAGAGGCCTCCCTGATACCAAGGTCTCAGCAGGACTCTCGAACAAAGCGTCATCTTGGGCATCTGAACTAGCAGGTCTGACATAGCAGCTTAAAAGTGCCTGCTGTGCCTGCCTGGAAGAGGACCTGAGTCAAGTTTCCCAGTCCTAGGTGGGAAAGAGACGTTAGCATATCCCAAGAGCTTTGGTGTCATGTTTTTTCTGCTTGTATCCTGATCACTGAACTGCCTTTTCTGCTATTCCTATCACTGTCAGTGTAAAGGCACAGCTGCCAGATGTGGCTGATTTAACTGACGTTCCGTACAAAAAGATGCGAATCTACAGCTCCAGGCTTTGTAGGCAAAAGTTTTTGTTTTCCTTTTTGAAGTGACTTTAGACACTTCTGGGGAATGGGGTGGTATCGGTTAGCATAGTCTGCAGCACATGCAGGGGCATCAGGATGAAACACGCCTGGCAAAATGGCTGTTACTCGTGATTCCATCAATCGCATAAAAAGTAGGTATGCAGCCACTCCTACGCCTACACCAACTGGAACAAAAGTCCGGGGACAGACTTGTTAGTAGGCCGTGTTGCAATAGGACAAGGGGTAATGGTTTTAAACTAAAAGAGGGTAGATTTAGACTGGACATAAGGAAGAAATTTTTTACAATGAGGGTGGTGAAACACTAGAACAGGCTGCCCAGAGAGGTGGTAGGTGACCTATCCCTGGAAACATTCAAGGCCAGGTTGGACGGAGCTCTGAGCAACCTGGTCTAGTTGAAGATGTCCCTGCTCATTGCAGGGAGTTGGACTAGATGACCTCTTAAAGATCCCTTCCAACCCAAACTATTCCACGATTCTACGAAATGTTTTTCATCTACATTTATTGCAACCCTACTTGCTCCAGGCCATCGGTGGGTCAGCTGGAATCTGTGCACCAAGTTGCACGGCAAGCAGCTCATGAACAGCTAATCAAATAAGACCTCTTTACTTAACCACTTCTTGGTAACAACCTCCGAGAGGCACAGCTCACCCATGCGGCCTGCCCGCCGCGAAGCAGCAGCGCTGCAGGCTGTGGGTCCCCTCCATCTGCAGGTAGCTCTCCTTCTGCTCTGCTGGGAGAGGTGGAGCACTGGGCAGGATGGGGCCAAACAAGTGCAGCAAGAAAGGATGGGCAGATGGCTCACAGGCCATAAAAATGATGCTTTTCCCTCCTGTGTAAATGTGGAACATTGCAGCCTGCACCTAAGACTGTAACAGCAGGGAGTCTCCATTCTTGCTTTCCCTGCAAAACGCTGACCACACTGAGTCCTGCCTGGGGCTCCTGGGATACACACTTAGGTCAGTAGGTTGATGTGCGTGTTTTGATCTAACACATTGCATGCTGTTTGCAGCTGCCAGACCTGCTTACATGGGCTACTACTTCAGATCACCCCAAAGACTTGCTGAGCAGAGCACCGAAGTATCAAAATCTACGTTCTCGCTACACTGAACATTTAGTAAGTGCTTTCTTCTTATTGTAAGTTATCTATTAATATAGTGGTTAGATCCCTAAGAAATCCAGAAACACAGATAATATTCAGATTGTCATATAATCATCTAAAAGTATCCCTTCCCCAAACAAAATGAATGTCGAAGCACAGCCTGTGCAGCAATTCCTTTCTGCACTGCATATAAGGAATTTCTGTGCAATGTGAATAGTTATTAAGCCAATTGTTTCACACCAGTTTTGCCTTTCTGCTAAGGGAAAACTCTCTGGCTGTGAAAGATTTGCGACTTTGCAAAGAGGCTTCCAGAAGTGGTCACAAAAAGGGAGAATCCAAATAAAAGCTCTCTCTTGCAGAACAGGAAGGAAAAAAATACATGAACTTGACGAGGTGTCTGGCCAAGAAGCAGAAAGCATCAGAGGGTCAAAATCCCCTAAGGACATTAGGGAAATCCCAGAGTATATAAAAAACAAGGTCCTACTAGCTTTAATGTTCCCACACAAGCAAATCACAAGAGACAGGCTGGGCACTGATTTACATAGGAGCTTCAGAATGAGACGAGCCTCATGTGACTTTGGGGTTATGAGTAACGGGCCCAGAAAGCAGCAGAGAAAAATCAGTGTGACCTGGAGCACTTCATCCGAAATCCTTCCTCTCTGCAGAAGTTACAGAGTTCATCAGCCTCCTGGAGGCTCTGCCTTTCCAGCACGCAGGGGCTGATAGCTGCCAAGGCTGGATGCCATGAGCTGCCTCCATCTCCTGGTGGAGACATGCTTCCCAGTCTTTGCCTGCTTTTTCAGTGCTGCGGTGTCCACCTGGTGCAGAAGTTCAATGAATTGGGCAGGCATGTGAGTTGCATGAGTTGTAAAGAAGGGGAAGGCGGGTAGGCATAAATGGAGAGTCAGATCTTGAAAAGAGGCATATGCTCTAGAGACGGGGTTGGCAGATCTAGCAGCTCTGCTCTGGGGGAGTAGGCTGACTTCTAGGTTGTCTGGTCCAGAAGGAGGGATATGCGAGTCCAGGGCGAGCTAGGCCAAAGCATAAGGAGAGCTGTGCACACCAGGAAGGTGGACAGGCATCCATGAACGCGGGCTAGAAAGCTGAGAGATTTACAAGGACCGGGTAACCTATGGCAGAAGTACTCGGGAACCTAACATCTACGTGGCTGCAATTGGGAAAGCACTGAAGCATGTGCCGAGGTGTGCTCCTGAACAGTTGGAAGGGATTAAAGAGTTAATCAGGATAGAGAGCAGCCGACCTGAAGAGATCAGCCTCTTAGGAAAGGGTCCTCCTTCCTGACTGCACAGGGCGGTTTGCAGCCCTGACTCATGTTTTCCTTCAGATCATGGGCAACACCTAGAAGCCACAGCGGTGCAGAGTGTCGCCTGTCTAGGTGGAAGTCTGAAACACCTGCAGGCCAGTACAGCCATACTCAGGCCACACGGAGGGAGCTTTACAGTGCAGAAATCCCCAGGCACTGGGGCTGGGCTAGGCTGAGCTTGGGATGAGAAGACAACTCCCCTTTCAAGTACTTTTCTTCAATCAGCATTTGGCAACTTGCTTTTCAGGAGCTATCGAGCGACCCAGATGCCAAGGACGAGAGGCGAGGGGCTTCCCTGCTGCCCCTGGTGAGCGAAGGTGGCAGTGCTGGCCATGCCTGGGCAGAGGTGGGGATCCCATGCTGCCATCACCACCTCCCGAGGTGGCACTCATGCAATCTCTGTTGGGGATCCCTGGCGTAACTGATGGGTGAAAGAAGAAAGCAAAGTCAAGTCAGTCTAGCTTAGCTTCCCTTGCAGCCTGGTCCTGCACCATCCTTACTCTCCCACACCCACAGTTCTGGGGACAGAAGATACTCTGCACGCACAGGAGCTAAGTCCTTATGCACACTGACTGCATAGGTCTCCCACGGCTCCTCCTGAGAGGCCAATGACGTAAGGTGAGCATATGCAGAGAGTGACAGCAAGTTATCATCCCCTCTAAGCGCCTGGTTACACCATTTGCACTGGGGAGCACTTGGTAACATGCTGAATGGAGGTCCTGAACAGAAATGCTTTCCTCAGGGGGTGTCCCATGCTCAACTGCGCTCTCTCCCATCAAGATAAAATAGCAAATTCAGTCCTTCAATAATTTATTTCTTTATATCAGAGAATGTTTTTCATCATACATTTAAGTTTGTAACTTTCAACACGAGTAAATACACGTAAAAAAAAAATCCTAACTGTGCAAATTTCAAGTTGCATTGTTTCAAATAATATAAATATTTTAATAAAACATACATTCACATTAAGGTTCACAAAATATATAAAATTTAACAGAAATAAGTCATGAGTTATTCAATTTTTTTTCTTTTTGAAAACTGTTTTTTACTAACTAGAAAAAGATTCTAAATTTGAGAAGCAACTTAGAAGAGGTATCACCTCCAAAATCCTAGCAGCAAAACAGATGCTGAAAACTTATAAAAGTGTGAAAGGAGAGGAGAGAAGCAGATACCAGGCACAAAGGCAAAGGCAAGGTTGCTACAGAAAGCGTTGCAGATTGAGCAGCAGATGCATGAACTCCAGGAGTAAAATCTTGACCCTAAAGCACTCTGTTGGTGAGCTCCAAGCTGTGAGCTTGGATAACAGAGCCGCAGTGAGGATAAAAGAAAGAAGTGTGACAGCAATGGCGGGGAGAGGGGATGAACAGCAGCACACCTATTCCCAACAGTTACAATGTGAGAGAAGAGAGTTGCTTTGGTTTCAGAACTGAAGCCAAAGACAAAGGGCTTTGGGGCTTTTTTGCCCGTGGGAGGCAACTCCTTCCGTACAAGTGAGGAACGGCAGGACTCCGCTTTCCCATCGCACGTATATGCTCACGAAAAGTTGCTTCTGTAATCACCTGTCTTTCCAGCTGTCCCATCCAGGGATTTGGGAAAGGATCTAAATGCTGGCTGGGTTAAGTGTGTTAAAGGAGCAGACCACTGCTGGTCTTGTTTCTGGCTAGAGTCTGCCGAGGGCTCTGCAAACACAGAGCCGCTCGCCGTTAACACCCTGCACGCCTGCCGGAGCTCCCGCCTTGACGAGGACTGTAAGAACACCAGCAAGGACGCGGGCAACCCAAAGCAAGTTTCTTCAGACATCAACTGCAAGTTGCATCAGCCTGTCCTGGGGGATCCCTCTCAGGAAAGACTTGCCTCTGACTGATGGATGCCACCACAGAGAGCTCCTGCACCTCCAACAGTAGCCACTGCTCCTCGCCCAGGAGCAGGGGAGGTATGGAGAAAGAGGCAGAATCAGGAAGTTCTTTGGACTCAAATGCTTCACACTTCCTCCTGGGAAGTCCAAGAATTAAATACGGCGTTGTAGGAGCTTAGTCACCAACGACAGCTCTGTGCAGAAGGCAACCTGCCCTTCTCAGCAGTCCTTGTATGCAGTGTTTAGAGGAAGTAGACATTTATTCCGGTTCTTGGGAATAAAGAGAAACACGAGCAGACAGCTTATAATTTCCCCCCCCCCGACCCCCAGGACTGTTAAGTGTTTTGGACATAGCACCGTTTCAGTGAAGGAAGTAGCTGGTATCGCTTTCCTGCTCTTCACCAACTCCTCCCCTCCGCTACCCATAGATCTGCTTGAACTGGTAGCACTCGTTGCAGTAGCCGTTGCACTTGGCATTGCCATAGTGATCGCAAGCAGGGGCTCGGCAGCGCTGCTTCGGGGGCTCCTGGGCAGCCGGGTCCCTGCCACTGCCTGCTGGCAGACGCTGACCGAGGCGCTGGCACTCCGGGCACAAGTCATCACTTCTGCTGGCCATGTTGTTTCTGCACGAAGCCACGGCACAGTGTCTCTTCTGGCTACTCAGCGCTGCTCGCTGCGAGTCTCTGCGCTGTCCCGTTCTCTTGAAAAACGTTAAAACAAATTGTCAGTTGCCGTGTTGGCAGCACAAGTGGCTTTTCATTTACTTTCAACTCTGCTCGTGGTTTGTGTAGGTAACCACTGGGGTTTGTTGCAGACACATGCTTCTTCTGAAAAGTACAATACCAAGAGCCAAGTTGGGCTTTACCAAAAGAAAATCACAAATTCTGTCATTTCTTAGAAAAAAATGATTTTTATCTTTGGTAACTCTCAATTCTAAAAGGGCCAAACCAAAACAAAACCAAAACAAAATCTGGAACAACAACAACAAAAAAGTAACGGGCTGAACGAAAAATGTGACATGAAGCGGACTAAGCCCCTTGATGCAGTTGCGTAGCTCTAAGGGTAAGAATGAAAATCTCTCCCCAGCCAGCAAACAAACCACCTGTTGGTCCAGTTGCTTCCACTGAAATTGCTGGTGGAATCCCGGCGGAGGTAAAACTGAACATGGCCACGATAACCCTAACGGAGAACAACTTGGACTTGGCAGTGTTAGGTTTACAGCTGGACTCGATGACCTTAAAGGTCTTTTCCAACCTAAACGATTCTATGACTTTTAGGAGTGCTGCTCAGTTGCAGCAGGTAAAAATCACGAGATACTCTACGCTTGTCTTTCCGTGATACTTAGGATGCAGTCATTTGAGGATTTTCTAGTATGCATCCAGAGTTGTTCTCACAAGAGAAAAACGTGCAGTGCTAAACATGAGAAAGATTTTGAGAAGTTCCCACTTACTTCTGGCTGCCTCACCAGCTGTTCTTCTGTCCTCCTGGCTTCCTGAAATCGCTGGCTCTGGGCTTTAATGAAGCAGTTCTGGCAATACCCTTCAAGCATCGTGCTGCCCAGGGTATCGCAGTCGCGCCGCTGGCAGGACACGGTGTTACGGAAGGCGGCAGCGGAGGTCCCCGTCTGACCCACTGCTGAGGACTTCCTCTGAGACCTCCTTTGGTGGCGAAGCAAAGCACTGTCTGTAATGCAAAGTAAGGACAGGAGGAGTCTGAATGTGCCCAATAGATCTGATGACCCAAAGCAACTATAAAAAGCTTCCCAGTTTAAAAATTAAAAAAAAAAAACAAAAATAAAAACCCCATGTACTAGCCTCGAACATGGGTTCTGGACAATCCTGACACCCCTTACTTGATGCACTTTTCTCCATGTTACATAACTAAGGGAGCTAATGCAGTCTGATTTTCAAATCAGAAGTTGCTGAAACAGCTGGTTTGGGAAAAATTTGCCCTCTGTGGGAAAACTAGATCCCACTGAAGTCAAGAGGAATTTCACCTTTGACTTCAGCATGTTGCCTGTGATCTACCCCAACACTTCCCTTGTGGCCTCCCCCATTTCAGCCGTATGGGGTAATGGAAATACAGCAGCACAGAGCTCAATGGGAAGAGTGCCTTAAGGTGTTTAGTCTCATAAAACAATCTTCTATATTCCACAATGAGAAGGAAAAAATTTTCACTGTAAACAATGCTGGAAAACAAGCTACTGCAAACTGGCAGAGAAGTTCCCCAATTTGAAAGTATGTGGAAAGCGCAGCATTGGCACACTTGTCAGCAATGAAACAGTCTTAAGAGATAAGCAAGAACTGTCTCTTGCACGTGTCCTTCACCCTCTGCACCCAAGGGCTCCCTGCCTGTGTAAAAGGGCAGTAGCATGAAAGGTGACGGTTTCATGCCACGGCGTATTCGCAGGCTGTCACCATTCCGAAGGCCTGCCCTCAAACACTCACATGCACATGATACTACGAAGAAAGATTTCAAGGTACAGTGTAACAACACACTCCTAAATTACTCCAAAATACAAGCAGATTGTCTACAGCCAGCTTCTACTCGCTCTGCTTACCAAGGCGACTTCAGTGGTTACTCCAGAGTGCTATATCTAGAACGGATACAGATCTTCAAATTCATCCCAGGCTTTTTAAAAGCCTTACTAACAAAACCAGTTTTTAGTAGCACAGCATTTCCCTTGCTGACCCCTACAACTTGTCTGGCTGTGAAGAAAGTTCACACCAAACCGTGGCTGCAGTGGATGGTGGGGAGGTGTCAGAAGCTACCCCCACCTGAGCTAGTCTTGCTTCCATGAAAGCGGATGGGTTACAAGAGATTTCACAGATTTCCCACTCCATTACCGCATGCCCCTTTACAGGATAATAATGGCCAAAAATAGCACCTTCTCCTCACACCGCTGGTTCTGCTCCACACCGTTTCCATCACCCCCTGCCCTTCTGGCACCCATTACGTGCAGAGCTTCACGGCTCGAGGAGGCCAGTCTGACCCCCAAAGTGTGCCAAAGCTCCCCCCGTCTCCACTCACCGTGGTTTTCCCTGTACTCAAAGAAACACAGCGTGCAAAAGCCCTCATTTTGCACCGTCCCAAAAAACTTGCAGCCAGGCTTCCTGCAGAGGTGACCTCCCCTCTTTTCCTCGGGAGGCAGCACCAGCGGCAGGGGCTCCTCGCCATGGCTGCCGGGAGCCTGGTGGCCCGGGTGCTGGAGGAGGCTCTGTGAGATCTGGGACGGGTCAGACGTCGATCTCTGGTGGCACGTGGGCAGGAAAGCAGGGTTGCCGTTCGAGGAGTGCTCTGTAGTCCTTTTGAAGCAAGCGCTGCATATGCCGTTGAAGGTCCTGTTGGCCTTCTGACGGCACACCTTGCACGTGGCGTAGTCTAAATGTCTCCGATCGTCCAAGTTGTTGCAAGGACCGAGCTGTCTGGAGTTGTAGCAGCGTTCGCAAAGCCCGTTGTGTTGCACGTTCAGGGTAAAGGGGCAGTCTGGTGTCCTGCACTTCATGGCTGTGGTCTCGCTGTATAGGAAAAGGCTCGGAGCAGTCGGAGGTGCGGAGCGAGGCCCCGTTACGGGCTCTTCGGGCGTCCATCCCCCAGGTTCACAGACGTCCCCGTGGGGGGAGCCCGACCCAGCTGCCTTCAGTTTCTCGGGTGCTGCTTTGGAGGTCTGCTTTCTTCCTTTGCTTCCCTGGGACCTCCGCTCAAAGCACTCGTGGCAGTAGGGCTGGGTGTTCACAGACATGTAGAAAGGGCAATTTGGCGTTTCACATTTCACCTGTAAGAGGGAGAGCTGGGGAAAAGGCAGGTCCTGTCTGTTCCTGGAGCAGGTCTCTCTTCTCCCAGGTTCAGCGTTCTCCTGCCACTTCTTGTACTCGTGCTGTACCAGTTCAAAGTAATCTTCCACAAGGTTTATTTCTTTGGGTAGGTTGCCTTCATCTAACCTGGCAGCCAAAAAAGGAAGATTGCATCAGAGGTTGAAAAGGGCAGATGGTGGGGGTGGAAGCAAATACAAGCAATGTGAGGAGGAAATGTAGGTTTAATGCACATCCATATTACTCAGCTAGAAGATCCAGGATGTTAAGCTGTTGCTTTAAATGGAAATAGCTTTAAAAGCAGGTGTTTGGTGATGTCAAATGGAGACTTTCACATCTAAAGAAATAGTCTGACACGATGCTAGAGAGAAGTATTCTTAAAAGGATTTTCTAGGTGAGGGTTTTCTGTCTGCGAGTTGTTTGCAGGAGGAATATGGATAATCTCTCAGAAGCGAAAAGAAAAATCCCCCCAATCCTGAATTCCACTGAAGACCAGTGCTCAGCTGAGCTGAGGTTAGAGTGGAAGCCCCCTCTCTTCACAAGCCCCCACTAAGAACAAGCCTTTCCTACAGTGGGTTCAGCATTTCGTGACACAGTTTATCATGAAATCTACTCCCAGTTTTGCCCTGTTGGGTCTGTACCTACCAGTGGAATCCTTTAAGCAAACCACAGGGCTTCAGTGCGGTGTGTGTAATGCTAGCACCCCTCACACCACCCCTAGTCTGTCCCTGACCGCAGGGAAAACCCCATGCCGGAGCTTCGCCGTGCCACAGTCAGGAGGATGAGGAGCTAGCATTACTGGTAATACTCAAGAACACACCCGTGCAGCGGGATGAGGGAAGCTCAATTGCTACTCTTTACGCATGCACATACCCTTTGGGTAGGAGGACTTCAATTTTCAAGGCTCCCAAACCACCGCTCCCTGCGTGGTGCAGAAGCAAAGGCAGAGGATGCAGGGAGTCGCTATCCCCCCCACCTCGTGACGGGGCTGGGTGGACACCGCTGCCAGCATCCCGTAAATGCGAGAAGCCAAGGGGTGCCACCAGCTGCCCCCTGCACACTACTAATGCTCAGCTGTCAGAGGGACAAGCGCAGATGCCGGTTCCTCCACTGGCCACAGATTCCTGCCCACCGCCGCACTGCAACAGCCCAGCGTGTCGAGGCATCTGCCCGAAGAACGTATCGGCAAGTACTTTCCCTGCGGCGGCCAAAATTATACCAGCTGCCCTTTATGCAACGTGCCCTCAAGCACAAGAGCTTGGTCTAACTAGTGCTTGGGTTTAATCACTTTTTGGCCACCCTCCTGCCTAATTTAAAAGTCAGTGAAACTAACCCATTGGGTTTACTCTTCTAAAATATTATTTTCAGTCTGCTAAGTCTGAAGACATTTTTGCCTTTATATTTGGGACTGGTCTGAGCTCATACCACTTCAAAGCATGTCAACAGTAATGCCGATATTTCCTATTTCAGAGAGTAAACATGTGTGCTACCGTGGAAGGAAGGAAAGACCGAAGCAACACACTGGGCTGCCCAGCTTCTTCCACCTCTGTAAACAAGATAACTCTGAGGAAACAGGAATGACACTCACTTTGCAGCATTAATTAGATGAGTTGTACCATGATCCCAGCCTTGCACCGGAATTTCTATTACTATCAAGTAGTCCTTTAGCAGCTGCTCCTTCTCCCTCTCCTCCGTGTCTGTCAGAAAGTGCACGCTCAAGTCCTCAAATCTGCCTCGTTCACTGGTGACCAGAGGGACAGCCCGGATTTCTGTGGGGAAACAAGAGAGATTAGTGTATATATATATTTTTCCAGGCAGGAGTAACCAGAAGATGCGACACGCGGAGAAGTCACCACTGCTGCTGAATTTCGGAGAGAGAGGACAATGGCTGGCAAGCGCAACCGTTTTCTAAACGGTGCCACTGGGAGAGGACGCAGACATGTCTGCGCCACAAACTTAGCCCCATCCCACGGGAGTTTTGATGTCCCCACAGCAATTTTCTTCTCAGTGTGGGCAGCATTGTAGATCTTAGTTTATTATATGTTTCCATGGGATGATGCCCTAACCTGAACCTAGCGAACTGCTACCCAGTCAGAAGCGACGCGTTGAAACCAGTAAAGCATGTATCTCATTATTCCTGCCAGGCAGCGGTACACCGCTGTGCAACCACGTCCTTCACAGCTCCTTCTCTTATGATGGGGTGTGGAAAGGAAGCCGGAACACAGTGAAGCAGAGGCCACCCTTTGGCTGATCCCAGCCTGCAAGCAGGTGACTTGTACTCTACTTCCAACCAGCACTTTGAAGACAACCTTTAGTTTCTATTCAGATTTACAGACAAAGCTGTTCCTGCACACATTTTAAGAATGTATTCCATAGGAATCTCCTTACATTTTAAATGTTTTATCAGCATGACGATATTACTTGAAAAATACCTGGCCCGCTGTCTTTCAGAGTCACTAGTGGTGTAAAATGCATGTTGTCGTAGCCGAGCACAACTGGGTATCTGTAGCATTCTTCAGCTGGCCAAAGGAGAGGCAAGTAAACACCACCAACGTTCAGAGGAGCAAAACTGGAGCCTGATTCTAAACTTCTCACCACTTTATCTGCATAAGGAAGAAAAAAAACCAATAAAAACACAAATAAGTATGAGCTACAGACAAGAGAAAACATATTCTGGGTGTTTTAGAAGAATTGCCGAAAACTTCCAGTTCTGAAACACATCTACCTGAAAACAGCAACGAGCAAAGCAAGATTACTAACACAGCACAGACTAACACGGTCTGTAATGTGAGAACTCACCTGCAAGGACAATGACTGGCCTTCTGAGGATGTTAGCAAGGACGAAGATGTGGATTTCTTCCAGTGCATTATATGGCAGCCTGTTTCGAGCCCCAGATGTTTCTGGAGAGGTCATTTCAATGAGGTATTCCCACTCCTCCTCCCAGTTCTGAGAAAAGAAACATCCGTCAGCAACGGTTCAAAGACACGAAGGTCAGGAACCAACTGCAGCACAGCAGCGCTCAGAATGATCGCTTTTTCCCCGTTGCCTCCAAAGAAGAAAATATTTCTGCTCTCCACTAACGGTGGAATCCGTGAAGCCAAAAAGCAATTGAATTCAGCAAGGCAACACTGACAGGCACTCGGAACACAGCACCATTCCCTCAGGTCACCTTACCCGCGTGTCATAGTGGAGCCCCGTTTCTACGAACTCCTGGGATTTAATGGCCTCCCGCTGCCAGCGGAGCTTGAAGTTCTGTGTGTCAGTCTCCCTGAGCGCGCTAAACAACGCTTTTCTTAAGACGAGGTCAATATCTTCAATACCCCACATGTACTGCGATGCAGCATGCATGAGGCAATTTCCATCGCCTGCAAAAAAAGAAAGAGTATGTTATTTTTAACTGGCTACTTAAATAAAGCCCCACCAGTGCACGGGATGTAGAATTACGCTGTGCTTATCCATATCCCCTGCGCACTTCTCTCTAAGCCTCGGACAGAAAGGTTTTAACAAGGCCACAGCTATGAACTGTCTGCCCAGAGACAGAAAGGAAGAAAGCCCCCTCTCTACTGGTTTTGTCCCTTGCCTAGTTGGTGTTAAGCTGTCCTTCAGCAGCAGTGGGAAGCCTGCCACTTCTCTATCTTACTTAACTTTGACTGATACAATGAGCTAAATTTTGGACTCAGCTGCGAATATCAAGCAGTTGAAATAGCTTTTAAACACCACAAAGTCAGGTCAAAATTACAAAAGAATTTGTAAATCTCCCTCATCAGTGTTTATACAAGTACACCTGACTGCCCAGGATAGAGACAACGGAAACCACTAAAAATACAGCACAGAAAGGGAATCATAGAATCATAGAAAGTTTTGGGTTGGAAGGGACCCCTAGAGGTCATCTAGTCCAACCCCCCCGCAGCAAGCAGGGACACCGCTAACTAGATCAGGTTGCTCAGAGCCCTGTCCAACCTGGTCTT
>Ga0065711_1045240_pt1 | contig 13603 bp, 14 predicted proteins | sample Hoacrofraction12_FD_59098 | JGI IMG/M metagenome (GOLD analysis project Ga0065711, IMG submission 59098) | Hoatzin crop microbial communities from Cojedes, Venezuela - Epithelial fraction 12 v2 (version 2) | ecosystem: Host-associated > Birds > Digestive system > Esophagus > Crop | place... | reverse complement strand
CTCTCCCAGCCCACCCACCCGCCGGGTGCCTCCCGCGCGGGGCACCATGGGACTTGTGGTTCCGCGGCGGCCGTAGCGGCCCGGAGCCGGCCGGAGCGCAGGGCCCTCGGGGACTACAGCGCCCGGCGTGCCCCGCGCCGCGCCCCTCCCTGCTTGGGGCGCCGGGGGATGTAGTTCTGGGGACGGAGCGGGCGTGGGCAGGTCGGCGCCGGGAGAGCGGGTGTCCCCCGACCCACTCCACCCCGGCTGCGGGGGCTCGCCGGGACTCGCAGTGTGGCGGAGAGCGGGGGAGCCGGGGTGCGCCCCGGGCCCGGCCCTTGGCGGCGGGGGTTCCGCCCTGCCCGGCTCTGAGCTGCCCCTCCGGCACTGTGGCCTGGCCCGGCCCGGCGGGCGGGGGGCGAGTCGGTGCTGTGTCATTAAGATGGCAGTGGTCCCTTCGCCAGCTGTCTCCACCCCGCCGCCGGCATCCCTGCTCCACCCTCCCGCCTTGCCTCCCTACCCCCGCCTGGCCGAGGCGGACCCGGGGAGGGCCCCCCCTGACCTCCGCCGCTGGCGCCCGGCCGGGCCGTGCCCCAGCCGATCCGAAGAAATGGGCTGCGGCTGGAAGATACGGGTCCTTCGGGGAGGCAGCGCAGGCAGCCTGGCCGCCCTCCCCGCCCTGACTCTGTCCCAGCTGGGTAGCGTCGGGGAGAGCGGGCTGAGAGCCTCTCGGCGCTTTCCCTCTTTTCCAGCCTCTGTATTTGGGTCCCTCGCCTCTTCGATTTAAAAAAGGGTGTCTCTGCTGCGTGAGCGCGGCGTTCGCCGGGTGCTTGTGGGATGGGGAGGGCTCATTCCATATCCGTCACGGAGCTGCTCGCAGGCTTTCGAAGGCAGCGGCAAAAATAAACAGCGATCCGTTCTGACGTAGCGCCCTGTGGCACTGGGAATGACACTTCTCGACAGAGCGGCGTGGTTTTGTTGGTGATGATTGTGCCCTGCTCTGAACGTGTGAACTGCGCGTGCTAAGGGCCTTGTGCGAGACAGGCTTCCGAGGAAGCTCAGGCTTTCCTGATTCGGTAGCGTCCTGCTGTAAATGAACAGGTAAATAGGTTTTCAGACGCATCATCTAGACAGGAGTACCTGTTCTTCTGGGACAGCCGGGCTAGGGCTGGCCGTCTTATTTCCGACTAGCTGCTGAGCAGCTGGTGTGTAGGAATGAGCTGCAGCCGTGACTTAATGAATAACGAATAATGAATAGTGTTCCTAGAGGTGAGTCTGGGCCTATCCTCGCAGTTGGAATGGCATTCTTTACCACCTCTCTTCAGTTTTTATCCATCCTTCCTTCCAGGAGTCGGATGGCGGCTTGTATATCTGCATGAACACGTTCCTGGGCTTTGGGAAGCAGTATGTGGAAAAGCACTATCAGAAAACAGGCCAGCGGGTCTACCTGCACCTCAAAAGAACACGTAAACCGGTAAAAAATAAAAATACACACAGTCAAACTTGTTCTGAAATTGGTGGCTGAGCTATGTCTCTGTGTTCAGCCAGATACAGAATTCTCTCTCCCCAGATGTAACTGATGTTTTTCCTGGTGAGCTGAGGTACGCTGGTTCTTCAGCTCTACTAATGTTGAATTGTTGCGTGGATTGCCCACACTATTTCTGCCTGGCCTCTGTGTGTTTTCACAGCAGCTGAATTTCGGTCCTTAGGGCTTGCCACAGCTTGCCTGTCCCCCTAACTCTATTTCCCTATTTCTTCTCAATGCAATAGAAGGAAGAAGACCCCAACTCCAGTGCTGGGGACCCCCCAAGGAAGAAACCAACTCGCTTGGCTATTGGTAAGAAAGCGCTTGGTTACTGTGTCGTCCTTGTAGTTTTGGACCAGTCCTCTGGAGCTGCCTGGCTTCGTGGCACGTCTCTTTCGCCTTTCCTCTTCTGGGCTAGTTGAAGTTGGTATCCCCGACGGAATTCAGGTTTCACATTTTCTAGTGTGTCTTAGGTGGGCAGTTGCTGCAAAACAGTTGTTGAGGTGGTAGTTTTGTTCTGTGTTCAGAGTTGCATTATGTTTTCTGTAGATAAACATGTTTTGCATCCTCTCTTAACTCCGTATGCTTAACTCAGCTCGGTGGGGTTATAACCGGTGTGGGGCTGTTGCTGTATATGGACGTGTCCAGCGTGGGGCTGAAGTAAGTTTGAGAAAAGATGTAAGTCTGGGAAAAGTAAGCTTGAAGTTTCTGATAGGAGAACCATTTTTTAAATTTCTCAGATATTGAACTAGTGTTATTTATAGAGATAGGGAAGAAATTACTGGTAAATGCTGTATTACCATTTTGGGCTTGATAGTTCTTTGAAATACAAGGCTGGTACTGGAGAAGATACATGGTGAACATCACAATATAAAAACCAAGCCCTTTTTGGAAGAAAAGGGCTGGTGTTCCATTACTCTCCTGCACTGACTGCAAAGGCTGTCATGGCAGTCAGCAAAGATGCTGCTTATTTGGAGCAGTCTCGGCTAGTAATTTCCGAACCATTATGGAGATCGATAAAGCAGAGGACAGGAACATTTTTGAGCAGTAACAGGTTCTTGGCTTGCTGGAGGCTGACCACTAGAGGGAAATCCAGAACCTGGACCATGCACGTCTTGCTTTTTGCTCACTCTTTCTCTGGCTGTGCCATTGTGTAGCAGACGCCCAGTGACTCCACTGCTGCCACAACACAAACACCAACGTTAAGACTTTCAGCTGCTCCCTGTTTTTATGGTGAGGCGAATGGAGTCCTGAAGGTCACTTGTAGCAAATCTGAGACCAGAATCTACATTTCTTCAGATAGCCAGTGCTTTTATGTATATGGTTATGCTGCTTTTGGAGAGATGAGGCTCAGTCTGTATTATGAGTTCTTTCCGCGTCCTCAGTGCTACAGAGGTCTTGAGACAAGTGTTGTCACTAGGTCAGCAAGTAGCTGCCTGCGATAACAGCTTAGTGGCGTGAATGGAGTGGGAGAGAATATGAGAAAGTACTAGCCCTCTGAGGCAATGATCTTAAATCCAGGAGAGATTTTTCTCCCCTCTTTTTCAGCTAAACTGTGGTGGTTTAGCTAATCCTGATACGGAAGATTTTTTTTAACTGTTGTTTAGCTGTTGCCTGTACATGGGAGGAGAAGGGCTAGGAGGCAGTCTGCTGGCTGAAGACCCTCTTCCTCATCTGGAGCCTCGGAAGGTTCAGATAACCACCGGAGCGGACCTCACCAGTCTGTTTTAGTTTGTTTGGAGTTCAGGAATTGTGTAATACCCTGAGAGATTGTGCCTTGCTTTACTCGATGAAGGGGTGACAGGAGATCTCTCTATGATGCAGTGAAGAGGCACACCTGTCTGGGTGTGTTGTTGCATGATGCTGGCGACTGTTTCCAGGTATGCCTGAAATCACTCAGGTTTGCAGTGTCTGCATTCACACGTGGCAGTTTGTGCATAGTCTAAAAAACGTAGGTATTTGAGGGGAGAGTTGCAGGAGATGTTGTGGGAACTGGGTATTTTTGTCAATGTTTTAACTCAATGTAGTAGTGGTTATTGGAACTGTGTCACACACGAGATTCTTGAGGCTGAGGTATCAAACAGCAAAAACTCATATTCCCTTCAGAGATTTGTTGCAGCGACAGATCTTCAGTGCTCCATTGCAGAGATCTGTCACAGCCACAGCATGCCATTTTTAAAGAAATACAGGAAATTCAGTTAAAAAACACATGGGAGGTTAAGGCTGCTAGTAAGCAGTGTGTCTTCTGCCTGTTTCCTTCTGGGATGTAAGGTGTCAATGCCTGGAGAACAGGAAATCAGAAGCTGTTCCCTCCGCTGCAAATGTTGCTTTTTGGTGACCGTCCATCATGACTCTTGACAACTGGCAAATAAGCTTTAATGTATGGAACTTCTATTTCTGTTGCAACCTCTGGAAAGCATGGCTAGGTGGCCATGAGAAACTACTAGAACTATACTTTTCCTAAGACTTTTTCTGCAATTCTGGATGTTGTGGTTCCAGAGGAACTCCTAGTTCTCCTTGCTTAAGTTCAGGACTTTGAACTGCCCGTCCTGGAAGAGGCAAGGAGCAGAGCCAGGCTTCTTAAAGATGCTGGTAGTCTGGACCTTTGAACAGGGTTAGAATATGATCTCTTCACGCACATCTCCATTCATCATCCTGGATACACTGTGAAGGATGAACAGCAGTGCTTCATCGCAGCTCTGTTCTGGCCATCGCCTCTCGAGAGCAGGTCTGTTTTCTGGTTGTAGTCAGGGTCTGGAGATGCCTTCTAAGCACCTGTAAAAAGAGCTGGGAACAGCAAACCTATTGTCGCTAGGCTTGTATTTACCCCTGTGAAGTCCACACCTCCAGCAGAAACTTTGGGATCCAGAAATCGAAGGAAGATTGCGGATCATTGATGAGAGCTTTGCCTTAGTCATGGTGCCTTATTTCATGTAAGCTATGGGCAAAGAGGCCTCGGATATTATTTAGTTTTACCTGTTACTGCAATGGTGCTTTTTTTTTCATGTAGGTGTAGAAGGTGGATTTGACATCACAGAGGAAAAGTTTGAATATGACGAAGATGTAAAAATAGTAATTTTCCCAGAGCATTTGGATATTCCTCGTGATGGCCTGGAGGGACTACCAGACATGGTCAGAGACAGGGTATGTTTGGGTGGAGGGCTGTGTTTTCTGTTGGTAAGGAGGAAACGGATCATTACAGAGAAGGAACAGCTGTCCTGTGAGGGGAGTCCTGCAGAGCTGCTGTGAAGCCTCAGCTTGGAGTAAGCAGGCTTGTTCTGCCCTTACACAGTGCTTTACATTACGGAGCCCTGGCTTGAGACTGATGCTCCTAAAGGCTGCCCTAGAACAACTGACTTGCCGATCTGAGCCTGAACATGGAGAGTTGTGGCACTGGAAGCTTCTCACCTTGTGCCCTCAATTCTTTTTCCTGCTGTCCTAATTCCAGATTGCCAGTGCAGTCGAGGCCATCCTGACAGCAGATTCAGCCTCACGGAAGCAGGAGGTGCAGGCTTGGGATGGGGAGGTTCGGCGTGTGTCCAAACACGCTTTTTCCCTGCACCAACTTCAGAATGATGTCCGCATCCCACCATGGTGAGCACAGTACTGAAACTAGCTGTATCGCTCTGTGTCCCAGACCCACCCCCATCCCCTTCTCCTGCCCTGCAGCAGCAGATGAGACTTCCTTTGTGAGTCTCTGAGCGTGCCTTGTCCTAGTAAATTCAGGGGAAATGGCAAACTAAGGTATTTCAGGATGCTCAGTCTTCTGAAGTAAAAGAGGAATGAGATTGCTCATACTATAGTCAGTGGGTAGTAATGGAGAGGGTTTGGGAGGTAGAACCCAAAGGTTTTCACCCTGGTCTCTTTTTCTGCGTTCCTTATCAACAGTGGCTGGAAGTGCAGCAAGTGTGACATGAGGGAGAACCTGTGGCTGAACATGACCGATGGAGCCATCCTCTGCGGTCGGCGCTATTTTGATGGCAGCGGTGGCAACAATCATGCGGTTGAGCATTATCGGGAAACTGGCTACCCACTGGCTGTGAAACTGGGAACAATTACTCCTGATGGAGCTGGTGAGAAGGGGGGTCCTGCGAGGGTTGTAGGCGCCGGGCACCGCTGAGGCTGGCTGTGGTCTCTGGCAAGGGAAGTTAGGGAGGATTTCCAGGAGTTAGGCTGGTCACGTGTTCTGGAGGAACCTCAATATTGTGTCTCTCCTGCTGCCCTCCTGAGAAAGGAGAGAAACCCCAATGGCTCAGTTTGTCAAAAAGTCCCAGTTCTGAGCACGCGGTTCTCTTCATCCAGCAGTAAATGTTAGATCAGAGGCAATGATAAGTCTCTCTCTGTCGTCTGCGTTCCTGCCTAGATGTCTACTCCTACGACGAGGATGACATGGTGTTGGACCCCAACCTGGCAGAACACCTGGCTCACTTTGGGATTGACATGCTGAAAATGCAGAAGGTGAGGTGGGGGGGGTGGCCCAGAGTGGCAGAGAAGTAACTCTGAGGTGTCTTAGCTGGATCCCAGCTTTCTGTGGCTATGCAGAACCATTCCTGGTCAAGAAACCCTGTTTTTTTTCAGGCGGAGAGTTGTCTCGCCTGCCTCTCTTCTTTAATTGCCTGTTTTGCCTTTCTTTCCTGTCCCTCAGGTTTATTTCCTTGGTGTTCTGTGTCAGTACTGTGGGCAGGGAGGTTCCCAGGCGCTGAGCTTTGTTCCCTAGATTCAGTGTTGGTGCGTGATTTCCATGCCCCTGTATAGGGTATGGTTCAGTTTTCCCCCACGTTCCTTACCATTCCTCTTTTTGTCCCAGGTATTCAGATATTTGAAAACAATTCTTGTATCATCCTCCTCTTCCAATTTAATAAAACAGAACGGATTTGACTCTATGTTTCTCTACAGCGTTGCACTTTTCACACCTCTGATGTTCCCTTGAGTCTTCTCTGAGGGTTTCTCCTGTCCTTTCCCTCCACAGACAGACAAGACAATGACAGAACTGGAAATAGACATGAACCAGCGCATCGGGGAGTGGGAGCTCATCCAGGAGTCTGGCGTGCAGCTCAAGCCCCTCTATGGGCCTGGGTACACTGGTATCCGTAACCTGGGCAACAGTTGCTACCTCAATTCCGTGATGCAGGTGCTGTTCAGTATCCCAGACTTCCAGAGAAAGTAAGTTAGCTTAATTGCTCCTTTCCGTTAGCCTGGGATCAATACAAAGGTCTCGTAGAGCTGGGAGCTTCTGTTGCAGTAATCGGGCTCCGAACTGTGTCTTTACTAGATGAACCTGTATGTCCCTTAGATTGCTCTGTTTTGCTTTGCAGGTATGTGGACAAGCTGGAGAAGATATTCCAAAGTGCACCTTCGGACCCCACACAGGACTTCAGCACACAAGTGTACGTAGAGTTTTGGTGAGAGAAGGAAAGCTGAGGCTGCCTGGGTGCGTCCCCTCTGCACTGCTGCAGTGTGCTTTGCCACGGGTTTCTCCCTCAAGCCTCGCCTCTCTGTTTCCCTGTCCATCACCAGCGACACTGATCCTCAGTGATCAATAAGGATCTAAATGCCCTAGATGGAGAGGACAGAGTGCACCTCAGTGTTCACGAGAGGCTCTCAGATGTGTTACGTGGGGAAGGCAGTACCGTCTGTTACCATGGGGGATTTCTGGCAGGCGTGTTCTGTCTGCGTAACGGCAAAAAGGTGCTTGCTCTCTGCAACAGAGGGAGGTGGCCAAGAGCAAAGAAGTACATGGATTTAGGCAACTGTATTCTCAGTGAATAATTTATATACGCTTAGAGAGGCTTCCTGGAAGAGGTATTGTGCGAGCAATAGCGGGAGACTATACGGAAGAAGGAACACAAGATTTGGGAGGGTGTTGCATTTTAAATACATTAATTCTTTGCTACGTCTGCTCTAAAACAGCAAAGCAGTGTATGGAATAGAAGGTGGCATTTGTGGAAAGGAGTTCAGTGGTAAGAGAGGATTCTAAATTTGGAGAGCCCAGAGTGAGGTGTTCACCGAGGAGGGGATTAAGTTGAGGCAGCCGTAAAGATCTTTGCCTGGGCAAAGGGAAGGCATTCGTAGGGTTCGGTTCCAGACAGATGGCAGCAGCGCTGGGGAAGGACTGGAGTGAAGCGAAATAGCAGGAGAGTCTGAGCATAGGAGGAACTCGCTGGACGTTACTGTTGGTCATGAAGTGCCTCTTGCAGTCATTCTTGATCTTTCCCCTAGGAAAATGTGATCAGTCTGCTCACAGCAATGCTATTTCTGGCTCAGACAATTTCATTCTGCCCCGTTGTCTCCTGCACAGTCGATCAGATACACTACTACTTTACCCATGTCAGGCTGCAGCTTAGTTTGGCTGTTACGCAGCTGCTCTGTGGCTCAGCACCAGCTGCCCTTCTGTCGGGAAAAGGAAGCTGTCCCTTGATGTTCTCCCACTGTGCGAGCAATGGTGGAGATTGGTGCCCAGAAGTCCTGATAACTTTCAAGTCAATGATGCCTCACGGGACCAGAGAGCAGACCAAGATGAGATGATCTGGGCTGTTGCAGCAGAGAACGCTGATCTCTGTGAGACTGACAGTTCATGGCAGTGTTAAAGCTGGGTGGGTTGGTATGGCTCCCAGAGTATGTGGGATTGCAGAAAGCTTTTTTGATGCTAACAGTGACTTCTTCATCATTCCAGAGCCAAACTGGGCCATGGCCTCCTTTCTGGGGAGTATTCAAAGCCAGCTGCTGCAGAGGGGGAACAGCAGCCCGATCAGAAGGTGAGACTTGGATATGGCATCTCCATGACATGTGTGTTGCAGGAGGCCTTGTGTGTGTGTGAGATGGGGATGGAGAGAGAACCCTTTCTGAAGACATGTCCTGGGGATCGCTCCAGGGCCTTGTCACCTGAAAAAAAGCATGGCTAAGAGTATAGTGCTACATGCCAGGACACATGCTTAGGAAATTATGACCACCTTCCTCTTCCACCTTGTTATTTGCAGGGTATGCAAAATGGCATTGCTCCACGCATGTTTAAATCCCTCATTGGAAAGGGGCACCCAGAATTTTCCACTAACCGGCAGCAGGACGCCCAGGAATTCTTTCTGCACTTCATCAACATGGTGGAGGTAATGGTTGAGTCTATCTGTCACATCGTGGAAAAGCTCGGCTTTGTTTTCTCCCCACAGTGGGGGTGAGGAGTGGAGGTGAGAAGAAGAGATGCTTGGCCACGTTTTCAAGGCTGATTCCTTGGAGGAATCTCTTTTGGGAATGGCACAGCTGGAGATGTAAATTGTTTTCTTTAGGAGCAGCAATGTCATGGGTTCCTGGGATACGGAAGTTGGCTCTAGTTTACTCTTTGCTTTCTTTTCTAGTGGACTGGGTACAGAAGTGAATATTCTTTAGCCGTGCCCTGGGTGGAACTGCTGCTACTGCAGACAGTTATTTCCACCATTCTGATGTTACATCTGTCCTTCTAATCTCTCCTCCTTCAGAGGAACTGCCGCAGCTCTGAGAACCCTAATGAGGTCTTCCGTTTTCTGGTGGAGGAGAAGCTGAAGTGCCTGGCCACAGAAAAAGTGAAATATACCCAGCGTGTGGACTATATCATGCAGCTGCCCGTGCCCATGGATGCTGCACTCAACAAAGGTCAGTAAAGTGCCAAGGTGAGAACGGTAGCAGACGTTGTGTTTGGTTATTGTACTTTTGTTACAGAACTCCTTAAATGAGAAAGGGACTTCCTCGAGGACTGGCTTTGCCACTTCTGAAGCCAGGTCAATCCTTCACCTGCGCTTGTGGGATGACACTGGTTTCTTCTGAGGTGGTGTGACACGGTGATGTCCCTCTAGAACCTTTCCCTCTGACACCACAAGCTGGGCTGTGATTCAACAGCAAAACAGGACTGCAGTAGCAGAACAGGGCTTTGGAAGACACAGTCCATGTTGTGCTCCGTTCTTGATGGCGTATATTTGTAGGGCTGTTGTGCCTCCGGGTGTAGCTTACACCAGTTGCTTTGTAGGTACCTAGAGGTGGTCCTTGACTCCTCTGCTTTATTCTCTAGATGAACTACTGGAATATGAGGAGAAGAAGCGGCAGGCAGAGGAGGAGAAGCAGCCACTGCCTGAGCTGGTGCGAGCCAAGGTGCCTTTCAGTTCCTGCCTAGAGGCCTATGGAGCTCCAGAGCAGGTGGATGATTTCTGGAGCACAGCCTTGCAGGCCAAGTCTGTGGCTCTCAAGTGAGTGTGTGGGGGTTACCAGCTAGGCTGTGAGGAACTGGCAAGAGCTGCCTCTCTGGGGACTTCTTTTAGTTGCTTAGGAAAGAAGTGTTACCAAAGCTTTGTAGCCCTCCACAGCCTGGGCCCATGGAACGTTGAAGCAAAGGGGGAACCGGTCTGCCAGTGCTGAAGTGGTTGCCCCCAGGGCATTACAGTGGGCAGAACAGCAGTGCTGGGGAAATCCTTACCATCAGATTTGAATTGCTGAGGGGCTATGAAAATACAGTGATATGCCAGAAAACTAGCAGCTTTACGGCAACACTGGTCCTGCATGGTGTCTAAAATGTCGTTAAAGGAAGTTTTTAGCCATTAAAGTTTGATCAAAACACTGAGCGTGAACAGACGTGATTTTAAAGAAGGCTAACTGAAATGCTAGTAGCAAGGTGTAATAAACAGCTTTAGTTTGTCTCGCTGCCTGCAGCACATGCAACAGTGCTGCAAAGGTGTAGTGAGAAGACTACACACTTAAGCAGCTTCCTGCTGTGATGCTACTGACTGTTCTGCAGTGAAAGAGTAGTCCTCAAAGAATTGGAAGTGTTTTTCTAACAAATGTTCTGTTATTAAGCAGTACCTACTATAAACGAACAGTCAGTAACATGATCACATTGAAAAGTAACATTTTGGTTTGCTTTTAAGTAGTGAGTTATGTTCAAACGCTTTGTGAGAGTTAGCATTGAGTATATACTCTTGCTTAAATTAATTTTACGGCATGTTACAATTATCCCCAGATAAGAAGTATCTGTCTTTTTTATTACTGCCTCTCCCTTCATAAACATTCCCCTCGTAGATTTCAGATTTCATAGATTCCAGACACCTCCTCTCTCAAATTGTCTAACTAAATAATGTTCATTTAAATTCAGTTAGCTTAAAATTCACTGCTTCTGCTTTGTATCTGAAGAAGTGCTCTTGTGCTTGAAGGCTTGTCAGCTCCTGCGGCTGTATCTGTCGGTCTAACAGAAGATACTATTTCCTCTACGTTCCTTAAGGGTTAGACTTTTAATTACTAAAATCTGAGGAGGCTTGTAAAATACAGGATTGGAAGGCAGAGAACACGTGCTATTTTTCCTCATCCCCCAAGATTTTGTAAATGTTGCATTCCGTCTAATCTCATCAGAGCATCTGCTTGAGGTTCTGTGCTTGAGGAGCTTCAAGCTTCAAGCTCAGCACAGGAGAGCTGCACAGATACGTGAATCCCCCCTTAGGACTTGCCTCCGCCCTAGTCAGTGATTTCTTGAATTGACTGGGTGCCCTTAATCATTGCTGCCAAAGTATTCAAAAGTATTATTCGTCTCTTCCAGAACAACACGGTTCGCCTCTTTCCCGGATTATCTGGTGATCCAGATCAAGAAATTCACTTTCGGTCTGGACTGGGTGCCCAAAAAGCTTGGTAAGAAGGATGAGAAGTACAGAGCACATAGGTATTGGGAGCCACATGCTGAGTATTGCGGCCATTACTGCAAAGAGGGAAGTAACTACCCCAAAAGTAGCTGCAGACCGCAGCGCGTTGCGTCCCCAGGGACTTACCCTTCTCGGTCTCCCGACCGAGTCCTTTGTTTCTGCCCCTGCGGGGAGGCTGAGCAAGACTCTGTCTTGCAGATGTCTCCATTGAAATGCCAGAGGAGCTGGATATCTCTGCACTGCAGGGGACGGGGCTGCAAGATGGAGAAGAAGAAATGCCAGACATCGCACCCCCACTGGTGACACCAGACGAGCCCAAAGGTAGCCTGGGGTTCTATGGCAACGAGGACGACGACTCCTTCTGCTCCCCTCACTTCTCCTCTCCGACATGTTAGTGATTCTCCTCCTCTCTTCCTGATGCCTGCCTCATTTCCTTGCTCTCCTTGTCTTGTCTCCCATGCTAGTGGTTTCCACCTGCTCCGACTCCCCTGTCCCCCTGTCAGGGAATGCCGGCTGCCTCCCTCGCGTGCCTGTTCCGCAAGGGTATTGCGCAAGGGAGTGTGTGGGTTCCTGTTCGGTGGGAGGTGGGGAGGTGGCGCGTCTGCTGCAGTTGGAGGGGGCAGAGCTGAGGTCTACGCAAGATTTAACTGGGAGAGGTATTGTATTTTCACAAAACGTAGCGGGAGGTAGGGTTCGGCGGCTAGGGAAGAGCCAGTGCTCCCGAGTCCGTGAGCTGGGTCAGTTTGTTCCCTGGGGTGCCTGTGCGTGAGACTGCCCTTCTGAAGAAGACAGGTAGCGAAGAATGAGAAGAGCAGAGGGACGGAACTTGAGCGAAACGAAGCCAGGAAACGGTAGCCGGGGGGGGCTGTGCAACACTGCCCGGAGCAGAGCAGGCCGGGCTGGGCGGGATTGGGTGGCTCTAATCTCTGCCTTCCCACAGCACCCATGTTGGACGAGTCGGTGATTATCCAGCTGGTGGAGATGGGCTTCCCCATGGACGCCTGCCGCAAAGCAGTGTATTACACAGGGAACAGTGGGGTCGAGGCTGCCATGAACTGGGTCATGTCGCATATGGATGATCCAGGTACAAGACCGCATGGCTGTGGTGAAGCTTGGTGCATCTGGGCCATTGTCCTTCCTGTCCCACAGAAAACCACAGTGGAAAACTGTGGTTTGGACCTCAGGCCATATCCCATTTGGAGAGATCTGACTGCTTTCGGCTGTGTTCTGTTTCCTGCCGCAGACTTCGCTAACCCGTTAGTTCTCCCTGGATCCAGTGGACCGGGATCAACTATTGCCTGCCCAGACCCTCCTTCAGAAGACAGTGTGGCCACCATTGTCTCCATGGGCTTCTCCCGAGACCAGGCTATGAAAGCGCTTAGAGCCACGGTGAGAGGCACAGCCGACATCAGGCTGAAGGGATGTTCTCAGGAACGGGCATTCCCGAGTTCGCCGTCTTCTCTTCTTCCTTCCAGAACAACAGTCTGGAGCGTGCTGTGGATTGGATCTTTAGTCACATTGATGACCTCGATGCGGAAGCTGCTATGGATATCTCGGAAGGGCGCTCGGCAGCCGAGTCCATCTCTGAGTCTGTCCCTGTGGGTCCCAAAGTGCGCGATGGGCCTGGAAGTGAGTTCCCACCAGTAGGAATACGGATTCTGGGGTGCAAACTGAACATCCTCCCTGCTCTGTGCCGTACCGCTGGTTTTAGCAGCAGAGCTGATCTGGTCATGGAAGTGGAAGGAGGGAGGAAAGGGAGAGGGGTGGCAAAGCAGGGCCCAGGCCCCCCAGGCTAGGGATCACCTGGAAGTCAGTAAGCGAGGGGCAGAGGCAGCGTCGTCGGGTGAAGGGCGGGAAGGGCTGTCCTGCTTTTTCCCAGTCATCCCGGGAGGCTTTTCCAGAGCGGGCCTTGCGCGGGATGTCGCAGGGTGGGGGTGCCTTCCTTTCCGTGATTGCTCCTCTCTCCCCTCCTTCCCCCCAGAATATCAGCTCTTTGCCTTCATCAGCCACATGGGCACGTCGACCATGTGCGGGCACTACGTTTGTCACATCAAGAAAGACGGCAGGTAAGAGGGGTGCCGGGGAGACCCTGAGGCACGGCTCGAAATCGCTGCGCTCCCCCTGTTTCCCCAGGGGTCTGGGGGGGCAGCAGGGGAGGGCCGTTGAGCCGCGTCTAAGCCGCAGGACGGCGTCCCCGTGCCCCCCTTTCTGCCCCTTGCAGGTGGGTGATCTACAACGACCAGAAAGTCTGTGCTTCCGAGAAGCCCCCCAAGGACCTGGGCTACATCTACTTCTACCAGCGGATCCCCAGCTAGAACGGCCTCGGGGGGGGAGAGCGGGCTGCAGCCGCGGGGGGGCGGGGTCCTCCCCCCCTCGCCATTTCCTCGCCATTTCCCTTCCCGGAGCCCCACGGGGAGCCGAGGGTTCCCCGGCGGGGGGGGGCGGGGCTGGA
>Ga0065711_1045239_pt1 | contig 13603 bp, 9 predicted proteins | sample Hoacrofraction12_FD_59098 | JGI IMG/M metagenome (GOLD analysis project Ga0065711, IMG submission 59098) | Hoatzin crop microbial communities from Cojedes, Venezuela - Epithelial fraction 12 v2 (version 2) | ecosystem: Host-associated > Birds > Digestive system > Esophagus > Crop | place... | reverse complement strand
TCTGTCTTTCTTTCTGTCTTTCTTTCTGTCTTTCTTTCTGTCTTTCTTTCTGTCTTTCTTTCTGTCTTTCTTTCTGTCTTTCTTTCTGTCTTTCTTTCTGTCTTTCTTTCTGTCTTTCTTTCTTTTAAACTGTGATTTGTTAGTTTATTGTTGTGTCCTGGGCAGAGTGCATTGTGCCTTTGAGTGCAGTGCTGTGAATTGTCTTCTGTTTGTCTGTGGCAGAGTTGTTTTGATAACATTGCTGTTAAGGATGTTAAGCATGTTTGTATTAGGAAGAGCAAGATTTTTAGTTTCTGTGAAGGTATAAGTGCTTTCAAAAGATTTTATACGTGTTCTCAGTCCTGCACTTCAACCCATGAGAGTAGTCTTGTGGGGGTCTGTCCAGGCAGATCATATTAAAGGAGTGGGGCCTAATTCAGTGGAGGAAATGCAATGTACTTAATAATATTTGTTTGTATACCTCATACTAGAAATTGGTTTTAGAGGGATGGTGAGGGCTCATGTTTTGTTTTTTTCCGTTTCTTCCTAAAGAAGATCCACACTCTGGTTAACTTGAAATGTAGTCCCCATTTAAATTACACAATGAAATTAAAATCCAAAATTATTTTGGACTTCAGAACAATTTAATATCTAGTGGGAGAACAGAGCTGAATTCTTTAAAATAACCAGCTGTTTGCAAGATGATATACTGAACAGTACTGTGAGAAAGCTGTCTGTCTTTTTTCTTGATGTCTAGTCTGGGGTTGTGGGGTGTATATGAGAAATCGTTTAGAAAGGAAGGTCTGCTTTTTGATGCATGAGCCACTTGTAGTGCAGTGAGTGCTCTGTAACTCCCCCATCACCATTATCATTATACAGTGTTTAGCTCTTACCTGTAAAACACCACTATACTGACAAAGAAAATAAAATTAAACCACAATATTACAAGGGGGGAAGGGCAGACTTCCACAAGAGCAATTTTCTCCATACATCGTGGTAAGTAGATGCTGTATATATGCTAACCCTTCGCATTTAGTTGCTGGCTATGCTAATATGGGGTGGGGGGAAGGTAGGATGTGTGATACTGCTTTTATATATTTAGCTGGTAATATTAATTTAATCGTGTTTCTTTTTACCTGTAGGAAATGAAGATTTGTTCAGCAATTATAAATTTATTCCATCTGATCCCAGCTGCCCCTCAGACTTTGGTTAAACCTCTGCTGGAAGTTGTTATGAAAACAGAACGAGCAATGTTAATTGAGGTAAAAGTGGAAGCTAACATTGCTTCTATTTTTGCTTTATGGTATTTTTAAACATTAGTACATAATAATTACAATATTTTAAACGTGTGGGAACATTTGATGTAATAAATAAATATGATCTTCAAGCCTTTTAGGATGTGTTAACATTTGTCGTAGGCTCTTAAAAGTGAAATTTTGAAACTGTCAATAAATTATCGTAGAAGTTTTGAACATTTTGTATCCGCGCAAATGCCAAGTCAAATGTATTTTTCTGAGTGCTAGTAAATTAGTAGAAAATGCTCTGCGCTTTGCGTTTTTAATTTAAGCTTTATGAATCTTTTAGGCTGGCAGTCCATTCAGGGAACCACTCATAAAATTTTTGACACGTCATCCATCCCAGACTGTGGAGCTGTTCATGATGGAAGCCACTTTAAATGATCCACAGTGGAGCAGAATGTTTATGGTAAGCTGTGTGGGGAGGGGAACAGGAAAAAGCCCTCATCTTCACAAACCTGATGATTGAGTTGTTTTTCATCTTTTCCATCTTTTTTGCCCTGCGTAACTTTGTAGTCCTTAATCATGGCCTTACTCTGACTATAGGGTGCCTGTTCTCTGCTTAGTATTTGTTTGTCCTGAGATGTTGATTTTATACCTTTCCAGAACATACAGAATTATTACTGAAGTTGTAGAGATTATATATGTCAAATAGAACCTGTTCAACTTCAGTGAGGAATGTAGAAGCTACAGGATGATAGAGCCTTTTGGTATTTTTGCTTTTAAAGGTTGTCATTAAAATTATTTCTTCCCCTTCTTCAGAGTTTCTTAAAACATAAAGATGCCAAACCTCTACGAGATGTACTGGCAGCGAATCCCAACCGATTTATCACTCTACTGTTACCTGTTGGTACCCAAGCAGCTGTTAGACCTGGTTCTCCAAGCACTACCACAATGCGTCTCGATCTTCAGTTTCAGGCTATCAAGGTATTAATTTATTCTTGTTTGTCTCTTCACTAGGCAGCTAAAACCTCTTTAGGTACAGTCCAGTTACATACAGGCTTTCAAGTGTCTGGGTATGTATTATTATAGAAAACCACTTGTAAAAATATAAAGTGTTTTTAGTTACAGTCACTCTAGGAAGGGAAAAGAGACTCAAACTATACTTTTTTTGATAAGTAAGGTACAAAAGGAAAACATGGCAACAAACTTTTTTTAAAAAAAAATCCTTTAAAAATTGATCTAAGCTAGTTTTATTTGACTTTTAAAAAAATATTTTAGAACGCTTAATTGACTTCAGAGAAGTACTTTTATTGTTTCTGCTGACAGGTCTGTTGCATGTTGAATGTGCATTTGTCTTGTTTTGCTTTTGACAGATCATAAGTATCATTGTGAAAAATGATGAGTGTTGGTTAGCAAATCAACATTCCTTGGTGAATCAGCTGAAACGTGTATGGGTGAGTGAAGCTTTTCAGGAGAGACATCGTAAGGAAAATATGGCTGCAACAAACTGGAAAGAACCTAAGCTATTAGCGTATTGCTTACTGAATTACTGCAAGTACGTAAAAACATTTATTTCCTATAGCTTGTGTACAATTGTTTTCAAAGTTTTGAAAAATACGGTGGAGGTATACAGGCATACTAGAAAGGGTTTGCAGGTATTGAAGAGAAAGTTTAATGTGTTTCATAGTATTGCCATAGCTCTAAAACCATGCCTGTGGTACTGCCTGCGCTTGGCACTCTGCTCATTTAAAACCAAGATTAGTTTCTTCACCAAGTCATCAGCATAGTAGTTTGATTGGGTATTTTTTTTTCAAAGAAGCTTTTGTTTTATGTGTTTTTACAGAAGGAATTATGGTGATATAGAGTTGCTCTTCCAGTTGCTTCGGGCTTTTACGGGTCGATTTCTCTGCAATATGACATTCTTAAAGGAATACATGGAAGAAGAGATCCCAAAAAACTACAGTATTTCCCAAAAACGGGCTTTGTTCTTCCGGTTTGTAGACTTCAATGACCCAAACTTTGGAGATGAGCTCAAAGCCAAGGTAACGAAAGCCATTAAATCAAAGAAGCCTGGTATTTAGGTTTAATTTTCTTCTTGGGAACGAGGGCAACAAAACTCGCTTACTTAAATGTCAACGAGTGTGATAATTGGCAGAGCCATTTAGGTGAAAATATCATACCTGAAGAAGAGCGATAATAAACAGAGACAGCAATTCATCTTGCTTTCAGTACTGACTACTTCAGTTTACACTTTTTAAGAATCTTTACCCTTGGACGAGGGAAAAGGAGTGGGAAAAATTCGTGTGTATCCTGTGTCTTAAGTTGTGTTTATAGCTTCCTTTTGTAATCAGTGAGTGTGTCTACATGCAAGTTTGTATGTGAAATTACTTGAATGTTGATTGCCAGTAGAAGAATCCAAGAGTTGAGTGTAACTGGTTTTTTTTATTTATTTATATTCTGTAGGTGCTGCAACATGTCCTGAATCCTGCTTTCTTGTACAGTTTTGAAAAGGGAGAAGGTGAACAGCTGTTGGGACCCCCAAACCCAGAAGGAGATAATCCAGAAAGCATTACTAGCGTTTTTATAACAAAGGTAACATTCCTTGTTTATATTAAAGTGTTTGAAAATTAATCATAGAATGGTTTGGGTTGGAAGGGACCTTATAGATGGTTCCAGCTCCTCCGTCGTGGGCGTGGACAGCTTCCACCAGACCAGGTTGCTCAAAGCCCTGTCCAACCTGGCCTTGAACACTTCCAGGGAGGGGGCAGCCACAGCTTCTGTGGGCAGCCTGTGCCAGTGCCTCACCACACTCGTAGTAGAGTTTCTTTCTTATATCCAGTCTAAATCTACCCTCTTTTAGTTTACAGCCATTCCCCCTTGTCCCACAGCCGCCTTCTCTCGGCTGAACAGCCCCAGCTCTCTCAGCCTTTCCTCACAGGAGAGGTGTTCCAGTCCTCTGATCATTTTTGTGGCTTCCTCTGGACCTGCTCCAACAGGTCCATGTCTTTCCTTTGCTGAGGGCTCCAGAGCTGGACACAGCACTCCAGGTGGGGTCTCACAAGAGCAGAGTAGAGGGGCAGAATCCCCTCCCTTGACCTGCTGGCCACACTTATTTTGATGCAGCCCAGGATACGTTTGGCTTTCTGGGCTGCGAGCGCACACTGCAGGGTCATGTTGAGTTTCTTGTCAACCAGCACCCCGAAGTCCTTCTCCTCCTGGCTGCTCTCAATCCATTCTCCACCCAGCCTGTATTTGTGGTTGGTATTGTCCTGACCCACGTGCAGGACCTTGTACTTGGCCTAGTTGAAGTTCATGAGGTTCGCACAGGCCTGCCTCTCCAGCCTGTCAAGGTCCCTCTGGATGGCATCCCTTCCCTTTAGCATGTCGACTGCACCACACAGCTTGATGTCATCTGCAAACTTGCTCAGGGTGCACTCAGTCCCACTGTCTGTGTCGCCGACAAAGATGTTAAACAGCACTGGTCCCAGTAGTGACCCCTGAGGAACAGCACTTGTCATTAAAAGAAAAAGTTGTTCCTCTCATTTGGCTTTTCAATCCTGATTTGAATTAGTTGTGTTATTTCTAAATACTAGTGTCAGTTATATCAAATCACATCTTAACTTTGAGCTGTTGTGAGATCCATCAGTCATCAGTAGGACTGGACTACAATTTTCAGTTTATGATGTCTCTTTGACTTGCATGTCTTGTCTTTGGGATTACAGCCATGTAAGCTCATTTCTAGTCTTTTTCATAACCAAAGCTTACCATGACAGAACATCGATGTTTTTGTAATTCACTAGATATTGTTGAAGATGAGGGTTTAGGTTTGTTTTTTTTGAATAGGTTAGCACTTTGGAATTTCCTAGATCTGCTCATTATTTAAAAGTTCTGACCTCAGGAAGTTGTTTTGTGGTTATTAAACTGATTCAAAAATGTGTTTATAGTTATTAGTGTTCTTAAAAACCACTTAAAAAGCAAAAAAACTAGGACTTTGCTTTTACAGATTATAATAAAGTTGGATTTTTTGTTTTGTTTTGTTTCTTTTTCACCTTCCTCCTCTCCTCTTTTATTGTCCCTGGGACTAGGTGCTTGATCCGGAAAAACAGGCTGATATGCTGGATTCTCTCAGGATATATCTCTTGCAGTTTGCCACGCTTCTGGTTGAGCATGCTCCACATCACATTCACGACAATAACAAAAACCGGAACAGCAAACTACGACGCCTAATGACATTTGCTTGGCCTTGTCTCTTGTCCAAGGCATGTGTGGATCCAGCGTGTAAATACAGTGGACATTTGCTTTTGGCACACATCATTGCAAAATTTGCCATACATAAGAAGATAGTTCTTCAGGTATTGACTCTAAGGGCTTGTAATCATAGATTTAATGGGTGTTAATAAGTTCTGTAGTGTGCTTTCTTTCATTTTAAAATGCATAGTAAAACGATAGTTTTGGATACTTAGTGTATAAGTAACAATGAAATTCATATGCGGCAAAGAAATACAGGAGCAGCAAAAGACAATTTCAGAGATAGGAGAGTACAGAAAGAAGTCTAAAGAAAAGTGAAAACGGGGTAAATGGGACAATGAAAACTCATTTTGGTTGAATTAACAAAATTGGTAATGTTTCCTCATTTAAGAGGCAGACATTTCAGTTGAGACAGAATGTGGGCACCAAAGGAAAACTTCAAACTGGACAGTGGAGAGGGAGGAAGAAAAAACGGAACGTAAGGGAGACAGAAGTGTACACTGTATACTTCTGATAATGAAGTATCATCGTATAATTACCAAATTATGGACCTTTAGGAAAAAATAGTGTTGTTTAGAAAATGTTGTAGTTTCTCTTTCTTTATAAATGCTTTATTTTTGTAGATATGTATAATATTAATGTGGATCAGAAACTTTGCTGTTTAGGTTTTTCACAGTCTTCTAAAAGCTCATGCAATGGAGGCCCGAGCTATTGTCAGGCAAGCGATGGCTATTCTGACTCCAGCTGTGCCTGCTCGAATGGAGGATGGACATCAGATGCTGACTCACTGGACCCGAAAAATCATTGTGGAAGAGGGCCATACAGTTCCCCAACTAGTACATATTTTGCACTTGATAGTACAACATTTCAAGGTACTTGTACCAGTTGTTCTGGTAGTCACTGTATCTCAGATATGAAGAAAGTAAACTGTAGTTTGATTAGAAAATAACATGATCTGATTTACATAGTTTAGCTTCAAAAGGCATCAGCTGTCTGCAAAGATACTTATTTAAAACTGAAAACGGCTATTAATAGCAAACCACTTACTAAGCTTTATCATGATTGAAGTTAGAACTCAAAATGTCAGGTGAAAGTCTGCAAGATTAATTCATTGCACGTGCATTAGCAGTGCTCCTTAACAGAGCTGTGAAGATTTGTTTAAAGAAAATGCAGAAACATGTTCTTTTCCATCCTCCAGTAATCCTTGTTTGACTTCATATATTCTGTGGGCTTGACTAGGAAACTTTTATCTCCAGCTAATGTGTGTTGGCAAACATTAAACAAATGGGGGAATGCTGCAGAATGTCAGTATAGGAGGATTTTTGAAAATGCGCATTAAAATATGGTCTAAAGTGACAGCTAGCTAATAAATGCATTTAAGTCGCTTTTCAGGAACAGATGCCTCCATGCTTTTTTTAAAAAATAGCCAAATATGTTCAAATGTGGATTGTAGCTGTAAATAGATCAGCAAAGAATAAGAATGATTGGTCTTTGAGAAAAATCATGTATCTTCAGCAGAACATCTTCATTTGGGTACATGAAATCAGTAGTCACTACTGAAAATTGTAGCCAAAATTTTATTTTTGAAGCACCGGTTACTCTTCTGGATTGCAAAACTTGAACACGGTACAGATGTTGCAAACGTAGGGATTAAAGACTGTTTTACCATTTTGCTTTATTTCGACTCTGTAGTTTTTGTGTAGAATTTTATTGGTTAATGGCTAACGTGACTGTGAATCCATATTTTCAGGTTTATTATCCGGTGAGACATCACTTGGTTCAGCATATGGTTAGTGCCATGCAGAGACTGGGCTTCACTCCCAGTGTTACAATAGAGCAAAGAAAATTAGCTGTGGATCTTGCTGAAGTAGTTATTAAGTGGGAATTGCAAAGAATTAAAGACCAGCAGGTAGGTAGTCTAAATAAACTGGTAAAGATTCAACTGTTACACAGTTAAATGCTTTTTTTAACATGCACATTGCTGATATTTCAGCCAGATTCAGATATGGATTCAAGTGCAAGTGGAGAAGGAGCAAGTTCTGCCTCATCTGCTGTTAAAAGAGGATTGTCTGTTGATTCTGGCCAAGAAGTAAAGCGATTCAGGACAGCTACGGGAGCAATAAGCGCTGTAAGAAAAATGCAGATTTTGTTCAGCGACTCAAATTTATAACTTGCAATTTAGCTTTCCTGTTTTTTCCACATAACTCGAAACTCTCTGAATGGAAGGTTGTGCTTTTAGAAAATACTCCAAATCTGTTCTGCTTGATGTTATCCTCCTTCAGTGTTGCTTATGGTTTTTGTGTTTTGTGTACATGCAGGTATTTGGACGTAGCCAGTCCTTGTCAGGAGCTGATGCACTGCTTTCCAAGCCAATTGACAAGCAGCATACAGATACAGTCGTTAATTTCTTGATTAGAATTGCTTGCCAGGTAGTATGTTTATTCCGATACGCAAATACCAGTGCAGCTTTAGTAGTCAAAACCATAAAACCTGCTTTTCATAAGGATCCTTTTATGCTTGGATTATTCTTGTGTTTATGTATTTCCTTTTGCTGAAAGGTTAGAAACTTAAATACAAAATTGTACAAAAAGTAGTGTTTTTATTTTAAGGAGGAAAGAAATTGAATTTGATAACCAGTTTCTGCATGTTTTTCATTTCACAAATGTTGAATATTATACATGAGGTATGCTTTAGTTCCTTATTGTTGTACGTTCATAGCTTGATGCAGGGAGTGTGTACTTTTGAATTGAAAACTCAAAATCTGGATTGCAACTGTTCACATTTAGAAATGGAAAGAGTTTCCATTTTACTGTGCTGTTGATCACTTCTAGCATTTTGTTTGTTCTTTACTTTCTCTTTTCAAGCAAGTACTAGATCAGGAGTGGCATGATTGAAATAAATGTGACTAGTAGAATTTGACTGTAGCTGAACAAAGTTCCCATAAGTATTTTATCTTAATTTGTTTGTGTATTTGCTGGATGCTGCAAAGTATGCTTGTTTGATTGCCTAGGTTTAATGGCAAGAATGCTTTACCCAAAAACTGAAGAATATTTAGAGAGTTTAGCAGGGAAAGACTATGTCAATTATGTTATTTAATGTTATCAAAGGGTAAAGATTGTAATTGTATTTTCAAGATCAAATACATGGAATTACTTCTTGTTATGCAGTGTGTAGAACTAAAACTTTTCACCAAATTTTGTTGAGAATTAACTTTTTTAGAGTGGGGAAAATTAGCTGGGTGTAGCTCAGAGCTGACAAATTTTATGGCTTCTGCAGCCCACTCGGCTGGTAAGTAACATGGGATTTTATACACCACAGTCCATTGCACAGAATAGACGTGGTCTTGATGTATAAAGATGAATTGAGTAAAGAGCTACATATGTTTATGGATACCTTGCAAACAAAAGATTAACCATCTTGAGCATGTTCACAGTTGCACTGATAACGTATAGGATTAAACTGGTTTTAATATACCTTTGATGGGTGATTTGGGGTTATTAGCTAGCAGTTTAGAAATTAGTTGTGGTGTTTACAACAGTTGTCAGCTTTTTATGCAGTTAAATACTCTGTGACTGTACTGATAAAACTGGCTTAAGCTCGTCTGTTTCAGAAATAAGAAATTATATGCTTGCTTGGAATGCACAATAAATTAATGAGTTGGTTACAAAAGGGTGTCATTTTGTTAACTCTGATTAATTGCTAGGTAAATGACAACTCAAACACTGCTGGATCTCCTGGGGAATTGCTGTCTCGCCGCTGTGTCAACCTGCTGAAAACAGCTTTACGACCAGACATGTGGCCAAAATCAGAACTGAAGTTGCAGTGGTTCGATAAGCTGCTAATGACTGTGGTAGGTAACGTTTTAGTCCTGTAGGTCTTTAGGTTTCACTAGCACATATTTGATTGCATACTAATAATATCTGGATACTGATTTTTACAGTCTTAATATTTTCTTCTTTGTAGTGAAATATATGAATTGTCAAGTATCTGAATTGCATCAGTGGTTATAATTTGTATAGCTGCAGTACTTACAAAGATTAAAATAGATTTAGGAGAAGGCAGAGTAACTTCCTATATTACTCTGATTTTGAAATAGGTTGTAGTTTGCTTGTTTGGATGGCCTGCTGGTTGGGTTTTTTTTTTTGTTTTGGATTTGGTGGGGTTTTTTTTGTTAGTAGAAAGTTTTACAGATTGATTTTCTTGGTTCCAAGTTTTCTGGCTGTTATGGTAATATGGAGTTCACTGAAAGGCTAGCTTCCTGTATTTGATGATACAACATATTTTGTTCATCATCTGTATGCATTTTGCCATAGAGTAAGTTTTTCCACACCTATTGTATTTGTATCGTACTCTTTACTAGACTAGCAACTCTTACTGTGTTAAGTTTATAGGAGCTCTCTTGATGTCACTTTTCTATTTCTTTGAATAAAGGAGTAATGTATCCTACTTTTGGAAGCTTTAAAATGTCTAAAATTACATGAAAAACTGCTGTGGCCCATTTTTTCTAAATGTTGATCTAAATGTGCTATGCTTTCATAATGCTGTTGTCTTTATGGAGATAGCCCTTGAAAGGGCAAGTATCTGCTTTTATCCTTCTCTCCTTCTGTTGGAAGAATTTTTGATGTGGCTCCATTTGCTTTGGGTTTACAAGCATTGATAGTGCTCCAGGGAGCTATTATTTGTTGCTTTACTCATCTTTTCCCAAGTAGTGTGCAACCTGAGTGAAAATTACCATTAAAATTCATAACTCTTTTCCTGTTGATGGCATTTGATAGCCTACAACAGGAAGAACTGCAGTCAATTCCAGCCGTTGTTGCATGAAGATTATTTCCTACTAATCTTCCTCAGTTACACAATTGCAAAGCTATTTTATTGCCAAGTGATGGAGGCTGTGCAGTAACTGCAGTATGACTTCAGGAAAATCATGACTTTAAGTGATTCCTCTGCGCTGAAGACAGAGAAAGTTGTGAGTATCTGCGTGCTGGTTGCTGAAGAAGAGCTGCATGTTATGTACAGACCATCGTTGCCCTCTCTTTCTGGAACAGAGGGGAAGATGGTGAAGGTGTAGAAATAACTTTAGAGAGCACAGTTCAGAGAGTCCATATGCTTCCAGAATGACAACTGCTGTCTCTTCACTCTGCTTTTCAGACATATCTTCGAGTTTATCATCTTTTATGAATTTGGGGAAGGTGGACAAAGTGCATCGCATCTAAGAGCGAGCCAAAATCAAAACCTAGTCCACTCCACTTCTCCTTCCCCCACCTCAGAACAAACGCACCATACCACCCCACAGACCTGAGCGGGGTGAATGGGGTTGATGTTTACTTAATACAAGGATATAAGCCCTCTGGAACAGGAATTTCATTTCTTAATTTTGTGCTATGTGGCATCAGTTATTCAGGAGGTTGAGAAAGAAGAATAAAGCTTTTTGCAGCAAACGGGGTAATTTACAATCTTAACGATCATTTTACAGGTTTACAAAAGGTAAGTCTAGGAATATTTTCTTTTTTTTTTTTCTTTAGATGCAAATATCCCCTTTTCTAACCTTTAAGCTGTAACTTATCGTAAAATATGCTGTTTTAGCTCTTCACTGAAGGTCTGTCTCTGAAAGAAGTTGACAGAAAGAGAAAACATTATCCTCTGCCGAAAGCACTTCCAACCAGCAAGGTTGCAGGCAACTCTCAAAATAGCACCGCAGAAAACATCAGGAGGAGTGTACTGTAAATGCTTAAGTAACATTTTTGTGGTTAAAGATTTTATAGCACCTTGTATTTATATTGTATGACTTATTCAAAGGTTTGACGTGAAACATGGCTAGCATAGAAACCTAAACTTTATTACAGGTTTTCAGCAGATTTGATCTGGACTTACTAATCCATGTAATACTTGTGTGTTTTCCCCTACTCACTGTGTTTTTTGTATGTGTTCTCTTTAGGAACAACCCAATCAGGCCAACTTCGCCAACATTTGCACTGGTTTAGAGGTATTAAGTTTCCTGTTAACTGTACTGCAGCCTCCTGCTATTCTTAGCAGCTTCAAACCCCTGCAACGAGGTGTAGCAGCTTGTATGACTTGTGGAAACACCAAGGTTTTGAGAGCAGTTCACAGTCTTCTTTCTCGCTTGATGGGCATTTTCCCTACAGAACCAAGTATGCCATGTTTTCTTTCTCCTTTTATCCTTTATTGCTGCATAACTTAACTGATTAAGGGCATGGGAAAGACACTCTTTGGAATGTGCTAATATTCTGTTTTATGATTCCTGCACTTAATGGTCCATTTTAGCTTGCACTTTCAACCTCTGTTTAAAAAAAGAAAAGCTGAAATAAGTAATCATGTGGAATACATCATTATCCATTGACATAAAAACTTAATAACCTGTGGCTGTCATAACTTTGGTTCAAGAAATACATGCTATAAATTTAATGGATTTTTACAATTATAATTTTTCAGCTTCAGAAATGCAATTTTTTAGTTGTTAAGCTTTGCTGTTTTGCTACAAGGAAGGGAGATACAGTGTAAAAAGGAAGACAATAAGTAATATGCCATGTCTTAAACTAATTTAGATAGATATTTTCTTGAAAAAAATTCAACAATCTAAGACTTCTCATCAAAACGAGTTATTTAGAAGTAGTCATGCACTATTATAGAAGTTAGATACTGGTTATATAATAATGAAGTTTGTATAAATGAGGAATCTGCTTGTGCTATCTTGGTGTATTAGCAAGATAAAGTTCCGGTGATGGTACAGAGGATTGTATTTTCACAGTGTAACTGTTTCTTGTCTGTTCCATCTCTAATGTTACTAGAAGTAAACATAACTCTGTAAACTCTGCAGGTACCTCAAGTGTAGCTTCAAAGTATGAAGAGCTGGAGTGCCTTTATGCTGCAGTTGGAAAGGTTATTTATGAAGGACTTACTAATTACGAAAAAGCCACTAATGCTAACCCTTCTCAGCTCTTTGGTAAGTTTCCCACATCTCTACTAGACGTATGTAGGGTGCGCATTAATGGGCGTGATCTTTGTCATGAGCTTTTATTTTCCATAAGGAAATCAAAATCTGGTATCATGCAGAGGAAGCTGTGGGAAGCATTTGGAGCTAACTTGAGAAATGAGCTTGGGACGTCTGTCATCTGTGAAGAAAGGGACTGGGGGCTTCATTGCATTCTGTCTTCTGGTAGCTGACTTAGGAGCAATTATTGCAAGTGGGGAGCTGCAGCTGTGCTAGACGGAAGCCTTCTTCGTTCACAGGGCACGGGGAAAAAGATGCAGCATTTGGATTAGTTAAAATGTAAAGTAGACGTTACTGGAAACTTGTTACATGGAAAAACTAAAATCCTGCGGCTACTACTCTGAGATACAGTAGACTATGTCAAGGAATCTGTGTAAACATTCTTACACATTATTGCCTTATACTTTTTTTTTGAGTTGTTTTTAGAGTCTCATTTATCAGCTGATTTCAATAGTGTAGGAAGATTTTTTTGTTTATAGACCTTGAATGCTCACTAAGTGAGAAATTACAAAAATGCTGCTTTTTTTCTGGAGTGAGGAAATCTGAGTTTTTAGCATTTACCGTTTTGAAGAGCTGAAAGGTTTGTCTTTGCTTGCTATTCGTACTTATTTAACTGGTAGACAGCTCAGCTGTATAATACAATGACAAAGATATATTGGTATATGTTTGGCCCAGAACTGGTTGTGTTGGTAATACAGACCTGAAATTGCACAATTTTGGAACTTGCTGATTTAAATGGCATATGTCCTTCACTATTCTACTCTCTGATCTGCGCAGATAGTTGTAATTTCGCTTCGGGAATTGCCTGTTTGTCAGACGTCGGGATGTGCTTTACAACAGACTAACCAAGAAAGATGTTTCTTACGCTTTGCCCAGAGCTCATGTAAAGGCAGCACAACAATCTAACTGTCAGGTGGTGCAAGTCTTCTTCATTCTGTATTTAAGAGGCTGGACTCTGTGTGCCAAATCTTGTGCACGTTTGAGCAGGAAAAGAAATAAAAACTTTTGAAGCAGACATTCAATGAACAGAACACACTTCTGTAAATACTGTTGTTGGCTTTTGTTGAATTATGAAGTTGCAGTAAGAAAAGGGATAGCTGTAGGGTTGTTTTTTTTTTTTTTTTTTTTT
>Ga0065711_1045238_pt1 | contig 13603 bp, 7 predicted proteins | sample Hoacrofraction12_FD_59098 | JGI IMG/M metagenome (GOLD analysis project Ga0065711, IMG submission 59098) | Hoatzin crop microbial communities from Cojedes, Venezuela - Epithelial fraction 12 v2 (version 2) | ecosystem: Host-associated > Birds > Digestive system > Esophagus > Crop | place... | reverse complement strand
CCCCCCGACTGTTTCATGTTTTAAAATGCATTTAAGATACATTAATTTTCTCTTTGCTGTCATTTTCCATAATTTTATTAGATTTTGCACAAAAGTGCAAGGCCTTCAGCTGCTGACCTGGCGGAAAATGCAAAGATGTGGATGAGCCAAACATCATTAAAGTCCTTCTGTCTAAAATTAAAGAGTCCCATGCAAGTTTTGTACTCTCATAAATAAAATAGGACCTGTCAGTTTGAAAAAAATGCATGTGGACTTCATCCGGTCTGCGCAGCCTGGTGCAATTTGTTAAAGATACTGTATTGTAAGATGAAATAAAACGTGATCAGGAACTTTGAATTTATCTGATAGAGTTGCATGACTTAGGTGCTTTAGGAACAGCCAAATTTCTAACCAGTCAAGCCAACAATGTTGTCTAGTGACATCTGTGTAGCTACAGCAATCAACAGAATGAATTTCAAAAGCATAGAAATGTTAGAAGCTTGGGTATGAAAACATTAAATTTAAAACAGAATTTTTATCAAAGAGTATAGAAACTCTACTGTTTAAACAGGAAGAGAAAAGAGCCAAAGATAAACATTTATCAGGCTCTTCAGAGAGTAATATTTTGTGGGAGAACATTATATCACTGTACTGTAAAATCCTAAGGACTGCAGAGGTGTCATCCTGGTCCTTGGAACTGTTCCCACGTAATAGCATAGCATAATTCTGTATACTGAAAATGTTGGCAAGTCCTTTCTCAAAAATGATAATACAAAACACTAAAGCTTACAGTTTTGGTAGTGCATAGCAGTGACTACTGCACTGGGGTTTTGATTGCTTATGTAAGGGAGTATGGTTTTCTAAAAACATATTTCATTGTGTGTTTGTATTCTCAGTATCCAGGTAAAGCTATAAATATAACTCATAAACAAATGATTTCATTTGAAGTTGAAATGTCGTTGTCACAGTCCTGATTGAATTGATTTAGACAGGCAATCAAATCCGACCTTTTAATCTCAGAGCCAGCGTTATGTTCTACCAGGAGAGGAGTATACGGTGGTGACGTCGTTTATGATGCTCTTTTCAGCCTCGTGGGAAGAGTATGCGTATAGGTTTCGAGTCCATGCTGAAGTTACAGTCATAAGTGGGGTTTCATGATACAGGAAGGAATTCATAAAATGAAGAAGATATTTTTGTAATTCTTTAAAAGTGTGTCATTATTAAAAGTGACAGGTAAACTTTTATTAAGATGGTGAGTATAGAAGTGTCATCATTTGGTCCACAGGCCTAATTATATTCCAGAAAAGCATCTGAGTCTTCACAGAAGTTTTGACAGCTGTACAAAAACCACCATCATGCAAGTATTTGTCAAGATTTTATAATAATCTGCAAATCTGAAAACTTGGGACATGAAATGATTTGGGTTCTGTGGCAGTTCTGGGTCTTGCTTAGGAGTTGTATTATGTTCTGATTGTGTGAGTTACGGGGCAACTGACCCATAGTGAATGAACTGATCTGTTTTTCAGAGCAAATAATGAGAAAAGAATGTGTGAAGGATGTTTCAAACTCAAATTGGCATGTCTAGGCTTTTGTTTATTTAAGGACTGTAATATTTTACTCTGAGAGGTTTCATTGGATTTAATTTACTACTGGGTTTTCTCCAGTGACACAAGAACTAGCCTAAAAGAAGGCCTGCCTTTCTCTTGAAACATGGTCATGAGACTGTTTTGTAACCACCATGGTACTGGGGACCATGGAAGCAGCATGTGTGTGAAGCCAGTCGAGTTATGCACAGGAAAGGTCCATGCACATAGATACATTTTGCTAGTTTGTGGCTTTCTGTATTCATTGCAGACTACAGCTGCATAGAACTGTTTTGTTTTATTTTTATTTCAAGCAGCTCTCACTTCTTCCATATCTTCCATATTTGACATATATCGTAGGGGAAAGAAAACATTCAGAACATTTTTCCATCAGGGTTGGTGCACAAGTAAATCTTAGCAGCCCCAAAGCTAGCTGGTACTTCCTTCATGAATAAAGAGGATCAGAAAATCCAGCTCTGTACCATTCCTTACTGAAGTCAGTCTGTCTTACTTTTGACGGCAGCTCAAAACGATAAGCCTTTTGAATTCTGAAGGGTAGTTGTTATATGAGAACAAAGTGTAATGGAATACAATCAAGTGAAACAGATTGTAGCTCTTAATTTACTAAGATTAAAAGTATCCCAATATGAAACACACACAAATGTGTAGTAAATTCAGGATAATTTGAATCATGAAATTAATCCAAGCCGGGAAGAGTTGACTCAAATGTTTCTTGTAATTAATGCAAGCAAGACACTGTTAATTAAAAAAAAAATATTACTGCACCCCCCTTAATCCTCCTTCATATAATGAAACTGCAGCAACATTTTCCTTTGACTATTGTTCTGTGTATCTTTTGTGGTGTTTTCTTCCAGCTGACAAACAGGGCATTTGGGCTGACAGATTTTTAATAACCTTTCCATCTCACATAAAACTCATATCACATGGAGACATGGGAAAAAATGATCTTTGCAATTGCTTTGCATGCTAAGCTTGGCTATACTTGAAAGTGTTGCCAGCATAGTTATATTGGTTAGATGTGTGGGAAAAATCACGGTTCAACTGACGTAGCCGTATTGGCAGAAGCTCTACTGTAAACAGTTGTCCTGGAAGTGGGGTTACTTTCCTGGCACGTAACTGTTTCGGGAACTCAAATAGGCTATACCAGCAAAGTAACTTTTCTGACAGCCTAGGCTGTTCTCCCACTGGGAAAACTGCCTGCATAGGTCTACCGTAGCTCCGCTGTCTGGAGGGTCTTGGACTGGTTGCTGAAGCTGGTGGTAGAAGTGTTGGGATATACATAACTTGCTTGGCTTCTGAGGAAAAACTAAACAAGAGGGTGATCAGGTGTGCTTTCAGTGGTATGGTTGGTTTATAGTGTGGCAGTGCCAGACGCTCCTTCCGTACATGGTTAACATACAGTATCTGTCCCAAGGGGACAGGGATTCGTGGTCTAAAAATGAGCAAGATATTCCTTTCAAAAAAAAACCAAAACCAAACATTAATGAGACCTTTAGTCATTCTAGGATATGGTTAATTTCTTTAAATAATTATTCAGTGGAAGACTCCTTTAACTAAGATGCATATTCTTGCACAAGATCTGAAAGTATTAGCATGAACATATTCTAAAGGAATTTTGAAGTGAGTTTTCCTCTAGATTTTTCTTGTCATGTTGACCACCAAGCATTTGTAGCTCCATTTATCTTAATAAAAAGAAATAATTATAGGCTTTCCTGCCAATTTGGATTACTGCATAAACTGTTAGTTTTGCTTGTTAAAAAAAAAAGACTGTACAAAGTTTATCCTGAAGCAGATGAGAGAAGCTGTGTTAGATTAGAATTCTTTTGCTTAGCTGCTGATCAGTCATTTGTTTAAACATCTTTTGTTTAACATAGCTTGAAAGGGTGGTGGAGTTAACAAATGAAATAACAAAAACATTTATTTATTAAAATAAATTGTTAACATCTTACATTCACATAAATGTTCATGCAAATAAGACAAAACCAGAAAGGGACTAGAACATTCATCCTTAAATCAGTCTTTACCAGCTTAGGTCAGTTGTTACCATCCAACAGCTATTAGTGCTCCAGATTAACAACAGATAAATAAAAAAGTTTGTGGTTTTTTTTTCAGGAAGGTTCCTAAATAGTGAGATTACCTGAATCCCTGTGGCCACTGGTATCCTGATAGTAGGATGGCCAAGGAGAATGGATTTATACCTCTATCCTGGTATATCTCCAGAGCTGGGTTGACTTTAGCAAATCTGTGGGGGAAGGCCTTACTTTTCTGAAGTCTTTTCAGTAGACAAAGCATACTTTAATGCTAGATTTAGCTTATTTCAGAAATAGTTACTTAAAAATAAATTGTGTTTCACATTGCACAATAATATTATGCATTATGAAAAAGAAAAGAAAGATGCAGGCAAGATGAGTATTTTTTAGATGACTGTCAAATGCATTCTGATTAGAAAGTCTGTTTTTCCATGGAGAATGCTAATATGGTAGAACTTGGGTGTGTATATTATTTCACACCTTAGCCTATTCCTCCAGCATTTTTAATTTATGGCACTTAGATATTTAAAGGCAATATGTATGTTATGTGCAGCAATAATGTATTCTTTTTTTACTGTTTCTTCTATTGGATGTTTAGTCTTTTACTTTAAACATTCGGAATCAAGAGCAATATATTGAAAGCAATAAATAAATTACTGAAAGGTGGAAAAAATCTAAAAAGTAAAATATCTTTCAGGCATTAATATTCTTTTATTTATTTAAAGTTTAGACATTTCCTTTTGCCCTCTTGCTTTTTTGAATGTTTTTAAAAACTTTGTGTGATTGTTCCAATACTAGGAATATGCAAGACTGTAGCGTCTGTGTGGACCCTACAGATGGTCAGAAAACAGTAATGAAATCAAGTGAAAGCTAAGTGTGGCAAAACCAAGAGAGACGGTGGCCCTCCGATAATGTAAGGTTACCACGTGGCGTTGTATCAACAGCTGCAGAGGAACCAGTCCTGCCTTACACTGAGTGTCCTCTATGCTCCTACCAGGAGGTAGAAGTTACCTCTCATACAGACAAAACATAGAGCATGGCAGCAATCCCTGTGTGTTGTGAATAAAGGTTAAAGATTACATTCGGAAGAGTCCAACTCCATTAAAAAAATCCCGAACAAGCTATTTTATCTTAATTTAAGCTTTATTATCGCACATCCTTTTGTGAATTCCCAAAAGCACTGAGTGTGCCTCACATCCGTGCAGATCATCTGTTGCTCTGGGTGCACCTGCCAAAACCTACGTGAAGCTGCCTGGTGTATTTGGATCTGCTGCCGAAGTCCCACATGTTCCAGAGCATGCCGTCCAACTCTGCTGGGGGTTGTACTTGCAAGCAGTCTCTCTGTAGTGACAATGAACTTGATTTTGGAGTGGCACAGAAGATGCAACGCGGATTTCTTGATTATGTGTGATCTGAATGCCAAGCTCGTGTTACTCTGGAGTGTGCAGATCAAAGCGGAGCCTTCTCTTCCCCCTGAAAGAGCAGAGCAGAAAATACACACTGCAGGTCACCTCCTTTTTGGGAATACAAACGCTATGGCTGCCTCTAGTATATGACAGATTTTATATTCCTAGAGTAACAAGACTGTTGTATTTCTCCGTGCATGCCACAGAGCGCCTCTGTCTTCCATTTATAAATGTTGTAGGAGTGGAAGCAACGTGTCCAGAGGTTTCCCTGGCTATAAAACGCAGGACTGACAGTCTAAGCAAAGAGTCTGGTTGTCGTACGCTTAGTTATTGTAGAAGGTGTAGTCTTAAATGAAATTTTGAGGGTTAAGATGCTATTTTGTTTATACTGTGGTGTCAGAATTGGTCAGAAGCTATTTTAACCTGGATTTCTGCAGTGGGTACTGTTTTAGCCGCTAATGAAGTTTTATCAGCAAAATAAAGTAGGGAGAGAGCATGCTTTGAAGAGCACCAGCATCTTTGTTCTGAATTTGTAAGATGGTGTGACATTGGTGAAACTAAGGAAACTTGAATTGCTATATATTGTACTTATGTTTAGCGTAAAATGAGGAACAGATCCAGTATGTTAAATAGGAAGGTGAAATATCAGATAGATACCAAGAAAAGGTGTCACTTTGAATAATACATTAATATTTATAATGTAAAGTTCTGATTTTAGAAGGCTGTTCCTTTGCCTTTCTGAGATGAAACCAGACTTGCTTGAAGGAGGGAGTTGTTTTGGTCTTCCTGCCCATCTAGTAAAAGTAATCCCCCTTCCATCTTATTTAATAAAAGCTAACAGTTTTGCTCAAGTTCCACTAGAAAATGTGGAGTTGTAAAACCTTCTGTATTGTAAAATTTCTCACCAATAACCAATGAGTTTATCTTTATTCATTATCTTAATAATTTTCTTTGTCATGCACCTATATTTTGCATGGCCAGTATTGTAATGTAATATGAGCTTGAGGAGATAATTAGCTTGTGCAAATCAGTTTTATTTCATGAAGTGGTGTCTTTTTATCGTTGTTCGACTGTAGTAAAGTCAACCAGTTTGCAATGGCTGAAGAGAATCTGGTGCAGAATTCCAGTCATGTAGTCTTTATAAAATGAGAAGAACAAAGGGACTTGGTAATACTGCTGAAGGTTCTTTCCAGATAGCTTCTTCTCTTTCCATTTGAAAATAATTTAGAATAAGCTAGAGGAATCATAAGATTGCAGCTTTTAATCATAAGCATGCGATCTGATGCAGACATGGGTGAATGATATTAAAAAAAATCTGCTTCTTTGTTATGTCTCCATTATCATTGCATGGGAAAAAAAATGGATTTGTTCAACCTTTAATGATATCACAGCATATGTGGTAAACAGCTATGATGATGTGTTACTTTGTGGCATCACTCAGGGCTGTGTCATTGTATGTAAATACTTGAAAGAAAAAACCAAGAAAATTCACAAAAGGCAAGATTAAAACAAAGCTATTGTTCTCTGGCTTAAGATCATAAAAGGAAATTCATAGTTAAGGATCCAAACCTCAAGTATCTGGGCACAATGCAGTGCCAACCTTAAATTTACATAACCGTACCCTGTTAGGAATAGACATTGGTGGTTTGATCCTGAACGATGAGTTACATTGCTCTTAGCAGCTGAAACCAGAAAAATAATTTTATTTTAATGATTGCCTTTGTTTGGTGAATAGACTTTTTGGAACAGTTGTGCTTGTTTTCTTTATGTTTTCTTGCCAATTGAAATAAAACAAATCCCTAATAAATAGTATTTTTTTCGAAAGCTATCCTTAAAACTCTGCTACACAACATTCTGTTAAAATGGAAATTGGAAATTGTAAAGAGAAGCCAGTGTCATGCTTGGATTTCAGGAATGTTAAAAGACTTGTAGCAAGTTATAATGGCTATAATCTTGCAGAACCTTGACTGAAAAAAAAACCCCACCCAAATCCCAAAATACTACACTGGTTAAGGAAGTAGTTAATAGTACTATTAACACAGAATAATGAAAGTATTACAGTTCCAACTTGTCTTAAAAAGTGCACTTTCTCCTCTGGTTCTTAGAAATTGTAATGAGGGGGGCAGAAACTATGCTTTATAGGATGCCAGACTGTGAATGCAAAATACAGAGGAGAATAGGTAATGACGTCAAATCTTGTCTTGACATTTTAACCTAAGGACATTGCTTCAAGGATTCTAAAGGGCAGGATCAGCAATTCTTTAGCAATCTCCAGTCAAGTTGGGGAAAGGCCTTTAGCACTTTAAAAACCAGAGATGACCTGCCAGACAGTCAAAGAGTAAAATCTAGTATCTGATAAGGTGAGGTTTGTGGTTTTCTCAGAGATATTTTGGTTCTTTCACTCACAGGAAGACACCTCAAGAGTGTCCACGTTATCTGCACCCTTTTTGTCATTGTAGGAGATATGAAGGGATGCGGCGGACAAGAGCTGGAAGGTGAAGAGGCAGAAATCTAAAATAACATAGCTTTTTCATGACAGATGGAGCTCTGGTCGGTTTTGAATGGTAGTTTAAATTTTCTCTGGAGTACAAATTACTAAAGGTATGGGAAGTTCACATTGCAGATAAACTAGTCTCTTGGGTGTTGCAGTGAAATTGAAAGGTCCCTGACCCACAGTCTGAGAAATTGCAGCCCATGAGACAAGAGAGCTGTAGTGTTTGGTGATAAATCTTTTGCTCTTCAGTGTAACTGAGCATATCGCTAAAAAAGATTTACACATTAAAAAGTCTGGAGACAGAGGGAGAAAGGAAACTGCTTTGTGAATATGAATAATAGTGCTACACTGAACAGCATTCATAATAGCTATGTAGAATGATAGTACCATGGTAGACCCACAGTACGGTTCAACCATCGAGATGTGGCTTCTGAGAATTGCTGAATGTTGGAGTTTCATCGCTGGGGTTTTGGCAGTCCTTTCTCTGTTCTAGTTTTCCTGTAATCTCTTTAGTGAAGCATTGAGTGGGATTGTCTCTTAGTGAAGGGAAACCACCCCATTTCCCATCTCAGTGCCCATCCTTGGATTCTTCAGATATTCCCTGACATACGTATGTGACCTTTTGATTTCCTCTCTCTGTCTATGAGACTGCGAGTTCCAGGACTAAGGATTTCCCTCTGATTTTCTGATGCAATCTCTTCCATTCATGTTAGAGTATTCTGTTTTCTGTTGTTGTGACAGATCTGCTTATGCTGGTATCTTTTTTTCAGCTACTCTATGTGTTGGGGTTTTTTTTTAGGGGGATGGGGGATGGATTTGTTTTGGATTCTTTTGGCATAGTTGCTGTAGATGGTTTTTGCAATGGAGCACCTACTTGTAAATCCATATGCAAGTCAGACCAGAGCACTGTGTCTACACTGGCACTGGGTTAAGCACAGAAAGCTCTACAAGTACTTCACTAAGATATATCACTGTATGAATTTTTCTGCAGTGTATTGCGGGAAAACTTTTCATCTACAGGCCATTATGCAAAAATGTTTTTAACTCAACTTACTAAAGTACTTCCATGGCTTTTGTTCCAGCCAGTAGCAAGGCATGGGTCCAGCTCTAGAAGATGATGTTTTCCATCTGTTGGCATGAACACAAGTCATTTTAGGAAGAGCAGAAAATTCTGGGCATGAAGTGCAGTGCAAAAGCATTTCAAGAGTTACTTGTTGCTCTGAGAAGTCAGCAGCATGTTTTGCCAGGTCTCTTGTGTAGATGTGCAGATATGGAGACAGCTAATGCAGGTTGAGTAGCTGCAGAATCCTTACGCTTCTCATACATCTAGTATGGCTTCTTCTCCAGCGTGGTGGACACCTTCCTAGAACTTTGTAAAGAGCTTGTTGTGCCTGTGCGTAACTAGAACTTACAGATGAAGGGGGTACCTACCAATACCTAAGCTTGCTGCGATCCTTGCCTGCTACTTTACTGTGATTTCTTTTTGGCCAGTCCTTTGCTGGTGCCCAGAGTGTGGAATTATGTATTTTAGTGACTGCTTCGAAGTCAGAGGGCTGAAAAATGTTGATTTCTCTGAAATAGCTTCTGTTTTTTTGAGAGAAAGTGTGAGAGATCTGTTGAAGCCACAGATGTTGCACAGCGTTCATCCAGAAAGGATAATATTTGCCTGTTCGGCAAGCTGAGGTCCTCCAGATTAAAGGTCCAAGAACGGGGATATAGGGGAAGAATATATGACATAGAGATAATCTAAAGATCACATCTTTTTTTTTTTTTTTTAATTATTTTTAAATTTAGACAGCGGTTTATTTCTGCCTCAAATGTGGAGTCACTAGATCCACAGTTATTTAATGGACCTAGACCATTCCCAGCCACGCTGCCTCAAAAAGAAGCAAAATATGAGAACACAGAAAGAGGCAGCAGAAAATTTCTTTGTGTTCTTAGCAGTATATAATTACATGCTGTTGGTATGATTTGGCCAACTGAGACAAAATGGCATGGCCGACAAAGTTTTTGGACCATAAAGTCCCTATATGTCAGCTTGCTTTTGAAGCATGCAAACTTTGTGACATATCTGAGGGGGATCAGTGATGGATTTCATTAGGAGTAGACTTGGTGCCTGTAATCTGGCCACAGGCTCTTTATGACTATGTCCATACTAAAAAATAAGCAGTGTTAGTGCTTGTGTCTAAATGCCAGCTGGGCCAAGAGAGCAAACTGATCTCCTGAACACTTATCAAAACCTTTTACCCAAGTTTATGATTAGAGCCAGATTTAGCTCTGCAATGGAGATACAATTTTTCCGGTGTTCCTGTTTGACACTTGCCACCCCTGTGCTGCTGTAGACAACAAAGGCGCTTGCATTCAAATTCTTTCCCAAAAGGACAATATTTGTTCTTCCACTTTGATTTGCACCTTATATTTTAAGAGCTTTGGTTCCTTAGCTCTTTTTTGTAGACTCTATATTCATCTGTTTTAGCCCATAGGGTACAGAACAGCATGAAAAGCATGTAGAGAGCATTTCTCTATGGAGAGTTAGGCACTGTGGGTTTGCTTGGGAAAAATGAAGTGCAGTGTTAGGATGGAGATACCAGCCAGAATTAGTTACATGTTTTTGTTTTGATGGCTGAACATGGAACGATGGTGATGATCTATCTGTAGCTGATTTTCACGCTACTGATGCGGTCTATGCAGTGACTACCTATTTTTCCTTTAAGTTAAGTCCATTAGCATTCAGTGGGTTAAAATGTTCCCTAAATGCTAATAGCTAAAATAACAACCCTTCCATTCATTGCTGCCACTAATTCTACAGCTATTACTATTGGTTCTAGCAGGATGAAAACTGTTGCATACTTTAAAACGCAACAGTAATTTTCAGAACAACAAGTCATATTACGGTTCCATGGAATGTAAAACAACAGTTCATCAGATTAGGTTGTCCAAGTTTGAGAATTTAATCTAAATCACTGCACACTTTTTTTGCCAGCTAAATTCTTTCCTTTTTCTTCCAAAATATCCAGGTCTAAATCTTAAATCAGCTGTCAGATTTAGAATGAGTACAGCCTTTTTGAATCAGGTATTTGCTTATTTCTGTGGATCTAACAACGTTTATGAACTTCTTCATCTGTCATTATTCAAGTTGACCCTGGTCCATATCCACAAAATACTTCTTTGCCAAACCCCCATCTCAGACATCTGGCTGTGGACATTTGCGTGGAGAGCGCAGCCTGCAGAATGACTGGCAGCTGAGGTTGTTAGGGTTCACAGAGTTCCCATCCTTCCCTTCTTCCCTTCCTTATACAAAGAGGTGTTTTGGATAGAAGAGTTGTCCAGGAAAATGTTGAAGCCCTCTTACTATTCTCTACTTCTGTTGTTCTCTGGATGAAGGCAAACGTGATCCGAGGTACATTATAGTAATAATGCTTTTTCTTCCCTTGCTCCTGACATGCCTATGCCTTTCACACCTCATATGCAATCCTTGTTTTAACACATATTTGTGACACAACTGCTTTCTGATCTTTAAGTTTACATTCTGGTAACGGGTATGAGAACGGAGAGGGAAAACCTATCTGTGCCTCCTGAAGCTGTCCCTCTTTTCTGCAAAATGTTCTTTGTAGGTGGCATTTTAACAGTGTAACTCTAATAATGATCAGTGGAAATGCTGATTCCCTTCTCCTTGCTGTTGAAGTTCATGATTCTTGATGTCAACAGCAGACGAGCAGCATGGGGTTTTCAGAAACATCCAAGCAGGAGATGACCACTGCGGTACAAAGGGATGTATACTGCTGTCCAAACAGGTATCATTGAAATACCCCTAGGACCCAGCCTGGGTGCTGTTAGCAGTATATTGATTGTGTATTGCATTTTACAGATTTCACTGTACTTGCAGCAGTGAAAGAAGGGCTGCTAGGAAGATGGGGCTCAGATCACGCTCTGCAATCATTTGGAAACCACCACAAATGTGAAGGCAGTTAGCCTGAGCTGGCCTCAGTACTTCTGCAGAGTCTCCTACAGAGGAACACAAATTGTCTAGTTTAAACCTTGAAATGAAAACACTCAGCGTGGGCAAACATATGCCACCAGACTTCCTGTTATTTTTCTTGTTCCGTCAGGTTTTAAGACCAAAAAGATTTTGAGTGGGCTTTAAAATTCTGTGGAGGGAGGGAAAGGCTGTCCTCCTGTTTTATATGTTTGAAAATCAGGGTTTTCTTTGTATGTGAGAAGAATACAAATCTTATTGTTTAGGATCTCTATTTTCACTTCGAAGCTCAAGTCCGGTGGACAAGCACGTGTCCCACTCAATGAAGTTGATTTTATGTTCTTTGTGACAGCTTAAGGTTGCTTTGTTTGCTCACCTGGTGTATTTTGTTTTAACTTGTGCAGATTTTGAAAAGAAAAAGACAAATTGAATAGCTGGAGAAATATATTCTTTGTCTAAAAAGTCTTGTGCTTCGGTACATAACTTGAGGTGAAAATTGTTATGCCTCCCTGCATAATTTTCACTAGTGATCTCTCCCACTTACAAGCACAGCTTTGTCAGTGTCTAATAAAATGCCCAAGCTTCGTAACTGTGAAAGTAAATGTGTGTTGGAAGGAAATTAGCAGTACCAGTATCCACTGCTACTGAAAGCTGCCTCTGTTCATCTTAATTAATATAACCATTTAAATGCATTTTGTTACTCCTCTTGATGTGTTGTTTTCTGGTATTGTTATAAAGGGAGCTGTAAAACATCCTAATGCTTTCATCAGCACCCTGGAGGGAGGAAGAGTGCCCTTACAATTCCATGCACCTCTTCCCCTCCCACAAGCGAGGCAATCAGATGATCAGCTTCATATAGTCAAGGGACAAGAACCTTGTTTCCATGAAAGGTCATTTCATAGCCAGCTCCACGGCACGGTGGGCAGGTGGCACTTCAGGCTGTCGTCAGGGGTGCAAGCACAGGCCAGGCTGCTGCCAGCAACCCCTGTGAGTCCTTCCCAGCACAATGGCAGGTCTATGTGCTGGGCTTGCTGCTGCCCATTTGATGCCAACCCCAGTACCACCAGAAGGCCATCTGGATTGTTGGGAGACCAGCCCTTTGACTTCACCAGCTTAAAAAAGAGGGAGGCATGAGCATGATGAAGGCCAGGTGCCAGGCTGGTCCTCCAGACTTCCTGGCACCATCCCTCAGCCATAGCCAGACTGGGCCCCGCAATAGCTGGGATCATTTCTGTAACAAGAGTCACCCGCTTTTTATGAGATGTTTATTCTTACTGGAGATCTTCGCTGTTAGCGTGTAGACTGTAACATGGCTGTGCTATGGTATATGGATAGCAGTAGCTGGGTAGCTTTAAACTTATTTGACTACATGTGACTGACATCTAATTTAATTGCTGTTTGTGCTTGCTTTGGTTTAGTTTCTGTATATTATTTATTATGAATATATATAAAGCAGTATATGGTTTTTGTCAGAGACTCTAGCGGAAGCAGAATGTATGTTCGTGCTCACTTGCCAGTTGATTGAGGTACAGTGGTGCTGGTACAATGTTCAGTATCAACTTATGGCAATTATCTGTGGTAAAAATGTGGTAATTTTGCACTTTTCCTGATGTCACAGTGTTCGACAGAGCTGAATATAGTATGGTTCTTAACCTTTTAAATTGCCACCGTGGTTTGCAAGTGGGCATTTCTTTAAGAAAGTTGAAAGTAAGGGTTTAGATTGACAGTGGAAGTAAATTCGCTGGTCATGCCAAGAAGTTAAAACCATGGCACGGGGCGATCTTCAGAGTCCTGTCCTAAAACAGCTCAGACTCCTTTGATTCTCCCATAATTAAATTAGAATTGTCATTTGGGTGTTAATACTCTCTCGTATGAGAGACGTTGTCCTTTTACCACCCAGAGCCAAAAAAAAAAAAAAAAGACAGCATGAGGCAAGATTAAATGTCAAAATAAACCTAGCATTCTAGCAATTACAGAATCACAGAACATTAGGGGTTGGAAGGGACCTCTGCGGGTCACCCAGTCCAACCCCCTGCCGAAGCAGGGTCACCTACAGCAGGCTGCACAGGACCTTGTCCAGGTGGGGCTTGAATATCTCCAGAGAAGGAGACTCC
>Ga0065711_1045237_pt1 | contig 13604 bp, 6 predicted proteins | sample Hoacrofraction12_FD_59098 | JGI IMG/M metagenome (GOLD analysis project Ga0065711, IMG submission 59098) | Hoatzin crop microbial communities from Cojedes, Venezuela - Epithelial fraction 12 v2 (version 2) | ecosystem: Host-associated > Birds > Digestive system > Esophagus > Crop | place... | reverse complement strand
AAAAAAAAAAAAAAAAAAAAAAAAATTTACCTCTTTCACCATCAGTACGAAGTCACTGGTCTGCATCAAGCTCAGAGATGCCAACATATGAAAATAATTTATCGTCTTTCTAGGATTGTGCACACCACTAGGGAGATCAAACTTTGGTACACTGTAATAATACGTATATTAGCAAGAAGCAAGGACTGATAGAAGACAACCTCCAAAGTCTGGTGCTGACAAAATACTGTTTACACAATGTCCATACAGGGTAGGTTTCCCCTCCGACCCTTTTCTTTTACTTCAGTAAAATCTAGCCTTAGTCTGGTCCCTGAGAAGGATTGCTCACCTACAGCTGGAAGGCATTAGGTGTGTCCCTGAATGACATCCTCCAACAGTTTCATCTGAAAGAAATTCAACTGTGTGCTCCAACAGTTTCCCTGATATGAACCGAATCAAAATGAGTGGTAACCATTGAGAAATTAACTGAAATTACTATCCCTCCAGGGAAACTGGGCTGGATGAAGCATCTCTTACAATTTATTTTCTGAGAAAGAGCTAAACAGAGTTCACCCAAAATGTGAGTCCTAATAGAAATTCCTGCATTCTCTGTTTTTCTCTCATTTTGATATCCTTCTGGGACCAAAAAACTACAACAGAACTGATGGAAGATCAGCCTGTAAAATAGTTCTGCTTGCTTGCATTTAGTTAAAGAAAGTCATTTACTTACCAATATGAAAACTCATGTTACGTTGACTTAGATATTACAAAAAAGAGAAATATAGACACAAAAATGGTCTGTTTCATGACATTTAATCTGAGAATTCTAACTATTTCTTTGAAAATTTTGGTTATTATTTCTAAGTGTATAAACAGTTCTTCATTGATATTTACACTGTTCGTTGGTGTTAACTCTGTGAACTTCTGAAGCCCATTCATATGTGTAATGATAGCTGGGATATAATCCAAAATTTATAATCTAATTATTGTAATTAAGAAGAAAAAAAAAGAGAAGGAATATAGAGAGGAAGAGAATAATAACCCTTTTTCCCCACCCTTTGTCTCTCTAGATTGCTAGTCTTTCAGAGGCTGACTCTTTTTAAATCTATGAAATGTAATTGGCACGTCTGAGCCCTGATCTCTGGTCTCTGCCTCCATAGCATCAGCAGGAGCAGGGAAGCAAAAGACTTCTATGGCATTACTCCTACACTTAAAGTTATGGATGGACTTAAGTGCTTTGCTCATTTTGACCTAGATGAGGAGCTGGGAGAGAACTTGCTACTTGAGCCATGCACACTAGTTGTTGAGCATCTGTAAATTCCACCTCATTGATCAGCGCATTTCAAGCAGTCATATTAGCTCACCACTTACTAATTGATATTCACCCTCCAGTGACGGAGAAAAGAGCTTTAGATGCAATTGTTGTTCTTGCAGTTTTTAATTTTTACCAAGTTTGCTAATTATTTTCACCATTTTTTAGATAGCTATGTTACAATAAATGTTGGTCAACTTAGACATTTGGCTGATAAACTCTTTTAACTGTTTCTTCCAGAAACTAAATTTTCCTAAAGTTCAGTAAATTTGCTGTATATTTAAGATGACCAGCACTCAAACATTTCAGTAATAGTTACATGCTTTACTGATCTTAACTGTTGAATGGTATATTTCATTTGTGTTTATTTGCATAATTTGCTGGTTAAACTACATGTTTAATCTGTTGACCTTTACTCTGTATTTATCCACATTTACAGAGCTGTAATTAATGTGCAGACTTTACTGAATGCCTCTGACATCTTAAATTTTACTTACCCCTTGCAAATTCCATTTAAAGCTATCAGTGCACTGTCTCATTGCTGTTTGTTGGTGTTCCTTCTCTTCCTCCCTACAGCACACTGATTGGAAATCAAAATGATCCACATAGATAATAAAGAAACAGTATCCATATTTACCACAGACTATATGTAGTCCTGGAGTGAAGGATGTAAAAACACTGAGCCCCAAATTGCCAAGTAAGGTTATAAAATCAGCAAAATCAGATTCAGTGGGGAAAGAGTGAACAGATATGGGTTGTTATCTCGGGAGGGGAAAAAGGGAATATTAAGGGAATATAAGGTAAAAACAGTCCTGTGATCAGGTCTTTTTGAGGGAAGCTATTGAGCACACTGGCGTCTGATCAAACCAATCTGGAGTTGGAAAATAAACCTGCTGTTCTTACCACACTGTGTGTGCCTGACTCGCTTCTGTGAGCACTGGGTCCTGAAATGCTTCCCCTAACACAGATGATGAGACATCTTGGAGGGGACAGGGGCTGGATGAAGCATCCCTTACAATTTATTTGTGGAGAAAGAGCTAAACAGAGTTCACCTAAAATGTGAGTGCTAACAGAAATTCCTGCATTCTCTCTCTTTCTCTCTCATTTTGATCTCCATCTGGGACCAAAATGCAAGAGTAAGGAAGAAATTTTTGGGAAGAGCTATATCCCAATCGCTGTTTGTGGATCAATCAAGGAGTGACATTTTTACAAAAGAACTATTTCATCCTCAACACACTTCATCTTCTTTTTGTTATCTTCCTATAACCAAAGACTGAAGTGTTCAGAAGTCTCCATTCCAAACACCGGATGGCATTTTTTTTTCTGCTGTATGTCATTTATTAACTGAGGAACTACTTCTTGATGATGAAGACCAGATTAACTCAGACAGAAAATAGTGAGCATGTGGGAGCTGTCTGATATATAAGAAAAGCAGTTCTACATCTCCGGATGACAAGTCATGTTCTACATGTCTTAGAGCAGCTCTGGCTGCAATTGCAACAGACCTTCAGGGATTTCATTGGTTGCCTGAAGACTGGGTCATGGAGCTGGGTCCCTGACAACATTGTTGTGCTATCTTCAGAATGTCATCTGCCAAACTCCTGGCCAGTACTGTCCTACTGCAAGTTGTATAATGAATTCTGGTGTGGGAGTCATAAATGCATGGGAGCTGCCTGTGGCTGGAAAGCCGCAGACTGTCCACCATTGAGTGTAAGAATGAATTTTTTTGTCAGTTATGGTGGGCATAGTTACACTATTGATAAGATTTGTCCCTTTTATCAGCCAATATGAATAATAGCCTGTCAACGACACTGGTGAGAAATTGCTTTTCTGTTGAAGCAGAGAAATTGCTAGCATTAAAATAGAAGCTTACGTGTCTTTCAGAGAATGAGGTGGACATTTGCAGAAGAAAGCCACTGTAAAGGTTTCAGTTTGTTTAGCTGGAGAATCCACTTTGGTTTTGCACATCTATATTCCTTCCTAGAACAAGGCTGTACAGGGAGCACTATAAACCAGGAAGCAGGTCCTGTAGGCCCATCTGAACAAGGCAAGCTAGCCTGTAGTGCACTTTATGAGAATTAAATAAAAGTGAACACGAAGAGCTTTGATAGACGAACATACACTGTATTGCAGAAAACCTCAAGGAATTCACATCACAGCTGAAGCAGCATGACCAGGGGGAAAAAGAGGTTGCTGAAACAAATTCAGTCCTAGATGGGCAGCCCAAGGCTGGCCCAGTCAGTAGCAATATGGATACCCGAGGGCTGTTAGCAGAAATCACAATGTGACAGAAGCAACTGGAATTAAAGCTGAAGAAACAGAATCAGGAGGTGGCCTGAAAACCTATATGGAAGTTGCTGAAATGGAGACCCAGAGGCAGCCAAAATTGATGAAAATGGAAAATGTGCCTGAAGTGCTATGGAGGCAAGACAGTGAATAAGATCCCAGGAGCCTCCACCAGCTGCAGTTGCCATCTTCAACAAACTGCATTCACCTTTAGAAGAAGTTTCATACATAAGTAGTTTTTTATGCCTCCTGAAAGTCTGTACAATTGGCATAAGGCACCAAAGACTGTAAAGTATCCTGGCAAATGTCCAGACAGAAGGGACAAAGCCTATCTGTTTTCAGCACTATATTGCCACAAGAACTTTTTATATTACAATCTGCATAGGGAAATCTTTATGTAGTAAGTTCAGTATCACTCTGATATTGTACCACAGGTATTTATGGAAGTTGCAGGAGCACAAGGGAATAAGCTCTAGAAATATATCTACTGATTATATACTTTGATACAATAAAAGGGAGGAACTAGTGGTCAAAAAATGTATTATGATTTTTTCACATCTTTGGTGGTTTTGTACTGTGACAAAAATGAAAGAAAGAAGTTTAAGGAACGCATGAAAATTGAAGAAATAAATATGGAGTCTGCCTTACCTGTAAGCTTTTAGAAACAAGTTTTCAGGAACAGAAAACAGGAAAAATATAGAAACTTCTTTTCCTGAAGAAAGAGAAGAAAACCAGAACTAATCAGACATGAGCTTAGCTTTCGTCTCCAAAGTCGTATAATACCCAGAATGTGTGTGGATCAGCAAAGCTGCTACAGCCATAATGCCCTGTGTTGGTAAAAAGTGAAGTTGAACCTCGGATTGTCCAGCCAAATGCACAATAGAAACCACAGTAAATTGTAAGTATGCTTAAGGTGGAGGGAGTCAGATATTTCTTATCAAAAGAGATATAATCCCAGGTGAAGCAGTGAGAGTCGTTGCTGTGAAAGAAATAGAAACACCAGTACTGACAGCGAGATAGTGAAAAGGTATGAAAACCCCCTTCAAAGCAAGAATGTTGACTGTGAACTATGTGGTTTGTTAAATTATAGTGATAACTGTGTGAATTTCATAAGCTACAGTGGCAGAAATATTCAGTTAAAACCTTAGCTTTAAGGATATGGAGGAAAAAATTTTTGAAATAAAATATAAAGAAAGAGACTTTGAGGAGTTTCATCCATTTAGGGAGACCATAAGAAAAAGACTATGCGATAAGTGACTGCATCTAATGCATCCCACTTATTCTTACCAATCCATTTCATAATCTTTGCCTAAAGTATCTTTGAAAATCGAGTCTGTAGGACATTCACATGAGGAAAGCTGTGTTGCCAGTGGAGATCCACAAGTTGTATGTGCTAAGTACTGAGCTAAAGCACATCTACCCTTCTGCAGGTTCTCCAGAGCTGTAGCAAAATTTATGGTTAGTTTAAGAAACATTTTTACTAGTTGAATAGGCGGAGTGATGTAAAGGACTATTGAAAACTGTGATACATTTCAGAACCAGAATAGGACTGTAGAGATTTGTTTCTTTTTAATAAGACACAGTTCTCTGGAGCTGAAATGGATATGCTCAATACATTCTTAAGTGTGACTAAAACAGGGAAACATTCATGTCACTGGTTCCCTTGTCTATCTTCATATACACCTCTCATATAATATTTACACTGATATTGTCTGTATGTGAATTGTAAAAACATATAGCAAACTGTAAATATCTACTGTATTTTAAGGTGTGGTAATTCTTAAAAAACAAACCCTTAGATCACTGTTGCAGTGCACAGCATCCCACTATAATAGAATTCCTAAAAGTAAAATGGAATTTTCTCCATTAGTGAAATGTTTAAGAAGCACCATTAATATACCTTAGGTAGGTTAAATAAATCTAGAAGTCTTGTAAATTCTGTGTTTAAGAAAAACCGGAAAGTTTTCTGGTAGCCTGAATTGCCTTCAAAATGCCTGGCAAAGTGCGGAGTACTAGGCAGCCTGCCTGAATCCAGATATCTCTCAACATATTTACGACAAAGTGATGCTCTGTTGTCATTGTATTTTTAGTATAACTCAGAAAATTTGCTCAGCTCGCCTAAAACCTCTGGGTGTGCTATTGAATATTATGAAAAAAAAAAAATCCCAGGTTTTAGGGTTTGGGTTTTTTTTAGTTTGTTTCCTCAAAGTGATTATCAAAATATTGTAATCAGTTTAATTAACACAGAACTCGGTGTGACTACTAATTTTGTTGAAAATCAAGAATCCTACTGGATCACCAAAATGTGCAGCTGGATCCTTAATATATCTCATTGGAACATCAGACTACATACTGCAACACATAGGCTATAGTTGTACATTTTTAGGCACTAAAATCTGCAGCTGAAACAATAAAATATTGTTAATCAGGAGGGGATATAAAAAAAACCTCATTCAATCAAAATGTGCAATTGAATCACGAAGATGTTACACATTAACATCAATAAAGGTCAGGCATTATGTAAACACTGTAAGGACTATAGTTTAAGGTGAGGAACAAAATACATAAAAGCAAAACTAACAACATCTGCAAAATAGTGATTCAGAATACTGTCCAGCAAAAAATAGCCTAGCAGGAATTTAACTTTGAATGGCATTTGTTTGCTGAAAGTCTATGAAGGGTGGCTACAATGCTGTTTTTTGACTGTTGCTAACAAAAATCATAAAGGCAAGACAAAGAAAATTATGATTCTTTTTAATGGAACCCTAATGGAGCCTTGTGTTATGTTTGTTTTTCATGGCATAGCTCGCCTTGTCTAGGCAGCTCATGAGGACAGTCATTATTTAGCAAAATAATGACTAGAAGTGACAATCATTTTTGAGTTATCTTCCTGCTAGACACTGCTGTTGAATGTCATCAGTACATGGTCTCTATTCATAATTTCACAAACCAGGATCTGAGGCTAGATCTGAAATTGACGTGAGTCATAAGTAAGTCAGTCCAGCTCAACTGATCTCATGATTTACACTAGCAAAACATTTATGTCAACTGTGGGTCTGGTCTTCCAAACATAAGTCTGAGACATTTCTATGAAGTTTCGCTCCCTGCATCAACTTCCATCAGATAAGGGGCAGATGTGCCAGAGTGCTCTAACTGCTGTGCTGAGATGCAAAGCAGTCATAAACCCAGCTTCACCTGCCAGGTTTATGGCTACTTTGGCACGCTGGAAGAGTGCGAAGCAAGGAGAGTGTATCCATGAATGTAGACTCATGCTTCCTGCAGCTATGTCATTTTGATTTAAAGTTGATTACCCATTCATGCCTCCAAATTTGTTATGTATCTATAGTATGATTTCATTCTGTCCCCCACAAATCCTTTTGTTTTCTGAATATGCACAATGACTACAGATATTTCTTTAGATTATAGATGAAGAGAAATCACACAGGCTGTACAAATTTTACTTGTGTGGGAATAACTCCAGGAATAACTGCATTAAAAGAATAACTCCGGTAAAGTCAATGGATTACAGCAATGAAAGTATAATACAGTTATAGAACAGGTACATAAATATCAGCAAGGAAATGAAAACATCTATCCACAAAACAGAAACTGCATAGACTAAAAAGAAAGGTACTGAATCTTTTGGAAGTAGATTTACCATAAATAGAATGTATCTATATGGTGGACCAGAATGTATGTTTTAAAATGTTTCGTATTGCTTTTTAGATCTAAGGTGACTAGAAAACATAAGCTATATAAAATAAGCTTTAGATTAATTGCATTGGCAGATTTCTTTCAGCATGCTCTTTCCAAAAAATTATCAGCTTTTTTCTGGGCGTTCTTGTAATCCACAAGCTCTGCATACGGATGAACAATTCCTGATTATATATTTTAAACTTAAAATTAAAGGACCCAAAATAATTTACAAATGTTTATTTATCCTCAATAAATAGCAAAGTGTTAATATACCACATTTTCAGAGTGAAACTTGTTAAAAAGATAATTAAGTGGTATTATTATTATTATTCATTAATTTACATAAGATATAGGCATATTTGGGAATCTATTTTAGAAATCTACTTTAGGATGAGATAAATCATGCCTTAAAAGCTCTTACTCTTGCCAATGACAAGGGAATTAGAATGGCTAGCCCAGATGAGGTCATATCCATTATAATGATCCAAGGTTAGTTGAGGTTAGTGCCACGCAGAGTTCTAAAAAGGAGGTACTTACTGTTCTTTGCTTTTTCTTTGGGATAAAAACTAAAACTCTTCCTCTGCCCAAGTTACTGCGGCTGAAAACTTTATTCAGTCTTCTTCTGTCCTTTAGCATGTATTTTTTGTCCACACAGGTGGTTGGTTCATTGACACTAGGATTTCTTTGGAAAATAATCTGAAGTTCCTACCCCCTCAGTGTCTGTAACCACATTTAGGAGGTGATACACAATGTCTTTTCAGATAATTTTGTCTATCACTTCCAAACCACATGGAAGAAATTATAGTAGCTCACCCTGCTAAGGCATGCCTGGCTCTGTCCTCACCCTCCTTCTCTGAAGCTCGGTTTGTATGGAGCTTTCCCTAACTGCAGTTCCTAGAGATACTATCTAGGGGGCTGGTGCTACTGTCACAGTTTAGCCTGGATGGATGCCAGGTACCCACAAAAGCCACTCTGTCTAACTGGGCAGGGGAGAAAAAATAAGATGAAAGGCTTGTGCGTCGAGATAAAGACAGGGAGCGATCACTCAGCAATTACTGTCACGGGCAAAACAGACGGAATTTGGGGAAAAAAAGTTTAATTTATCACCAATCAAATCAGAGCAGGATAAAGAGAAAAAAAACCAAAATTTAAACACCTTCATCCCACCCCTCCCTTCTTTCTGGGCTCAACCTCACTCCCGTTTCTCTACCTTCTCTCCCCCGGCCCTGAGCCGCACAGGGAGATGGGGAAAGTGGGTTACGGTCAGTTCGTCACACATTGTCTTTGCTGCTCCTTCCTTCTCTGGGGGAGGACTCCTCACACTCTTCCCCTGCTGCAGCATGAGGTCCCTCTCATGAGAGACAGGTCTCCACAAACCTCTCCAACGTGAGTCCTTCCAATGGGCTGCAGTCCTTAAGAAACAGTGCTGCAGCAAGGGCTTCCCACGGGGTCACAGCCTCCTTCAGGCATCCACCTGCTCCAGCATAGGATCTTCCATGGGCTGCAGGTGGATATCTGCTCCTCCACGGACCTCCACGGACTGCAGGGAGTCAGCCTGCCTCACCATGGTCTTCATCACAGGCTGCAGGGGAATCTCTGCTCCGGCACCTGGAGTACATCCTCCCTCTCCCTCTTCACTGACCTTGGTGTCTGCAGAGTTGTTTCTTTCACATAGTCTCATTCCTCTCTCAACTGCTGTGTCACAGCAGGATTTTCCCCCTCCTCAACTACGTTATCACCGAGGCTCTACCACTGTTGCTGATGATCTTGGCCCTGGCCAGCAGCAGGTCTGTCTGGGAGCCGGCTGGAGTTGGCTGTGTCAGACCGGGGGGAAGCTTCTTGCAACTTCTCATAGAAATCACCCCTATAGCCCCCCTACTGCCGAAACCTTGCCATGTAAACCCACAACAGCTACGATGACGTCCTTCAAACGTGCAAATATACTGCACGAGGATGTGTGCTTCCTATTCATTGAGTTTTTCAAGTGTTTGAACCTAGCTGGAAATTACATCAGTTATTAGTGTAAGATTGAGTATTGTGGTTCTTCACAGTACAAAAGATATTACTTATTTGCATTTTGTATATATTATGTTTTATAGTTGAAGTTTAAGGACAAGACAGTTCCCAGTAAAATGACTGATTAAATCAAGCATGTTGTAAGTTCTGTTTCACAAGCATCTATTCTTTTCACATCTTGACTGGTATGACAGCACTTCTCAGTGGTCACAATCTCTACTGACACCACGAAAATTCTGGCTATCAAGCTGGCAAAACATTTCCCTACCACCTGCTTCCAATTGCTATTAATGTTTTTTCTGTATCTCATTTACTATACTTCTCCACTTACCTATTTTTCCATTATATCATCCTTCCCATGTTTTCATCTTATTGATATTATAACATACAGGTCTCATACCAGATCTTCTGTTTGCCCACTCTTAGTTTTTGCCTTCCTCTAGTAGTTCATGGATTCCTGACAATCCTCCTGCTATTGACTCCTGAACTTTTATTGTTACCTTCTGCTTTTATTCTTCAGCCTTAGAAGTTTTTAATATTACTCTGTCACCTTGTCTCCCAGCTGATTCACTGTTCTTTCACAGTACAACAATATTCCCCGTGACTCCACTTCTGTCTTAAACTATCAAACATTCACAGATAAATGTCTCCCAGATGCTCCTTGTAACATCTAAAAAAATGTATATGCTATGGTATATTTTCAAATGTTGTGGAATTTTGCCCCCAGATGGGTTAAATAACATACCTGGAAACTGGAAATAATGTGACACTTTTGAAAAACCCCAGCAAAATCCTCTTTCATGATGATTATCTAAAGGGTTTAGAAAATCTGAAGACATAAATATATTGAATTAAAAAATCAAATCCTCAAAACTCACACTAAGAATTCCTTTGTTAAAAAAGGTACTTAGGTGCCTCAGATGCTTACCTCTGGTCATGACCAAAAACTGCCTGGCTTTAAGCATACCTAAGACATAGCATCATTTATGAGTTTGACTTTTTTAGTCTATTTGATAAAGTGCTACAGATATGCTAGAAACAAAAAAACTAATTATTACATGAAAAATACAACTGCTTGAACAGGAAGATTTGAGCCATTTTTCCAAGATGTCCTTTTAGATCATGATCAGAGCCTTTACTTGCAAAGTAGCATGGGCACAAAAGATGTAGAAAGCCTTCCTCAGACAAAGAAGAAAAGTCTCCATCCAAAAGCATTTTCCCTTTTGTCAGGAGATACTGACCTTCACAGTATTACGACAACTATGATCTATGCCAGCTTTCAGTTAGTGAGAAGAGGGAAATGTACCTACATATAGGTACCTACATATAGGTGAAGGCTAGGGATTATCAACTGGAGACTACAGTTACAACCTTCTACTCAACATTTCCTAATGGCTTTCGTGAGACACTCAATTCTTTGCAGACATGATGCAGAAAATTGAAGGCTTTAATTCACTAGGAAGTAAGACATATAAAGCTGAGGCACTGCAACAGCTATAGTATTTGAAGAGGAGAGAGAAAAGAATCTACCCTTCAGCCCCGATTTAAAGATTTTCAGATTAAGGGAAATAGGAGAAAGTAATTTTATTTTACATCAGAAGAAAGCCTACAGCTAAAAATAAAATTTAAAAAAAAAATCCAAATTTAATATTGAGGAAAATAAATTAATGGAGAACTAAAAAGAGCCTAATTGCTATGTATTTCTAAAATCTCTCACTAAGAAGTAATAGATAAAAAAGAATGTCAAGATTGTCAATACCAACAGGACTATCTGTGCAATTACTGATAGACTTTCCAAGGGGACATTCAAAAAATGTATAAATATCAACAGGACAGTGACTAGAACAAGACATATGCTTTGGTCCAGTCATTACTGAAGATGATGGCAAGATGACAAAAGGTCCTAATGATTTCAGTATTAAAAGGCCACATGTGCTGGCTGTCTGCAGGATCACCACATCTTTCTGCCATATTCCAGTCTCTTGAACATTTCCTTACCTCTGCTCTGTAATATTTACTGAGCTATCACATATCTTTACTGCATCAATAGATAACTTCTCAGTGCATTCATTCTTTTCTGTAATAAAATAATACATAGATCACATCACGCTATACCAGGAAGCTAAGTGGTATATAGAATAATATTCAAATAGTTGATATTCCATAAAAAGTGTTTTAAAGCAAAGAAAGCACTATGAATAAGTGACTGTCCAGATATGCGGTAAAATGATTTCACACATTTTGTAAGTCCAGTTCCTGTTGTCTGTCAGCACTCAGCATAAACCATCCAGCAATAAAGCTTATCTGATAAATAGGGAGCAATATGAAGTGTTATTGTCATTCTTTGGTGGAAGACAATGTAGTTGGTATGTGAAGGATGCTGTCTGAATCAAAAATATTGCCCCTGTATTAGCAAGGGTAGAATGCTATCAATGTCTTACTTGGAGTTTAAAGCAGGGACTAGTGAAGGACAAGATTAGGAACCTGTATAAAAGACGGATACAATATATGAAACACATAAAGGAGAAGGAAGGAGAATACTAAAAATTATTAGATGAATGGAGTAGAAAAAAGGACAAAGCTAAGAAGGTTTTAATTAACCCGTTAAAGGATCTGAATCTTTCCAAGTAAAAGAATGCCACCCACATTAACTTGTGTTATATTAATTTTATCTTCATGTAGTTCTGTTACTCTATATCAATGCCTATAGTGCTATGCCTGCAATACCTAAACACAAATTCTTACCTAAAAGTAGTTTACCCCACCAATTTTTTACTAAATCTGCTCAGAATAACTGGCTTGTCCTTGGGCACATCATGTAGGATAATTCAGTGTTTCTCCAAAATCATAAGTTTCTTTCATAGAAAACTGTTGCAAACTCAGGCTCCAGACCAGACAGTGTGCTACAGGAAAACCAAAAGCACAGAAAACTTTTCAGGACAAAAGAATAAAACCCCATTCCATCCCTTTCATTAATAATGTTATAGTCTAGCATGAGTAAGCACAAATACACCTACTATATACATTCCTCAAACTATCCCATTCATATCTTAGAAGAAATATTCTTTGGGTAAAAGCAAAAATATATAAATGAAAACAATAAGAAAAAAAGAAGTCATAATACTTATATTCGGAAAACAAATTTATCCAAAACAGTAGCTACATTACTTCCCTAAGAGTGTTTTTCCGGGTAATATTCTCTTCCACTGGTAACAATAAAAATGACATTGCTGGCTTATTGCATAATCATTTGGCATTTCCTATTCATTCCCAAAGCTACCCAGGAGAGTTTCGACAAGGACAGAAGTCTCTTGCAGCAGGAAAGATGCAAACTCGATCATTAAACATATTTTTTTTTCCCGTCAAAAATACATTATTTCTGTTTCTATCTATAATGTCCAAGAAAATCATTTCCAAATAGTTGCAGTTTAGAAGTAGTATGCAGATACTGAGCATTGTAAATAATTCTAACTTAAACTGACTTACTAAAATGAGCCCTGAAAATCTATACCAAAGAGAAGTGGAGCACACAATAGAACACCAGAAAAATATCCCTGACAACTAATTTCTCCTTTGTATTTTACACTTGTTTCTTTCCTTCATTTTTAGCCCTTCTTTCAGTAAAGCTGAAACTCTGGATTCCGCAGGGCTTAACTTCCATGATGTGCTTACATGACTTGTCTAAACTAGAAAAAGTTCCTGAATCAATTCTTAGTCTTTAATACAAATGCAGGAGAACACAGGTCTTGCTTTCACATGATGATATAATGTATCTGTGGGTGTTTCTTTCCCTCCCATTGTTAAATCTCTATTGTCTGGTTTTGACATCAAAATTATTTCTAGAGAAGTTAATAGTTGTGTCACAAATATTATATCAAGCAGTTAATAAATAAGATGACATCTGTTAGCTTTGGGGACCATATGTTAGGCAAGGGAATTATGGATGTGATGTTAAATTTAAATTATATTCATTGTAAGCACAATAGGGTAGTGTAATAGGCAGTATATGAGACTAGTAACTTTCTGACTTTCTGAAAAGCAGGAAGTGTGGCTGTAGCCATGGGAATTATGAAAAAATAAAACAAAAACCAAAAATGTAAGGAAGCAGTTAAATTTGGGAAGCACAGAAAAATTTTAAAAAGGAAACAGAAACACCTTTTTCATAGTCTTGGGTGTTGGATTATATATCACAGAATCACAGAATCACAGAATAGTAGGGGTTGGAAGGGACCTCTGTGGGTCATCTAGTCCAACCCTCCTGCCGAAGCAGGGTCACCTACAGCAGGCTGCACAGGACCTTGTCCAGGCGGGTCTT
>Ga0065711_1009344_pt1 | contig 13604 bp, 9 predicted proteins | sample Hoacrofraction12_FD_59098 | JGI IMG/M metagenome (GOLD analysis project Ga0065711, IMG submission 59098) | Hoatzin crop microbial communities from Cojedes, Venezuela - Epithelial fraction 12 v2 (version 2) | ecosystem: Host-associated > Birds > Digestive system > Esophagus > Crop | place... | reverse complement strand
CCTCATGTTCAGACGGAACTTCCTCTGCTTCAGTTTGTGCCCATTGCCCCTTGTCCTGTCACTGGGCACCACTGAAAAGAGCTTGGCCCCATCCTCCTGACACCCACCCTTCAGATATTTGTAGGCACTTATAAGGACGGGCCAGGTCTTGGTGCTCTGGAAGGTAACGGCACTATCACCATCTCCTTACAGCCTCTCACCTGCCAGTCACTCGTCCCCACTCTGGAAGGGACAAGCCTCCCTCGGGCACCAGGAAGGGGACCCAGTTCACACCGCATGGCACATCAAGGGTCATGGCTGCGAAGTCAAAATGCTGCTCCCAGACAAGCAGCTCTGACCACGGCTGTGTGCGTGCAAGAGCCAGGACAACAGCTCCCAACCACGCCATCGGCAGGACGGGTAACACAGAGCTAACCTGTGGACCGCAGATTATCAGGAGATCCCTGTTGAACTCCCTGCCTCGTCACAAGCTTCTGCCCTGACCTTCACCTCTTCCAAATCATGGCATGCCCTAGTTTCCCATCAGCAAAATAGGGAACAGAGTTTTGTGCAACCATTTAGGTTTGCAAAGCTAAATCACTCCGCATGTGTGAAGCACTCAGAACACATGGGAGCCAGATTAGTATATAACATTGGGTTGTATTTGATTTAGACATCCAAACGCAGGTGATTAGGTTTCCAGAAGTTCTGAGGAGCCCAGGTCTCAACAGTGTGGCAGGAAGCTAGATGGCTCAGCACCATTAAAAAAAAAAAAAATCCATGTGAATTAGCTTAATGGAGATATACAAGCTTCAAGTTTTGGTTCCACTCATGGAAGGCTGAAAGTCAGAGGCAGAGTGCTGAGATATCAAACCCCTTGCAGAAAGAACAGAACAGTCCTACTAGTGCACTGACGCTCCAAGGACATGGAAGCAGCAGACAACAAAAATCTCTGCAGAGCAGGATTAGCACCTTAGAGAAATACCAAAACTTAGAAGAAAAAAGAAAAAAAAGACCACCTTAATGCAGCATGGTCAGTCAAAATCTCACACTAATTTTGTAGCACCTTCTGTGCAGACGCAATCTGCTTGGAAGTCTGAGATACCAAGCACGTGTGTTTTACAACCCGTACCACCTCTGTCATCTTAAGGCCACAGAGATCACTGGCCAAAGGAACTTGTAAACTTTTGGAAGAAACAGAAAGGTTAAATACAAGACAGAACTCATCAATTTGTCACGAAAGCTTCTGAAAAAAAAAGGATGTTTAAGAAACACTGCTCTAGCACTTCAACTACGGTGATGTTTGTATTAAAGGTGAAAGCATGTTTTCCACAGACTCACTCAAACATTTAAATGTATTTGCTGAATCCTTGGAGGTATCCATTTTACTTGTGCTTACTTGAAAACACAAGCAAGTTTCCCAGTGATTACATCCAGACACTGCAACTTCCAGGAAATTTTGCAGAACAGTCACAGAAAAAAATTCAAATTCTTAACTGGTACCTTTCACACTGCAACCTATCTCTAAGGCTTCCAGGCATCACACCCTGTGACGGGAAGGTATCACGCGGCAGAAAGGTATCAGAAATCAGTAACAATAAAGATATGAAATGACTGTGATTGAAATGGGGAACAGACAGAGAAATATTTACAGGAAAATTCACACAGGTAATTGTGAACATGCCAATTTAGGATACTCCACTTTGGCTTTTAATAATTTTTAGACAGATAGTCTTAACTCTCAAAGGTTATTTCCTAACGAACTCAGCCAGCTGTAGGCTGTACAGCTAGAGAGCCTGAAACCACATGTCAGAAAGGTGTGGAAAAGTGTAAGAGGAGATTAAGAGAGAAGTAGACAACTGAGAGATACTTCGGGACAGCCAAAAAGCATCCTTTCCAGGAATAATGAAAGTCCCTGAACTACACAGGAAAAAAAGGAAGCAGCAGAGTCTGACATGCAACTGGACCTCCATTTGCTTTTGAGGAATCCAACCCCGTAGGTCATTTAAACAAACACCTGCCAACACACTCTTGGGGCATATATCTGGAAAGCGTGTGACTCTCCCAAGTGTCACAAGGAGAAGGTGGTCCACATGGGGCACCTCCGGAAGCTTAAGTCACAGTGAATACATAGAATCCTAGAAAGGTTTGGTTTGGGAAGGACCTTAAAGATCGTCGAGTTCCAAATCCCTGCCATGGGCAGCGATACCTTCCACTGGACCAGGTTGCTCAAAGCCCCGTCCAACCTGGCCTTGAACACTTCCAGAGAGGGGGCATCCACAGCTTCACTGGGTATCCAGTGCCAGTGCCTCACCACCTTCATGGTGAAGAATTTCTTCCTTACACCTAAATCTACACTCTTTCAGCTTGAAGCAATCACCCCTTGTCCTTTCACTACAGGCCCTTGTAAAAGTCCCTCTCCAGCTCCCTTGTAGGCCCCTTCAGGTACTGGAAGGATGTTGTAAGGTCTCCCCAAAGCCTTCTCTTCTCCGGGCTGAAAAGCCCCACACAGGAAGACACCCACATGCCACGGGGAGGCTATAGAGTCCAACAGGCCACCAGACAGTTCAGAAGCTGGGTTTGCAAGCATTAAAAGGGGTCATTTTATTCTGTCACCTTTCTAGATGAGACAGCACTGCTCTGATGTTCAAGTTCTAGAGAGGTGACACTTCTGACAATCAAGAGACTTCCCACCTGGCAGAAAGGATCCTCAAGCAGCAACACGCTGTGAACCAGATGCCAAACAAAATCATTTGTGCATGCTCATTTCTTAGCAGGTGGATCTAAATCCTGTAGTCTGAAGTCAAAATCGAGGCATCACTGCACCAGAAGAGTACAATGCTTTCCAGAAAACTGAAAAACTCGTCCACAGCCCATGGAACAACTTCGCTCAACGGATGTCAGCAATGGCCAGCACAACGCAGACAGCTGCCAGGCAAACCTGCCATGCACCACTATACAGTTACATCTCACCACATCATTCCCATGTTAGCGTTATTTGAACCTCCTTCCAGCAAAGGCCACCAGCTGCAAGTAGCTCTATAGAGGTTACACGTAGATAACCAAGTAATCTAATTTTGTTTGTGACCTAAATCCTACTTGGACACAGAACAGATGAGGTAAAAGGTGTGATGCTCTTCAGTCGGTTGCAAATAGCAGTTGAAAAACAATGAGTCAGAAGTTTAAGAGCTCCTCCTAACCACGGTTTGTATCCTCCAGCCTCTGCAATGTCTGCTGCAGGGAAAACAAAGTTAGCATTTGTTAATCTGGTCTAAGTCAGAAATATAGTCTGAACTAATGACAACCGTGATCTCCAGCACAGTTCTCCACAGTCTCCACTGTCAGCCAGCCCGCAGAGCACGGCAGTCACACACAGCCTTGCTGACTTTGACCAGGCACAAGCAGGAGCGTACACTTCCCTGGACCAGGGCATCAGTTGTCAGTCAAACACATCCTCTCTACACAGCATCCTTTCAAGTAAGAATTTTACTCCCCAACTCCTCTCCATAATTCAGACTCTATTCTGCCTTTACCTTGTATAGGTCACGTGTAAAATCATGTATCACTGTGCTAGATACCCTACAGACAGGCTGGGCAGTATGCAGTAACTAGAAATAATCTCTCTCTACACTTACAACGTAGATTTGGTGGTGGCAGTCATGGCTGAACAGAACAAGACGCACGTCCTCCATAGCTCCAGTAGTCACATGCAGTCACAGAACCAGAACGGACCTTCCTCCCAACCCCCGGCCTCGCTCCCTGCTGCTCAAAACATCAACCCAGGGCTCTGCCCACCTCTCCCACAGGATCTGTACAGGAAAGCCGTTCCCAGTGCCCTTTAGTTGCAATAAGGGATGTCTCAGCCCTCAGTATCGCGAGGAGGGCAGACTTCAGGGAGCCACAGCCCAAATTCTAGCAACTAGAAAAGTACCTCCAGTTTCTAATCTCATTCAAAGCCATTTGAGTCAGTCTCCTGTTTAAAGGTCACTTCAAAGCCCACTGATTTTAACACATGTCCTAATTCAGAAAATATTTATGGCAAAACCCTAGCAGCACTGGAGACATAAGGGGTATTGCCACTGGCTCCAGTCTGAGCAGTCACAGCCTCTGCTCTGCTAGTCTCCTCCTCGCTTGGTTTCCTGGTCATCTGTGACAATGGTGACCTTCTTCAAGACATCCCGACACAGTTGGCAAGCAGATGTACTGGGAAGGGTGAAGAAGGGAGGTGCCCTGGGCAGGGGTTTGGGTGCCACAGGCTGAGCAGGGATGGAGCAGGAACAGCAGGGCCATGCCACCCGCTGCCACTCCGTCACCGCAGTCCTCACCAGCTCTCAGCTCCAAGGCCGTGACAGAGACGGCACAGCAAAGCTCAGAGGCTCCTCCTGCTCCCGCATGTGGTCTCACGTTTCTACGCATTGCTCAGTATCCTGCCCTGGAACCCATCTCCTGTGCTCCCTGCGCACCCCTGGCAGCACACTCATACATCCCGGAGGGATGCAGCCCCAACCTGAGACCCAAACCGTAAGACATGGCTCAAAAACACCGTAGATGGGAAAGAAAACACAAGGGGGGACAAGAAAAATATTTGGGAACCCATGTCACAACCTTCTATATCCAGTAGTGTTTAATCTATGCTGTCTCGCCCTGGAAATATTATTCTAGGGCACAGCTGACATATTAATAAAAAGCCTCTACCCATGAGAGCAGCCAAGCTCTGGGAACAGCCTCCGGGCAGGAGCACAGCGGGCACCGTGCTCGCTGGGCTACAGAGGGCATTCTGTGCCACAGGTTGTAAGGCACCTGGGACGCACTGGTCAGAGTCTTAATAATGTCACATTTTGCAACTGGGATTCGATGGCCTTTGAAATGGTTCCTCCTGACAACATGCAGTTAAAACCAAGGAAATAGCATGAACGAATGGAGTCAGAAATCATGCACAGATCACCTGGGAAAACTCCCTGTGGAAACCACACTGAGTCCCCTCCAGCCCACGTGTGCATCACCCCTGCTCACCAGACCTAACTACACCCCTGGCTTACAGTGATTCCCAAAACAGTTCCCTCCACACTCCTCAACTACTTTTCCAACACTCCCAAGACCTCTCAGACTGAGAAACAAATCCTAAAATGAAAGTCAAATCACACCTTGACAGGGTATGTGGGATCTGTACCCATCTTACCAGTGTACGGAGCCTCAGGAGCATGCCTACACCCAGAGTTCTGAAATTTCCAAGGCCACCTCTGGCATGACATGCCTTCCCTCCTCAGCAGCGGTGTCTTTACTCTGGTGATGCAGTTTACTCAGAAGTTTCCTCCCTCCTAACACATGCACGGGCATGAGGAGCCCCATTTGCTCCTTTGCTTTCTGTCTACATAGCAACAAACCACTCTCTTACCTGGACATCCATCAATCCAGCCTGCTCAGTTCCCCGACCAAAACCTGTTAATCAAGCAAAATACAGCTAATAGGCAATTTACATCTTGCAGCAGCTGCAGGACACCGCTGGCTGCCTCCTCTCGCACCCCAGCCAGAGCTCAGCGCAGGCAAAGGGGATTTGACAACAGGACCCTCTGCCCTCCTGGAGGCAAGAGCAATGGGACATCTCCAAATCGGTGGATCCAAGTCACAGAAACCCAAATTTCATGTGAGAAATTGACCTCTCTGTATCTTCAGATCCACCCATCTGGACCAACAGGGTCTGCACAGGGAAATCCTCAGCAGCGTCCAGCCAGCGGTCACGTCGGGTGGGCACTGAGGCCATTCTGCTCCACCACGCTGGGCAAGAGAAGTGATCCAGTGAACAGAAACACACCCTGCACCAGCAACACATCTGGGCCAGGAGGTCTGGAATAGTCAATTTAAATCTGAAGTCTAGAAAGGTTTCCAGACAGCAGAGGAAAAAACATTCCAGTCTCTCCAGGAAGCAGGTGGGAGATGCAGAGACATCACCGTGATGCACCAGCTGTGAGACAAACACTTGAGAGAAGCGTGTAACCAAGAGATTTAAACATTGCTTTTGAGGAACAGTATCCACTATGGACAACACAAACGACGTGAGGATGAATTAGCTCTACCCAAGCTTAGTCAGCCTCAACACAGAGAAAGCAATCCAACCAACAGCACCCACTTCTTTCAAATAGAAATAGCTATTACAGCTGTAGCCTCCTAAGAAAGCTTTAGCACAGACACATCACCATCATTTCTGACACTTGAACAGCTACCATATCCAACCCAAAACACTTCCAAGCCCTCGGAACCAGTTACCTCATTAACCAGGCCAGGATATAATCCCTACCAACAACTGCAGTTCCCACAGAGACAGAGAAGCACCTTCTTAATGGACAATGTTGACAGCCACTTAGACAAATGTGAAACTTTAGATGTCACCAACTAACAACGAAAGCTCTTCTGTGCTAGACAGCAGCCACAGTGACTTCCAGCGAATCCGAGACACAAATCTGTGTAAACAAACACAGAAAAGTCACATCTCTATAGATGGCTGATTGTGAGAACTCGCTAGCCGAAACCAAGTCCTTTATTTAATGGACATGGCGAGCTTAGAGAGGAAAGAGTCTCAGATGGGGTTGTACAGAAAATTGTTAGAAGGGTTTGAAGTCATTGAGGGACAGACACAAAGTGAATCTATAAATGCTAGCTCTACAACCAGTGAGAATGCTCTACTTCAGAGAGGAAAAGAGAGCGAAGGAGAGAGGAGGACGTGCTGGAAAAGTCACTTGGGACGGTAAGAAGAATTATCTAAAGTACTCTGCAAAGCTTCTAGATGTTGTAATTACCATTGATAACTCATCAGAAACATGTTTCTAACTCGATAAAGCCTTGCTTGAAATTCCCTAGCATAAAGAAGCTACCAGAAATAAGAACAGACCCCGGAGGGTGTATCCTGGGAAAGCAGAAGGCACTGAGCTCAAGGAGAGAGGCAGCGACATGCAGAGCCAAGCAGAAGCAGCCTATAACCAGGGACACCCCGGAGAGTCCAGGCGGCGGGGGAAGCTGTCGGTGCAGTTTCAGAGACTTGCCACTGACAAAACTCTTGAGACCTGCCAGGGAACTTAGAGAGGAAAAACTGGGGACGTCTTTGCATGCTAGCTGCATTCTGCCACACATACAGGCTGTGGGTGCGTCACCCATCCATCTAGATTGGTGGATCTGAGGATACAAAGCTAATATTTTCTGTGACAATGTACTACTGTTATTTACTAGCGTCAGGAACAGCTCTGTGCCACACTTGCATTCAAACTTGGAATAGGGATATCCCATACCTAGCTGTCTAGAAAACCCTGTGAGAGCTCATTACTACATAACTCCCTGACATCTCCATGTTGGTATAGTGACAATCCCCAAACCTTTATTTATTTTAGTGTTGAAAAAAAATCTATCACATTTATGTCTTTCACAAGTAACACAGAAACAAGAACTTCTCTCTAACTAAAAGTAATAATCACTGAATAAAGAGACAGGAAAATGACAGTGAATAGGTCTTCATTATAGGTATATCTTCATTAGCAGCTACAATTTATCTCAATTTAATCAATTCTGGAAGGCAGTAGCTGCGGTGTAAAACAGGAAGATCCCAAATTTTACCTTTTTTGAATTCTGGGGGAAAAACAAGTAACACAAAAACTCTTCTACAGTAACTCATACTGACAGATTTGAACAACCTACAAATAACTGAGGCAATCAAACTGCACTGAAATAACACTGTGTGTTGGCTAAATAATATCAAAGTTGTTCTGCTAGTTGTGCCTTTGGCTTTATACTCACATGTGTGGATTTTGGAAAGGAACTCCAGAAGTGTTTAGAGTAAATCTTGCTGTGGACTTGAAAGGTGGATTTGCAAAATTTAACTTCAGCGCTTTGCGTTTACCTGGGAGACAACAAAGATAAAGTAAACTTTTTGTCAGCAACAAAATATTATGAGCATCTGGAAAAAAAACAGGAAAAGATAAACATATTGTAAGAAAATGAAAATGCATTTCACAACATTAGCAAATCATAGCTTGTGTTAGGGACAGAGGGATGGAGAAATGGGAGTCAGCTCTCACCCCAGGGTCTTCCCCCATCTCATTCCAAGTTCGTCACCAAAGCGAGGTGCCCAAAGCACCTCTTCCGACAGCTGGAGGACCAGCATCGGCTGCCAGGGCTGCAGGACACCTCCACGCCAGGCCCCTGAGCACCCTCCACACACCACCCCTCCTTTAAACAAAGTCCCAGCATGGCGACAAATGGGCCCAACCTGCTCGGAACGGCCTGGGCATGCCACCAGACCCGGGGTGGACTGCGTGGAGGAGGGAAAAGGGCATCTTTGGATGTCTTTCACGTAAGACCCCACTGCAGGAGGGCTGACAGGGTTCCTGACCCTCCTCAGCCCAACAGCAAATGGAGATAACCAGGCTTGGGTGAGGATGGAGGAGAACTGCTGCACACTCCTTCTGCCATGTGGGTCACCAAGCAGAGAGCAAAATACAGCCCACTGGAGGGGTCACCAGGTGAGAGAAAGCTTTGCTCTGTGGCCAACTGAGAAAGCATGGGGAAAAAGGAAAAAAATAAACAGCAGGGTGGAAGTGCTCCTGATCACCTCTCCAGCCACTGGCTGTGTATTTTTCACCGAAGTTGAGACGACCTGCTTGAGCAAGAGCTGGATCAGGGACTGCGATGGGAGACATCCCTCCCCAGCCCTCCCACTGGGCTGCAGAAGACCCTGTCTTGTTCCCGTTCGGCTGCAGAAAACCTGCACTCCTCTCCACCAGAACACACCAAGACGGGGTCTCTTCCACGCCACCTTCCCAGGAGCCTGAAACTGAACACCCCCGGGCTTCCCACCGCCTGGGCGATGTCTTCACGACTCACTGCTGCTCGTCCCAGAAGGCACAGGCCTCCCAAAGCTGGAACGATACCAGGATTCCTCCAACAACCTTCCACTGCCTGCACCCTAAAGCAGGTGTTGTATTCCCAACCATCTCACAGCCCTCCTGGGAAAAGCCAGAAGGCACCATCCTGCTCTGCAGCATTCCCCTACCTTGCACAAAGGGGTGTTTTGGGTAACTTGAAGACCATAAAAAAGGAGAAAAAGCTAATTAGGGGTCAAAGCACTTTACAGCAACTCAGGGCATGAAATATTACAAGGATCATAGAATCACAGAATCATTTAGGTTGGAAAGGATCTTTGAGATCATCAAGTCCAACCACCAACCTAACACAGCCAAGACCACCATAAAGCCATGTCCCTCAGCATCACATCTACACATCTTTTAAACACCTCCAAGGATGGTCACTCAACCACTTCCCTGGGCAGGCTGTTCCACTGCTTGACAACCCTTTTGGTGACAAAAGTTTTCCTAATATCTAGTCTAAACCTCCCCTGGTGCAACTTGAGGCCATTTCCTCTCATCCTATCACTTGTTACTTCAGAAAAGAGACTGACACCCAGCTCGCTACAACCTCCTTTCAGGTAGCTGTAGGGCGTAATAAGGTCTCCTCTCAGCCTCCTTTTCTCCAGATTAAACAACCCCAGTTCCCTCAGCCGCTCCTCATAGGACTTATACTTTAAACTCTTGGCCAGCATCACTGCTGTTCTTTGGACCTCGAAGTCTTTCTTACAGTGAGAGTTTCTAAGCTCAAGCTCTTGCAGCATATGCCAAATAAACCGCAGAAGAATCACTTAAAAGAATCCAATACATGCCCCTATACATGACAGAGGAGGAGCTGAACAAAACCAAAAAGGTGGCAAAACCAAAATGAGCAGTTTTTGCAGAACTTATCACCCCTCTGCATCTTTGATGTCAACCATCCACAATGTTTTGAAAGATCAGACATTTGCATGACCAAGGGCAATATTCATAGAATCCCAGAATGGTTTGGGTTGGAAGGGACCTTCAAAGATCTTCTAATCCAACACTCCTGCCACGGAAAGGGACAGTTTCCACTAGACCAGCACGCTCAACGCCCTGTCCAACCTGACTTTCAACACTGCCAATGATGGGGCATCCACAGCTTCTCTGGGAAATTTGTTCCAGTGTCTTGCCACCTCCACCGTATAAATCTATTACAAGCTCACACTAACAGCATTGTTAGCCAACAAAGACACAGAGCAATCTGTACCTGATGTCCGTCTCTTGAGAAGCCCAGCAAGGCACCTTTGAAGCCTACAGCCGCAGGCAGGCCTGCCAGCACCCAGGCAGCAGAGGCTCCCCGGCAGGACCCTCTGTGAGCACACCACCAGTCACACAACCGCAACACCGTGCCACCACTGACCTACCTCCAAGAGCTCTTCAGCAACATCCCTGAGGGCATCTCCCTTCTTACACAGAGCGACAGCAGACTGAGTTCATGACTGTCAAGGATCTGAGGATGCAGACACTTACCAACCGTGTGCATACGCCCGAAACCTCCCCCGGCACGTCCGCTCTGCCCCAGTTCTCCCCCGGGGCTCTGTGGACAGGCCTGGGTGGTGGAGCTTGGCAGGGACCGGCAGGTAACCGTCATACAGCCCCTCACTCACGTGGTCTGTTACCACACCATTAACTCTGCTCTAAGACCGGGTCCAGTGATTTACAGCACTCATCATTCATCCAGCATTTTTTTATTCACACGCCTGAAACACTATCCCTCTTTCAAGGGCAATAACAAAGTATCATAAGATTTTCCCTTTCTAACAGCAATGTTTATACAACTTAGAAAAGCGTTTGTCTCTGAAGTGGCCCAACACTGAATATGACACCATTAACTACAAACTCCTATCGGAAAACTCTTCTCAAAACCTGCTCCTATTCTTACTACTTGCAAACTGCATACATCAAGTTTCCTCCTGTTTTCACACTGTGACAGGACATATTTTACCACTCTTAAACATCAGTCTATTGATTTCTGTCTCAGTAGGCTTCTAAGAACAGTTCCAAGGATGTCGATCCATCATCTAGGGCTGGATGTTCTACAAATCCAACAAATACGGAAGCATACCCTGCCCCTGGAAAGCAAACAGCATGGTGTGCTTTAGCTCAGCCAACAAAAAAGAAACATGACAGGGGAGAAATGGACATCCTGAGAAAGGCCAGGAATTTCCATTCAGCACAAGTCATGTGGAAACCCGTGCTGAAAATTAAAAAACATGCTAAAATGAACCAGAAGTCTGACGAGAGTCAAAGCAAGCTGTCTTCTCCAGCAGCCTTTCAAAAATCTAGTACTTCAGCTATGCACTCCGAGTCTTGAGTTTGATCCCAAATGAGAATACTGGCAGTTCCAAGCCACTATCCCTCACAGAAACTTCACTCAAAACTGCCTGGAGGCACAAGAGCCTCTTTAGATGTCAGAGTTTTGCTGGTGATTTTGCTATGCACACATTTAGTTCAGACCACCCTGTTCTGCTATAATAAACAGGCCTGGGGTTAATGTCACTTCTGAAGTTCGCTAGTGCTCCTATCACCATCAAGGTCATGTATTCAAAATTGTCCCAAAATGTGCTGCAGAAATATCTACCATACGTAAATTAAAATCCCTTTAAGGTTTTGCTAACCTAATACATACTTGTAATCACTGAACACTAACATCTACTTCTCTGAGAACTGTAAGAGTAAAGAATACTGAAGAAGTCATGATTTGGAAGAAACCAAAACTAACTTTGGAACACACCACTTTTTCATAAATTAGGTTAATCCTCAAAACCAGACCTGAAACTATGACGTTTCTTGACTTACGGTCTTCCCAAGTTTGACTACTGGATTTGTTCCGCTGTATGTCAATGGTTATACTAAATCCAGCCTGTATTTCGATGCAGGATGGCCTTGGCTTTGGCTGAGCTGAAGTGGTAATGGAAGTATTTGTACAGGTTTTGAGGGAACCTAAACAGGATTGTATACTGGATCTGACTGTATACTGCTCTCAGAGAAGAAAAAGACAGCCGAAATAGCTTTCTGACTGCAAACCAGTTGATCTTCTGTCCATAACAACAGCAATCCTTATTTCACATCACTGCAGCCACCAAATTGTTCTCAAATCCCTTTTAAAAAGGATGTTATTGTTTTAGCAACAGGCCGCTGCGTGGAACTGAGGTAAGGGAGGACGTGATCCCTTGTGCCCTGCTACTCCACAAACGCACATCCCTTGGCATTTCACAGACCATCGCCCTAATGGACACAGTGAAAGTGCCTGGGCAGCCTTGCCAAGCTCGCACTGGAGACCCACCTCCACAGTGGCCGCAGAAGAATAATTCGGGCTCATATCACCCATTCGTTTCTTGCTGTGCTGGTAAAGGGACGCTGGGTTCAGTATGCAATTATTTACATGCTGCTATCCATCACTAGGTTTAATCCAAGCACTTGACTCTGCAATTAGGCTCTCATCACTCTTTTTGAGGCCTCTTTACCACAACCTTCTCCACAGAAGAAGAAATAGCTATCTAGCAGATAACACACAGTCCAAAAGTATTCCTCCACAGTTACATTCTGTATTGCTGTTTTTATTTCACCAAGGACATCTATGATTTCTTCAAGCCTCTGAGTCACCTCCTTTTGGAGAAAACAATCTTCTTTTCTTCCTAGAATTTCCTCACCCCCATCCCTGCACACCACACCTCAACAACACTGCTAACGGAGTTCAGGTTACGCATAAGAAAATACTCACTTCCCAAGCAGAAAGATCTTCAAAACAGCAGCAGTTTAATGGATTTTTTTTCAAGGTTTCTGTCTTGTAGGGATACAAATTGATCCCTGCCAAAATGCTTTCCACTTGGTTCAAATCTGCAATATCAACCTCTGGTTGTCACAGTGTGAGCGTGACTGTCACAGTGCAAAGGTGACTGTGCTCTCCGGTCGAATGCCGAAGTCTCTCTGCTGTTGGTGCAGTAGCAATGTGCCAGGAACCAAGCCCATGCTCCATTTCCCTACTCTAGTATAACCAGAAAGAAAAGAAACACAACCACAGGAAAATGAGTTGTGGCAGCAAAGAGCAGGAAGACGACCAAAGGATTTGCAATGAACTCTGCAATCTCTCTACCTCCCCCTGGTAAAACTAAAACATGGCAACAAAAATACAGAGAAAACAGGGAGGAAGGGATGTCAGGAAACAGACGGGTTGGGTCCGTTTGGGAAGGAGTTGAATGTTTGAGGTTATCTTCTTAGAAGAAAATTGCAAAATCTGATCTCTTCCAGGGCATCTCCAAGCAAAGCTAGTTCCACCTCTCCCTAGAGATGGAAAAACAACCCCAACAACACAGATCTCTCCGCTCTCCCAACAGCTCTTACTACTCAAATCATTCGATCTTGTCTGCTAACAAAATGCTTGCTTTGATGTCCAGACAGCAGAGCAAGGTTTACCCATGTTCAGAGCTGCAGCCCCGCAGCTGCCGATGTCCTGAGCACACCCAAGGTTCACAGCTCCTTGAAGCAAAACGTGAAGAACTTCAGCAAATAGTGTAGTTTATCTGGGGAGTCTGAATGAAAGAAGAGGCCTGGGGTTTGAGCTATCAGTTTTAAGAACTGTAACCACAGAATCACAGAATCACAGAATAGTAGGGGTTGGAAGGGACCTCTGTGGGTCATCTAGTCCAACCCCCCTGCCAAAGCAGGGTCACCTACAGCAGGCCGCACAGGACCCCGTCCAGGCGGGTCTTG
>Ga0065711_1045236_pt1 | contig 13605 bp, 14 predicted proteins | sample Hoacrofraction12_FD_59098 | JGI IMG/M metagenome (GOLD analysis project Ga0065711, IMG submission 59098) | Hoatzin crop microbial communities from Cojedes, Venezuela - Epithelial fraction 12 v2 (version 2) | ecosystem: Host-associated > Birds > Digestive system > Esophagus > Crop | place... | reverse complement strand
TTTTTTGGGGGGGGGGGTGTTTGGTTTTTTTTTAAGCAGGCTGTTTCACTGGTTTTCCACAAGTGCCTGTTCAAGTGCCTTGTCTCACCTACCCTGACATATCTAATGACGTGTAATGTTTAACACTTCTGCTGGGAGAATATTATCTAATTAATTAGAATGCTTTATTGTGTATTACATGTGTTTATTTTGCTCTTATTTGGGAACTGTCCTCTGGGAGAGTTAGGAGAATGGTGATTTTTTTTCTTATATGCTGGGAAAATTGCTTCCAGGAGGGGTTTAGAGGCACAAGACACATGCTGAGCAGCTCTTATGCTTGACACTAATTGGGTACAGTGTGTGTGCAGATTTGTCACACAGGCAGGTTGCATAAGAAATGTAGAAATACTCCTGAGTGTAGGAGGGGCCCAGTGTTGGTACATTTTGAGAGTCATAATTGCTCGTTTAGTCATCACATTTCTGACAGATTAAAACACTCCCATGACACCTCTTGCCCTACCCTGAATTTTATTCAAAGGGTTGGTTTAAATTAGTGCTTTCTATGCATTTACTTAGGTGCTTTTTTTTTTCTTTAAATAAAGCCTGCTAAAACAATTGTTGTGAGACTTCGAAGCATGAGGAACTGAGAGAGGATTATTCTTCACTGCCAGCTGCATTTTGCAGGCTACGGCTAGTTTACAGATACCTTTCTGTTTTTAAACTCTGCACACCTTTGAGAGAGAGAGAGGGAAGAGAAAAGCAACAAGTGGTAAGTACAGCTTGCGCCCCTAACCCTCCAGACTGCCACTGAGCCAGTAACACCCTCTGAGGCTGCGAGGTCATGAGAAAGCAGCCTTTTGCCTTTGGCTGAGCTGAGAGGAGGTCTGAGGTTTGGCCATGAAAGTTTTTGCAGAATCATATGAAAGAGTGCATCACATTGTACCTTACTGAGATCTTTTGGAGATTTTTTTCTAATTCTGTACCCTTCTGTGGAATGACTTGCCATAATAACTAAATTATTATATTAATATTTCAAGGTAATGCACTAAAATTTTTGCTGAAGCCTGTTAAATTTAAGAACCAGGCATAATTTTATCTAATTTTTATCTTGTAACGTGAGTTTCTTGTTCTGTACAGATCTTTTAGCATATCTTCTAAACCCCATCAAGAGCCAAGCAGAACACAATGCTCACCTCTGTGCTTGTTTTTTCTGTTTCCTTAAACTTTTTCTTCTAGTCAAAATTACATTTTCTTCAAATTCCTTAGAAGCTTTCTAATACGATGTATTGTAGAAAGTGGATTGGGGTGCTATAGCTATATTCTCATAGTAAAATTTTATTATTTATATTAAAAATCTCTGGTTTCTAAGCACTACTGAGACAGTAGCGATAGAGGCTGAAGATGCACAAGATTAAATTAGTGTGTTGCAGGCCCCATTGACAAACTCCAAAGAAATGTTCTGCTTTGTTTCTCCTTATTACCAATGATAATATTGCTAATAGCAGGCTATGCTGCAGGTTCTTGAGTCTCACCATTTTTTGGGTTTTTTGGCCGGGTGTTAAGGGATATTAAGCAGCTGTCCTGTGCCTCTGCTGGCAAGCCAGGTGCGTACAGCTCTTGAAATAAACGAGCATCAGATTTTGTTACAGCAGGTCTGGAACCGTGCGGAGGAGCTATTGAGCCACCAGCAGCTTTGCTATGCCACAGTGCGCACTGCTTAGGAGTGTCACAGGCAGACAGACTTGACCCTTCGCAGTTTGTGCCACTCAGAAGGTGACTGTGGTGGCTCTTGCAAATGCAGCTCCCAGTTTGGCAAAGGCCAAATGTTCCAAGTTGCTGCAGCTCCCCAGAAGGTATTCCTCTTTTCCCTCTACAAGGGACCATCATTTCAACACCCACCCTCCCATGCAGTCAGAAGTTAGGGAAAAAGCCACCGGCCCATCAGTACCGCTGAATGCCCTGAAGGTCCTTCAGTGTGTGCTGAAGCACTTGTGCAGAAAGGCTTCCATCGTGTGACTTTGTGCCTGGCCAGGGGGACAGAGTGCAGGAGGCCCTTGCCAGCAGCCTGGCTCCCACCCTGCCCTCCATATCCCTCTCCAGGGGTCTTTTTTAGCTTTGCTTGGCTCTGCTGATGCTCGGCTCCGCAGGCCTTTTCAGGCACAGGCTGTCCCAGCTCGCCGCAGGGGCTGTGGCTGCAGCCTGCCCGAGCAAGCCCTTCTCAGCCACTATGGGTTCTTTCACTGCTGCGCTATAAAGTGAGAAGCTCTTCTGGCTTTCCCACATGGCTGGAATAAAGCAGAACTGAAGGCCAGTTCAGACAACTCAGCTGCAAAGCGGAAGTATCATTTCACAGCTCAAACTTCTTGTGGAAATGTACTCAGTTTCTTAGCACAGAAACACAGCAACTGCAAGGGTAGCCTCTCTTAAAGGCCAGAGACACGAAGGTGGCTGTGCGAACCTGAACGTCACAGCACCTGCAGATGCACAGCCCTCCAGGTCACAAACCCCAGGGAAGGCAGTTGCTGTCATACTTAAATGCAAACCCACTCTGGCCTGGAGCAGAGGGAAAGTGGACCTGGGTCTGGCACTTGCCACATGAGCTATTTCTTTTCCCTGACCAGGTTCCAAAACAAAAAATGGTCTATGTTTTTGGAACTTGGAGTTTGGTTGGGGCTCTGGATCAGGAGACATGGTAGTATTTGTGCATGATCATAGAGAAAAGGAGTACACCTTAAGAATTTCTCTAGGTTAAGGGATGGGTAGTACTAATGTAGGTTGGGTCTAAGAGAAAAGCTGAACTTTTCCAAACCAGTTCCTGCAGTCATCACTAAATGTAGAGCTGGTACTGATGCAGCACATCTGGGTTGGTTGTGAAATGTCTCGCATAAGCTGACGTGGAATATTTAAAATTTTTTTCATATTTGTAGTGGTAGCTTTTGTAGCTGAGCTTTAGTAAACAAAAGAGGGATCTAAGGAAACCTGAGCTATGCTCCAGGGCACTACCAGGCAGCGAGGCACCAGCCAGTTGCCTCCCAGTGCCTCAGATGAGCCTGGATCTTGAGGCTTGCCACTGACAAGCCACCAGTTCTGATATCGCAAAATCCTTTATTGATTATGCCTTGAAAAGAGTCTGCACTGCCTGCATGCATTTATTTTCTTTCATTTGCACTTCCTTTTTAATTCCTAGAGAAACAGAAGCCAAGAAACAGCTATACAATGCCAAGGATTCATGTAATTTGACATTACACACCTACAAGTCAGATACCTACATACAGCACGGTCTTTTCGTTCCTGCTTTGTGCTCATGGAACCCTCCCAGAGTGCAAACCTTACAACTCTTTAATGTATCTGCCTTAGAGGGAGACCATGGCCTTACAGCAACAGCCTACCAACGTTTGTGCGGGCACACCAGCTAAGTAGCTCACATGTCTGAAGTTAGCCCATCTCAATCCTCTGGATGACTCCATGACAAATATGGGGAGGGGGGAAGAATCCAGTCCTGCTGTCCTCTCAAGAGAAGGATTGCCTCAACCCAAAGGGCAGTCCAGCCTCGGGTCCCTTGACTGTGAGTGAAGTCCAGGATGGCACGCCAGAGCCAGGCAAGCATGGGATAATTCTCCTGTGTGCTCTCCCGTATCCCTGCAATCTACAGCACAAATTTTGTCAGCAGCAGAGGGGCCTGGTGACCTGTTGGCTGGCTCCTGGCAGCTCTCCGGCACTCTTCCCAGCCACGTGCAACATCCCTCGACAGGCAGATGGACCAACATACGGCCCTCAGGGCTTTCTTACTGGGACAGCTCTCACACACACAGAGGAAACCCTCTCTAAAATACTGCAGGGAAAGAGCCATCGTCCCTCCTTCTCGAGGAGAAGAGCCTACTGGCCCACGAAAGGCTGCACCAGCACTGTCAGCTTATTGACTCCCTGCGCTCGCCACGGAACAGCGCTGGCAGCCCTGGCATGCAGGGCCAGCAGGAGGAAGAAGAAGATGAGGAGGCATCGGGCAGAGGCCATGGCCCTCTGCGCTCACACCATGCCTCTAAAACTGTTGTCGCAAAAATGCGAGTTCATTCCCGGTGTGCAATGACCAATCTCATGCACTGACTCAATATACTGTTTTATTACAAATTTATGCAATTGGGCCACACAGTCACTCTACTGTCCCGCTGAGGTGAGGAGGAGAATGGAAAAAAGCAAAAACTTGCGGGTCAGGATAAAGGCAGTTTAACGTAACAGCAAATGAAGCAAAGAGTAACAGCAATAATACTGATACGAAAAACACACAAAACAAATGGCAAAATGCACAGAGCAACTCTCACCGCCCAGTGCCCAGCGTGCTCCCAAACCATGACTCACTTCGCCCAGCCTGCTCCTGCACCCCAAACCAAGTGTGATGGCACATGGTATCTAATACCCTCTTTTGCTGGGCCAGCTTGGGTCAACCCATCTGGCTACGTCCCCTCCTGGCGAAAATTAACCCTGCTCTGGCCGAACCTCGGACAGCAAGTTTGGATGCTAGGTGAAACTAACACACACGATTCACAAAAGGCACAAGTCCTCATTCAATTTCTTATCAGTAAGTTTCAGCCCACGGAGCAGTCCCACGCTGTTGGTCGGTTACATCATTCACGTAACACTTGGCCAGCATTTTCACACTGCGCACGTTCAGTGGGCACGGTGGCCATCTCAACTGCAGATGGGCGGTGTAAGGCTGGCCCCGATGCAGCCGCGCAGCCAGGGCTGGGGGGCCGTGGAGAAGGCAGGTGTGCAGGTTTTCGAAGCACAAGCAGCAGCTGCTGGGGCTGGGTCCAGCTCTCAGGTGTGCCAGGGCAGCTGGTCTGCCTGTCTGGCTGTGCGGGGTAGCCACCAGTTTCCACATGGGCTCTTGAAGTTGTGGGGAAGTGCCTGTGGAGAGAGGGAGCTGCTGAGGCCCTCGGCTGCCAATGGGACACAGGGACTGTGCTCCGAAGTGCGACCCAGAGCTGGCAAGGCTCACCAGCACGGGCTGAGCTGTTGGCACACCCTGCCCGAGCTGGACACCTGCACCTCATGGCACCACCAAGCGGGGACACTCCTCTGGGCAGGTTCACTGCCTGGAGTGGGCACTAGCGCCTGCAGCATCTCGCTTTCTAGGGCAATCTCATCCCCTGCTCTTTCTCCTCCTGACCTTGCTTTGCCTGCGCCTGTCACTCCTGGGGGCTGCTCTTGCCCAGGCAAGGTCCAGTTTGAGCTCACACTGGCTCCAGTCAGAGCAGGCTCCCGAGAAGGTGGCCCAGGAATTAAGAGGCCACAGAAAGCATCTGACAGCAGCAGAAACCTCAGCAGAGTGTTCTGGCCAACCACCAATGTGCCACTCCACAGCAGCCTGACTGGAAATGCTTCATGGCTATGAGTGGATACCTACAGCAGCAAAGGGTGCAGAGGGGGAAATCAACACCTCACTGCTCGACCTTCCTGCGCATCTGCATGCTGATACGGCAACACACTGTCCCAAGCGGCAGTAGAACAAGGATCACTGCTGTGCCTATCTGCAGTGACTATTTCTACTTCTCTGGAGATATTCAAGACCCGCCTGAACAAGGTCCTGTGCAGCCTGCTGTTGGTGATCCTGCTTCGGCAGGGGGGTTGGACTAGATGACACACAGAGGTCCCTTCCAACCCCGAACATTCTGTGATTCTATCATGCAGCCCCTTCTCACATCTTGAGGGCAGAGAACACTTGTGGAATGGCCAGCAGTTCTCTTGCCGACCGCATCTGGAACAGCAATTCAGGACGTTAGCCTGCCCCGTGCACCACTGGTAAGCTCATGGCACCACTTTCCCCCCAGTGCTGGTGCGTGGAGGCACGTTCTGACCCTTCGGGACAGGCTGTCCCACGGAACAAAACCCACAAGGCCAGAAGGAGAGCAGGGGAGGGCAGCGCAGCTGGCTGACCGCTTGCTCCTTGGAGAGACGTGGACAAAAACAACCCTGCAGCAGGCAGGGCCACCCCCAACTCTCCTTCCCCCGGGGCCAGCTCCCACCCCCCCCAGGGGACCGAGTCAGGCCTTCTCAAGAGCCACCTGAACCTTGCGCTCCCCTCTGTCTTTTCTCCAGCGTGAGCACCGCTTGCAGACGCTCCCAGGTTTTGGGATGTGTCTCCCACTTCGGGACCCCAGCAAGACTGCTCAGTACCTGAGTCCGTCCGAAAAAAATCCATAGACGTAGCCATGGTGGTCTTCTCCGGGCTTTAACAGCACTGCCAAAAAGCAGAGACGACAGGTAAAGCCTCAGCACGGCTCAGGCACAGAGGATGCAGGAGGACGGGGAGGTTCCCTCTGAGCCCCTGCCCAGTCTGGGAGTCAGGGCATCGCTCTGGACCTCAGCTGACGGGAGGGATCCTACTCTGGGCTGCCCTTGGGCCTTGGGCCTCTAGCGACTGCCGGAAAGCTCGGGGCTGCAGCTGTGTGCAACGCCTACAGTGGAAGGGGTTCATACCAATGCTGGTTTCAAGCTGTAAAAGGCCCCCGTAAAATGACTGTTGCCATGTGGTATTTTCACCTTCCTGCAGTGCTAAACTGATCACAAAGAGGCCCTTTTCCCAAGCCAAATATAATTTCTCTGCATCTTTGAAGCTGCCTGACCAGAACTCAATAGGGAAAATCCGACCCTCAGGCCCACCTTGCCACATACATATGGATAGCACATGAATCGCAAAACCCCCATCGATATGGGCGTGGGTCAGTCGGATGTGTGAGCCCTAAGCTCCGATATACCCCAGCCTCAAAGATCAGTAGTTTTAAGGCTTCCTCATGGACAGGCGTCCAGTCCCAACAGGCCCTCTTGCGGGCCAGTTCGTACCGGGGTCCAGCTATGACAGAAAAAATCTGGAATGTCTTTTCTCCAAAAGACCACCATGCCCAGGGCATGTTGTAGCTCCTTCTTATTTGCAGGCATTTTTACCTCTTCAAGCTTAAGGTCTCAAGGGGAACACATACTGTCCCTCCCCTCCACCAAACGCCTAGGAATTTTACCTCAGAAGAGGTAAGTTTTTCCACCGGGATTTGGAGCCCCAACTTTCCCAAAACATCGATTATTCTAGTTTGGGTCTGTTTTACTGCTGTGGTATCAGAGCCACCAATCAGTAGATCATCAATGTATCTTTGACCCCTTCTTCAGGAGTAATTTGGACAAGCTCTTGTACTAGCGCACAGTGGGCTATGGTCGGTGAATGACATTATCCCTGGGGGAGACACGTAAAAGCAAACTGCACACTTTCCCAGGTAAAGGCACATCGGCCTCTGCCTGCTTCCTGCAAGGGAACCATAAAAACCCCTATCTTTCACGTCAACGGCTGCTAAAATCCGGTGGACTTGTTCCTGCATGGTTGCAATCAGTTTGGCTATGTTAGGTACGGCAGCGGTTAGTGGACCTGTTCTGGCAACTAATTGCCATTATTCAAGGGTTAGCTGCCACCTTCCATTTGGTTTACCGACTGGCCACAACAGAGATTTGTAGGGCGAGCGAGACGGGATAGTTCTCCCTTGCTCACGCACCTCAGTTACAACAAGACTTCTTCCCTCCCAGGCCCCTAAGGAAGAGGGTCAGGTTTAACACTTACAGTTACTGAGGGTGGTAACTCCAGCACAGGTTGGAGCCATCGCATTGAGGCCAAATTTACACTCTCCCCGCCTACCCCCGCCACCACCATGCCCCCCAATGCCCCGTGATCCACCCAGGCACGCCCTTTAAGCAAATCAAGCCCCAGAATATTCGTTGGTAAAGTCCCCAGCATCGTATCAGCCTCTGCGGTGGTTTTGTCCTCAGGCAGCCAGCACTTAACTCAAGCCCTCGGTTGTGGTTTAGAGCTTTCAAAAATATTTGTGACCCAAACCTGTTTCTTGTCAGCGACTACGCTGCTGCCATTGGGGGTTAGCAACATCAGTCCGGAGAGCCAACATCTGAGCTCCCGTATCCGCTAAAAAGGTGACCGGAGTCTTACTGGGACCCAGCAGAAAAACGATCAGTAAATCCCCTTTAGCACTTTCTGGCAGCCTCCTCACAGAAGAGGCTGCAGGCCCGTGAAAGGCTGCACCAGCACTGCCCGCTTACCTGCTCTCTGGGCTCGCCACGGAGCAGCGCTGGCAGTCCTGACACGCAGGGCCAGCAGGAGGAAGAAGATGATGAGGAGGCGTCAAACAGCAGCCACGGCCCACTGCGCTCGCACCTTGCTGCTACTGCTGCTGCTGCTCTGGCTGCCGCTGCTGCAGTTGGGGCCGGGGGCCGAGCGGTTTGTTCTTATGGCCCACGGGGCTCTGCGACCTCACAGCCCCGCTGTGATGGCCTCACAGCCGGGCCAGGGCTGCATGGGGACAGCTCTCAGGGCACTCGTGGAGAGCTGCTGGAGCCCAGCCAGGGGAGCTGCCCTCCTGGGGAGGGGAGCACGTCCCGTTGGGCAGCTGCGTCCAAGGGCTGGCACACAGTCCCAGCCGGGGCCGAGCCCCCGGCTCTGCGCTGTTTTCCGGGCCCTGTCACAGGGGCAGCGAGGAGCTCACGGTCCCCCACAGCAACAGGAGACCACAGCCAAGGGACTGCGGGGCCAGGGAGACGCGGGCAGCCCAGCCACCCGAGACCGAAGGAGCTCTCCCTTGTTGCAGCTGCCTTGGCGTGACGTGTGCGGCCTCAGCCTGCTCCTGCACAAGTCAGCACACGGTCAGCGAGCCGAGAATCCTGTTTCTTGCCAGTTAATGCAAACCAAGGGACTGGCCAGGGGTGGGAAAGAGAGGCCTCGCACGTTCCCTTGGCTTTGGCACGATTCTTCTGTTTGAGCAGGCTAAATAAACTGAAGGTGTAGGCCACAGTGTGCCGCGCTCTGCAGAGGCGGACCTGGCCTTCTCCTCTGCCCTCTCCCTCGACTCCGCGTGCTCCTATCTCTCCAGCTGCCTCTGTGCTTTCCCGATGCGACACCTCTCTCTGCGAGGACTCCTGTCCCACAGCGGGGCCAGGGCTTTGGCCTGCTCCTACTCCTTGCAGGAGGCAAAAGCAAAGAGTGAAAACTGATCCCAGCCGTGCACGTGCTACACCCTGAGCCCGGGTGCAGGAACTGGAGGCCGAGGCAAATGGTACTGTGACAGCTCAGGGCCTGGCCACGAGCCCACCCAGGGCAGGAGAGGGGCTGGGAGGAGCTGACAGGGCACCACCAGCCTCTCGTGCACGCCATGCCAGCCTCCCGCGGGCCTTGGAGGGCCCAGCCCCAGCTTCTGCCACAGGGAGGTTTCGAGAAGCGCCAGCGTATGGACCACAGCAACACGGGCACCTCTCGGGCCCTTCACCAGCCACGGCTGAGGGAACGCTGAACGCGGCAGCCCAGGTCTCCCCTCCCCGGGGCAGCTCTGAGCTCAGCTCCATGCCCCCGAGCCAGGCCACGAGGGTCCCACGGGGAGAGCAGCCTCTGCGCTGTGGGAACCGATCCACTGGCCGTAGCTAAAGCAAAGCCAGCCCAGCCCTCCTAAGGGAGAACCCCTCCCCAAATGGGGAATTTCTCCTGGTGGCAATGTCCTCAGCTCAAACCAAGGTCATTGCAGATACGAAAGGTAACACAGTATGGAGAACATCTTTCAAATTCTGACCAGAAACGTGGCAGCTTCTGTTCAGTTTAAACTGTATTTTATTTAATGTTCATAATGTTTCATCACATCTAAATTAATTTTTTCATTAGTGCAATTCCATATTTACCCTGCTCCCAAATGGCTTGAAGGAGCAAGGAGAAGGCCTGGGCAGGGTGGGGATCTGAGGAAGGGGCTGCTAGAGCAGTGGGGAGCAGTGAACTGCACGCCGCCGCTGGCCTGGCTGAGCCCATGAATCCTGCAGCAAGCACCAGGAATCAACGGGAGGGCCGAGGGCGCTCTCCCCTGACCAGCCTTCCAGGAGCAACTTGCAACAAAACCTGCTCAGAATCAGCACATCTCCTCTTCATCGTCCTTACAGTTCCCTGAGCTGCTTCCCACTTCCATTCTTCTGGCCTCAGAGTAGGGCTGGAAGCACCTCATGGAGGCAGAGCCGCAGGCAGGGGAGAGCCCACGCTCCCCGCAAAGTGCAGGGAGCCCCAGTGCCCATTCCCTGCTCCAGCTGATCCTCCCTCTTGATACAGCCCCTTCCTCAGCACAATCCCGACCTTTTGTGGAGGACTTCTGTGGAGCTAGGGCCACCAAATCAGGTACTGCCATCACAGTTTTGTTAGGGGAAATGGTGAGGGTTAGCAGGGACAGCAGCAGCATAGAGGGGAGAAAGGCCTCCAAGATGTAAATCCACATCTCACCCCCATTTCTCCCGCCTGCAAGCAGTATTTTACTGCAAGAGAGCCCTCCTCCAACTCCTTTCCCTTGCGTTAAAAGCAATGGTTATCTCAGCCTCGGCTCCAGCGGCCTTTTTGCCCTCCTCTGGGGCCAGAGGCAGAACCCCCAGTGTACATCTAGCTTTTTAAGGGAGGCTAAATATCAGGTAATGTCTCCCCTGGCGACTTCCCTGGGGTGCTCCTTCTGTACCTAGAGAGGCACGGGCACACGGATCTCCTGTGAACACAAGTCAAGGTGAGCTGTCAGCAGGACTCCGAGTTTGATCTATCCAGTGTCTCCCCACGATATTATTCTCAAACTTCTGCTCCACCAGGTACCCAGTGAGAGTCCTCCCCCCCCAAAAAAGAGGCCTCTGTCAACTACTGGCTTCATGTTTCTGTGATACAAAGTGAAAGTGCACAAGGATGTGTCAGACTGCAGGGGGAGAGAGGGACGGCGAGGGGAAAGGTAAGCTGACAGTGTACCCACCTTAATGCTTTTACGGGCACTAGGACCTGATGGTTTGCAGAGTTCAGAGCAATCCTGCAGCTTTTTGGAAACTGGACACAAAAATCTCAGTGAATCTGGAGACTTTCCACACCCCCGTGACTTTCCCAACTCAGTGACCTGGTGCAAGGGCCATCTTCTGGCAACCACGGGCAGGCAGGGCCAGTCTTTTCTTTGGGAGACAACTACTTGAGGTGACTTCCACTGCTGTCGGCGCCTTGGTGCCAAATTGCAAGCAGACACTGTCTTCTGGGATCTTTAAAGAAAAGTCCAGCTTTGCAACGCTATTAGAGACAAAGAACAGCTCTCCCTCAACAACTCAGCTGTGTCCTAACATGTTCCTCTCTGGAGATCACCTCTGGTGACTGAATTATTATCAGGTTCAATCAATACAGAGGGGATGAAGGTACATTTGACTTTAAAGTGGTTTCCTAAAATCACGGCTCTGCTAGCAGCAGGTACCTAGAGAGCCCAGAGGTTATTTACTGTAAGCTAGAATTATTTGAGAAGTCTGGGCCAATCCATGCATCTTAAAATATGCGCTTCGCATCAGACACTACCTCTGGGGGCGTGCAAAGCCCGAGTTCAAGCTCTATCTCCCACTTTTGCTGACACCAGAAAAATGGCGATGCCAACATAGTTATCACCTCATCTCCCGCACGAGATCAAAATTCAGTACTGCCCCCTCCCTCCCAAACTTGGAACCGTCACTGACAGGACGACTGCAGGATTGCTCCGAGGACTGCACGAGGTGTGGCTGCCTGTCCAGCAGGCAGCGAGCACTGAAGCCCCCTGTTCGCCACTTCAGAGCGCAAACCTTTCTCAAGCTACAGATGTGGCTCAGGCTCTAATGGAACTGCTCCATTCTGGCACCTTTGTAAGAGGCTTCAAAACAGCTTGCTCTCCAGCTCAGGCTCCGGGAAGAGGTCTCAGACCACCAAAAGGTCTCAGCTACCAATAACCAGAGCTGCAAGAGTGCCTGGGCACCCAGCTCTCTCAGGACAAGAGGAGGGCATGCTTTGAGGACACAGAGCACATTATCATCTCCTGCTACATTAAATGGGCGGTGGGGAGAACCGCACCACCAACACAGCATGTAAATCAATCTCCTGATCTATAATACACAAATCCACTCCAGAAAAGTTCAATGTGGGTTCCTGTGGCATTGTACTCTGAAAAAGACACAGCACAAGAAAAAAAGGCAAGCAGAATTCCCCAGTCTTCAAAACAATCTGAATGCTTCAAACATACCAAAGCTCCATCTACTACAGGGCTGCACACAGCTGCACTGAAGAAGCAGTCAGCCTAAGGACCAGAAGGCTTCTCCACCTGCCAGAGATGGCCTGGAATAAGCAGAACCCAAACCAGAAAGCCTGGTCTTGCAGAGCCCTAGAGAACTACTGAGACACCCTGAGAGGGAAAGAAAAAGGGTTGAACTCTGTACTGCAGTGAGCTGCCCAGCATCCCCGCTGGGAGACGGACCAGCCAGGCTGAGCCCACAGCACTCACACTCTGTGAGGCCATGCGTGCCAGGAGTGGTACCCTCCAGAGACAGATCCAAGGATGGACATCTCAGGACTGCACACCAGCACACCCAGGACAAGCAGCGCGTGGGCCACGCACTGTACCTGGGCCACAGAGCAACTGCCTCTGCGGTAAGAAACAGGTCCTTTCACTCCACCTGCCAACCCTGTATGGCAGCACCATCTCTCATCATCTCTCATCGTCTGGTACTCCCCCGGAGCAAAAACGCAATGATCCGTGGCGGCTCCATACCACTGTAAGCTCTGCAGGGTTGGTATAAGCCCTTATTTCCCCTTGGAAGTAGGCACCAGAAGCCACCAAGCCTCCCAGATGTGCAGCCCAACCTGACAGCAAAGCATAACCGACTAGGTGGACTGAGGGAAAGGGTGGAGCAGCACTTACTCAAACAATGGAAAACAGAGAGCTTCCTACAGAGAACAACCTGTGAGCTTGGGGGAGGATCTATGTTGAGAAGCAACCAGCCGATGTCAGACCTGCCAGGCTCAAAAATGTAAAGAAGAACATTAAGTTACCCAGGTGTCCAGCAGAGTAAACACTGCAGACATCATACTGCCATGAAAAAGATAGCTTCCAGCTGGAGAATAATACACCGAGACATAGAAAGCCTGCTGGGAAGCAAGTCAACCTTTACTGATGCCAACTCCATGGACTCCGCAACAAACACTGAATGCGAGCAGTGAGTTTGCAGCTCTGGATGCCCACTGAAAAACTGAGATAAACAGAGGAGCGGTAGGAAGGGAAGAGATATTTCCTTCTCCTTGCCACCTGCGTCCCTAGAGAGAAGGACAGGCAAGCTGCCAGCAAAGGGCACTCTCCTGCAGCATGTGCACCATGCCGGGGCAGCCTGCTGTCCCCACCGGGCCCTGACAGCAAGCGGGTGCGAAGGCCGAGACACCCTGCAAACCATCACGACCACCAGACTTCCCGCCGTCACCCCAGCAGGAGCACGAGGCACCTCGAAGGCTGAGCCACGCCGGTTGGGTGCCTCCCCGAGCTGCCAGCAGCCCAGCCCGCAGCCCCCGGCACACGTCCCCTCCCGTCACAGCCCCGCCGTGCGAGGAGGAAGGCGGCCTGACCCCCGCGGGGCAGCCAGGCGGAAGGGCAGGCTCCGAGCATCCAAGGTGGCAGGAGGACCGGGCAGCCTGTGGCCCAGCCCCAGGCAGCAGGCAGGCAGAGAGCAGGCAGGGCAGGAGCACAGCGGTTTATTGGCAACACAAGCAGAGGCGGCGGCGGGCCCCGAGCGGGGCGGCGGTGCTCCGGC
>Ga0065711_1045235_pt1 | contig 13605 bp, 11 predicted proteins | sample Hoacrofraction12_FD_59098 | JGI IMG/M metagenome (GOLD analysis project Ga0065711, IMG submission 59098) | Hoatzin crop microbial communities from Cojedes, Venezuela - Epithelial fraction 12 v2 (version 2) | ecosystem: Host-associated > Birds > Digestive system > Esophagus > Crop | place... | reverse complement strand
CTGTGCAGCCTGCTGTAGGTGACCCTGCTTCGGCGGGGGGGTTGGACTAGATGACCCACAGAGGTCCCTTCCAACCCCTACTATTCTGTGATTCTGTGATTCTGTGATTCTATTAGAAAAATCTTTTTTTTTTTCTTTATTTTTTAAAGAAAACTTGTGAATATATCAAATCCACCTCCGAGGATAGAAGTGATGAGCAAACTAATCTTGCTGGATGTGTAGAATTTGGATAATAAGGGCTTCTTTGTTTAGAAAAATATTTGCAGTGGTTGGGTTTCTTATTAAATTTGGCCCTGTTGTTGGTTGTAGCTTATTTATGTTAGTTCCTTATTCCCATGGGGCAGATCGAAGGCAGAGATTTCAACAGTCCTTGCTGGTTAACAGACCTTGTATTTCATTCCAAATATTTCAGCCCATTTATCGTGTCAGAGAGATAGATCCAACAAAGACGTTCCTGCCAGCCAAACACCATGATTTCTATTTCCAAGCACCAAGATAAAAGAAATTAGCTGTAGGTTAGCAATAAAAGGTGAACAGTAGGGCTGTTGGAAAGATCAAGGCCTGCATTTTCCCTGACTGTGATTCTTAGCAGAAAATTGAACTAACAACCTCAGTTGTTATCCATTTAACAGGACTACTAAGATTTGACTGTTTTTTACAGCATTTGTTTTTCTATATTTTTATTGCTTTGTTATAATATATTTGCAGTTTTATTTTAAAATATTTATCCTCTTGTTGCATGTAGAAATACTGCATTCAGCTGACTCTTGGAAATGAGTTGATAAGTCCATTGTAATGAAAAAGAGCTACAAATCTATTGGCTGACCATAACTGAGGGCTGTTATTCCAGGGATGAACAAGTAAGGAAAACCTATTGATCTGGGGAAGTGGGAGTATATAATATTTATGGATGTACTGGACAGCCCCCTGTCCATATTCTTCTGTCATGGCTTTATATCTATCACATAACCGTAAGTATCAGGTTTTACCTCTTCACATGGCAGCTAGTCACACAATGGGAACCACACAGCAGACATTCTGTCATGTAGTATCAGGGACTGCAGGGTTCTTAAAGACAGAAGGCAGTGGAAAGTGAGGTACTACCACAGTTTGTCAGTCTTGTAACTTGTTCGCTGAACTTGTCTGAGAGGTTCCTGAAGAAGAACAGCTGCAACAACTGAGCCACTGGTTAATTTTGTAATTATGCTGAGCTCCTGGGCTGCATGTTTCCCACTGTGTGGAGGTAAGATCTCCACAAATATATGATCAGAGTCTTGTATTCGAAAAGGAAGGTGCCAGTTTTGTCTACCTGAATACACAGATATACAAAAGGTAATGAGGAAACAGAAGCACAGGAGGTAGGTGGTTTGTCCAACATCACTTAGAAGCTGCAAGCAAATCCTGAGTTTCATTGCAGTGTCTTTGTCCATCAGATCATACTGTGGTGGGTTGACCTTGGCTAGTTGCCAGGAGCCCACCAAGCCACTCTCTCACTCCTCACCTCAGCAGGACATAGGGAGAAAATACGATGAAAAACTCGTGGGTCAAGATAAACACAGTTTAAAGAAGAAAAACAAAGGCCATGCACAGAAGCAAGGCAAGTGAAAAAGATTTATTTTCTACTTCCTGTCAGCAGGTGATGTTCATGCAGTTCCTTGGAAGAAGGGCCCCAGTACATGTAGTGGTTGTCTTGGAAGACAAACACCTCAATAATGAATGCCCTCCCCTCCTCCTTTCTCTTAGCTTTTTTGCTGAGCATGACATCACATAGTATGAAATATCCCTTTGGTCAGTTCGGTTCAGTTCTCCTGGCTACATCCCCTCCCAGCCTCTTGCCCACCAGCAGCCTACTGGCCTTTGGGAGAGGGGTGGGGGTGGAGAGAGCCTTGATGCTGTGGGAGCACTGCTCAGCAGTAGCCAAAACAGTGGAGTGTTCTCGAGACCTTCTAGCTACAGCTACCAAGCACACCACTATAAGGGCTGCGATGGGGAAAGTTAACTCCACCCCAACTAGACCACATACACATGCCAAACAAAACGTACACCTTAAGTAATATCTGAGCCAACAAAAAGTATTAACAAGGAATCAAAGAAAACGACAGATAACTGGAGAGGGAAAGATGGGGAAATTGCTTTAGTTTACTTTGATACTGTCCAGAACATACCTGAAACAAGAAAACACAAGCTACTTGTTGCACATGATTTTGGACAATTATTTTCAACTTGACCTATGAGTTTTTACTTTGCAATATCCTGAGACTTTCTCTGTCACTGAGTGCATTTGTGCTCATTTGTAATCCATTCCAAAATCTGTCTGTAGACTGGGCTCAGCAGAATGACACTAAAACTAAGATTAGAGCAGTAGCAAATCTAAAAATCATATCATGATCATGAAAGAAGACAAATACTCAGATACACAAAAGACACTCTCTGCAAATATGGGGCCTGTGCAAAGAAGTTCCTGTGTTCATTTTGCAGCTGATGATGACTGGGGCCCTTGTCATCTTCTCTGTACCTTCTTATCTTGCACAGTTTAACAGGATTGAGTCTAGTTTCTTTCACAGTCTTGATGTTTTGTATATAAAAAGCCCAGATCTGAGTCTACCTCTACTAACTTTGTGTTGCTCTGGCTATGCAAGACCATCTGGATCCCAGCCTTTCAAGGGTCTATGACTCAAGGTCAGCCCACCAACTACTTACCCCGGGGCAATTCGTATCTAGAAACAAAGACTCTAAGGTTGCCAGGCTCTCTTCCTGGGGGCTAATTTCATTTCTTAAGCAGAGAAGTTCAAAATACCTCTAGCACGATCATTTTAACCAGATTTCCTAAAAGTGCTTTCATGTAAGGATAGCTGGCAGCATAAGCAATTATTCTAGCAGGTCTGTAGTTTTGTCCTCTCCCAAGAAACTGGGTTAAAAACTTTCCCAGACACAAAAGGAGTGTGTCTGTATTGTCATCACAACCTGGTAAGTCCTGGACACAGGAGCTGCCTGTGGGGGCCAGGGTTATACGTTCATGACTTAGTCCATAGTCTTCTGCTCTTCTGCAGCCCAGGTCAGCCAGTCCAGAGCCAGACACAGCCCTGCAGAGCACAGCCTTGGCCTGGGTCTCCCAGTGCTTCCGTCCCCCTTGCCGTCTCTGGTATAATGATTTAGTTCATTGTGTTTGTATGGGCAACATATAAGCTCATTGTTCTTGTATGTTTGCATAGTCCTTTCCCAAACTCATGAACTTCCTGTAATCAATTAATTAAATTCTTCTTTCACTTAATTTGTGTTTTTGTGCTGTGACTCTAAGAGGTACAACACGGAGTTTGGAGCCTCATAGGAGTTGAAACTAAAAACAATAGTGAGTTACATTTCTTTCTTCCCAACCCTAAACTACTGCAGCATGTGTGGAGCCACCTGATATGGCCTAGCCCCCACGGCTGCAGCTTCTGAGGACGGCTCTAAACTGACTGTACAAGGGAGGGAGGAGTTTTCTTCAAACACAACTTCAGTGGAGCTGAACTGGTAGTATCCTGCCAGAGGCGAAGCTATTAGGAGTCCTTTACTATGCATACAAAAGCAAACTTTTCAGCTTTTCACTTTTTAGAACAGAGTGTATATGAAGCATCCAAGTGGGAAGATGAGAAATGCATTTCAGATGTTTATTTATTTAGTCAAGAATATAGTGAAGATTATGATGAAGATGAAAGCAACATTCTAAGATCCTTCCAAACACCGGGCACCATTCTCACATGGAAAACGGTCCAATGGTTAAATCAAGAATAATACTTCAGCATCTAGGGTCAGACAAATACATGCTGACCCTGTTGGTGTTCAGGACAGCTTCTTGCTGGTTGTATAGCAAAAGGCATGTAGTCTCGGAATATCTGAGGAGGTCATAAGTTTTGTCCCTTAAAGAGAGTTAAGAGCCCAGAAGTCTTTATTTTTGATGTACCTATGACACCCAAAGTATACCGCTTCCCAGGCAGAAGCGGGGTCAGAAACATGAAATCTCTAAGGCCTGTTCCCAAGTACTCACAGGACAACGGCTCCTGCTCTCAGTCTGTTACTTTTTCAGTTGTTCCATTCTGAAGGGCAGAACTGCGCAACTAAATCTGGGGTTCTGAACTGTGCAGTATTCTTCAAAAATATCACCGCATAGCCTCATCCCATCATTATGAAGTCAGTCTTGTTTTGCTGGAGATAATAAGCACCTGGCAATGGCAGAAGCCATTGACTCCAATGAAAACTCAAACCAAGACAATATTTGATGTCTCAAGTTTGGCATCCAAAATAGTTCATTTGAAAGTTAAGAAACCTGAATTAGTAGGCACTTCTCCAAACATTTGGCCTAAGGATCAATATTTCATGTCTTTCAAAATACTAACCCATTTCAGCAAGTATTTTACATCCTTTCGTTGAAAGGAACTTCATTAAAAAAAGCGTATGTTATTAAATAGACAAGAGAGAAAACCAGTTTCACTCAAATATGAGAAACCATCTAAAAGAATGTAAAAATAAGGAAAAGCTTTCAGGGAGTATTTTCATATATTTACCAGGAAGGCACAGTAATTCAAGTATATATACTAGTAAACTCAAAAAGTACGAAAAACAGAGGAACTTTTACTTTTCAATGAGTTCATGTGACACAAATGTGAGGGAAATTTGTTAGCATTATTCAGACAGGCCACAGAAAAGAAATAAATATAAATCCTACAAGGATTGTTAGAGCATCCCAAGCCGACAGTTCACCTCTTTGTATGGGTGTCACTCAGAAATATGTACAGGACATGCAATAGTTGCAGAATACACTAATTACCCTGGCACAGATAAAACTGGAGAGGCGTTGTCATGAATTTATATCAGAATAAAGAAGCTCTTTTCATGCTCACTGCTTCAGAACAGATGGAAGTTATTGACTCACCTAAATTGCTTCTCTACTTGCATGGTGTGTTACACAGATGACTGTACTGCTGTTTTTCTAGGAAAAGAACATGTTGCAATGTGCAATAGCAGTCTAAGTGGATCGATTGGGTCATTTGCCATTCAGGTGTAAGCAGTTAGCTGTTATGCTCTTTAAGAAAGTTTCCACGCAAATAAAAAAGGATAATTATGTTTCATGAGCTTTTTTTCAGAATGAGGGCTCTTCAAGTCAAATTGAAGTTTAAAGCAAGATTGTTGCCATAAAGGTTTACAGAGGGTCAGTTCAGAATAAGCCTCATTGTAACGAATTAAGATAGGATCTGGAAGATGTTGTGGGCCTTGTTTGCAGCAGTGCTGTAGAAGAACATAACTGTTTCAGTGAGTCATGAGCATAGAAATGGATTTTCACATAATGGATCTCAGCAAACAGCAGAAGAGTGAGATTGGGAGACCATCTGTATTTACAGTCTAGAAATTGTGGTAACTGGTATGTATTTGCTGCTGGTTGTGCATAATTAAGCAAAGAGCAGTGAGGAGTATCTAGCCTTCATATTTCTCCTTGCTAGAAATGTGAAGCAAGGTAATTGGAGACAAAAGGAGCCCATTCTCCTACGCATCTGCAATTACAGGGTTTCGAGGGAGTAGATATTGCTTATGCAGGAGGAAAAGACTGAAGCAAGGAAAGGGATAGATGGAAAGCACCAAGAGTGACCAGGGGTAGAAAAGCAACGCTGGAGGACCAGATTCTGGTCAAAGAAGGTTTCCGAGTGTTGAGGAAAGAAACTTTTCTTAAACTACTCAGAGCAGACATCTATGTGTGCTTTATGCTCCAAATATGTACTGTAATGAGGAAGGCTGACACTTTATTGGTAAATTTCAAAGGTGGTAGTTAAATTTACAGGTAAATCTAGGGAATAGAATAGGTTTCAGGGCCAAGGGTGGCAGGACCATGCAGTCTTATATTCCAGAAGACAAAACCTACTTTCGAAGGTAAACTCTACTGTACTTTGCTGAGGTCCGGGAGCAACTTGAACACATAGATCTGTGGGCTGAGATCCAACACAACAGGTAGGTGAGGGCTCAGTCAGCAAGATCTTAACAGTGAGGATGAACAAGAGACACCATCAGGTCTTTCTGTGTCGATTCAACCATATGCAGGCTTCTACTGCTCCACCCATGGCATTGTCAATAAATGTGTTAAATGCTTCTGGGAAATCTGGTGGTAGTCCCAGTGCTGCAGACTGGCTGATGGCCACCATCACAGGGTAAGTCAACCACGAGTGCTGCTGCGGTCATGCCCATGTTATATTTGAGTCTGAACTTTGCTAATATGTTCTACACTCGGCCTCAGTTTTACAGCACTTTCTTAAGAGGAAACTTTACTCTTGGTTCCTGTCCCATGATTACTAGAAATTACTGTGCTCGTTATTCAAGTTTTCAGATTCCTTCTATTTTTCAGTTTCTCTTTGTCCTGATTCGTTCACCTTCTCCTCCTCCCTTATTCACCACTGCAAAGTACCTTTGCTTCTTGTTGGAGAAGTAAGCAGAGCCAGATGCCAAACAACGCTCCAGGGGACCTGAAAAGTTCAGCTGCCTCCCTCTAACCCTGAACAAGTCACTTGACACACGCATCCCCTTTCAGAAGAGAACTGAGGTTTTGTTACATTTTGGAAACTAATAGCAATGTCTGTTCAGCTGCAGCTTTACCCCGGGCCACCTCCAAACATTACATGGATATTTGAGTGATCAAAACAAAAGCAAAATAAATTAAGAACAAGAATTGTCTCTGCCCTATTGAGAATTTCTATTAAAAATTGGAAGTCCTTTCCTTTGCTGATGCTTCAGGCGTGCCTGCAACAATAGAGTTGGAAGAACTTTCTGATCTAAACCCGAAGACATAGTTGTCCTGTCAAAGTCAAACAGTAAGGCACTTTCTGTTTGTTTTTAGTTAAAAAAAATATGGTCTATGTATATTACTGTTAGCAATATGATATACTTTTTCTTAAGTGTGTTATTCCGTACTTAAATGGCAAGGAGGCATTATAGAAAAACCTCATTTAGCCAAAAGAGAAAAGCAGGCTCATTTCCTTTTCTGCTAAAGGCGACTGATGAATGCTTATGCTGAAAACACCAATAAATCTTCAGTTCTTTCCTTCCAGTTCCTTATGTTCTGTTTCCCCAAGGTTCTGGTTTTAGAGTACCAGAGGACTGCATGGGGTCCTTAAACAACTCTAAACACTTTTACAGTTTGAAGCTGGGGGTAATATTTTTTTGGCCTCCTTCCCTCAATCAATTTCTTTCAAACGTAGTGAAAAGGCTTCATGTTATTCCTGCCTTTAGTGAGACTGTTTACAGCGCCTGCTGTTAATTCGTAGTGGCAAAGTATTTCCCTTTTGTTCTTCCACAACTCTAAACTCAAGAGGCCAGTGAACGTGCTGCAGAAAAGAGTGGTTTTAATCCACTCCAATTTACAGCACAGCTAAGTTACCGCAGCTCGACAAACTCCCTGGTGTTTCTGTGCCAAAGTCTCCTGAATGTGCTTCTACCAAATCCTTCCAAGAGCCAGGTGAAATATTTAAACCTCTTCCATGGGGACGATTGGTTTCTGCAGTGATGTGAAATGGGAAGGTGCTGTACTCAAAGAGCCAGTGCCCAGTGATCTGTCAGCAATGTGAAATAAGCCAGCCCTTAGTTGGGACTTTTGAACAAAAAACATTCTCTTGGATAGACTGAGGTTCTCTGCAACCTCCTGTTTACTTTTGTCTAAGACAAGATCAGGCATTGTCTTTGACCAGACCTTCTGCAAATGGTTGATTAGTGTATGGGGGAATTGTTTGCATGTCTTGGTGTCGACTGAACACCTCAACCTGCCTTCATGCCAAGGAAATGTATAGAATACTATATGGGATTATAATATATAAGAGTTATATAGGATTTTAGGAAGCTGAGGAATCAATACACATAGCCTTGCCACATTTCCTTGCCCACTGAGGATAAAAGCATGCAATGCAAACCACGGAGCAGATAGAAATAGAAGGGGTTTCACTCCTGACGTAAGTTTCATAGAATCATAGAATCCTAGGTTGGAAAAGACCTCTAAGTTCAGCCAGCTGTCGACAAACACCCCCAGGTCCTTTTCCTCCAGTCAGCTTTCCAGCCACTGCTCCCCAAGCCTGCAGCGTTGCATGGGGCTGTTGTGACCCAAGTGCAGGACCCGGCACTTGGCCTTGTTGAAACTCATGCAGTTGGCCTCGATCCAGCCTGTCCAGACCCCTCTGCAGAGCCTTCCTACCCTCGAGCAGATCGACACTCCCACCCAGCTTGGTGTCATCTGCAAACTTACTGAGAGAGCACTCAATCTTCTCATCCAGATCATTGATAAAGATATTAAACAAGACGGGACCCGAAACTGAGTCCTGGGGAACACCACTCATGACCGGCCACCAGCTGGATTTAACTCCACTCACCACCACTCTCTGCGCTCAGCCATTCAGCCAGTTCTTTATCCAGTGAAGAGAACACCCATCCAAACCATGAACAGCTAGTTTCTCCAGGAGGATGCTGTGGGGAACAGTGTCAAAGGCCTTACTAAAGTCCAGGTAGATGACATCCACAGCCTTTCCCTCATCCATTAGGCGGGTCACCTGGTCATAGAAGGAGATCAGGTTGGCCAAGCAGGACCTGCCTTTCATCAACCCATGCTTGCTGGGCCTGATCTCCTGATTGTCCTTCACATGCCAAGTGAGAGCACTCAGGGTGAATCGCTCCATAATCTTGTCCGGCACCGAGATCAGGCTGACAGGCCTGTAGTTCCCAGGATCCTCCTTCCGGACCTTCTTGTAGATGGGTGTTACACTGGCGATCCTCCAGTCATCTGGGACCTCCTCTGTTAGCCAGGCCTGCTGATAGATGATGGAGAGTGTCTTGGCCAGCTCCTCCACCAGTTCCCTCAGCACCCTTGGGTGGATACCATCCAGTCCCATAGGCCTGTAAGTGTCCAGGTGGCACAGCAGGTCATTAACTGCTTCCCCCTGGATTATGGGAGGTTTGTTGTGCACTCCTTTCCTATCTTCCAGCACTGAGGGCTGACTACCCTGGGAATAACTAGTCTGACTATTAAAGACTGAGGCAAAGAAGGCATTACATACTTCAGCCTTTTCCTCATCGTGTTGACAACGTTCTCCCTCACATCCAGTAAGGGAGGGAGACTCTCCTTGTCCCTCTTTGTTGTTGATGTATTTGTAAAAACATATTTTGTTGTCCCTTACAACTGTGGCCAGCCTGAGTTCCTGCTGGGCTTTTGCCTTTCTGATTTCCTCTCTGCAAGTTTGGTTATCTTCATATCTTCTGCAGAAAACCCAGGGACAGGGGCAGCTATTTCCAGATGCAAGGTATATCCCATCTCATCACCTGGGCTCCGAAACCAGAACCACCACATCTTCCCCTTGTGATACACACACCAAACATCGTTTGGTCTCTCAAACTCCCTTTTACTTCAAGAGTATTCCTGAAAGAGGGCAGGCTGACACTGGGTATGCCTTGAGGGATACTGCTACATAGCTGCTTTTGTACCACAATATTTAGTCCCACAGAATGTTTTTGTTTATAGTCACAAAGTTTACAATTGCGCCATATGGAGCAGAATTTGTTTTACTTCAGTTTATCATCAGAAATCAGCTTCTCGGCACCAAGCCCAGCTGATTTCATATTCTGTTGGTTTAAGGGAAGTAATGTAGGATTCACTGTCTGTATATTCAAACTCTTTAATCGACATAAACAAACATAAAAACATTGTCTAGCATGAGTGGATGTTTACTCAGCCCTGCAGAAAGTAAAGCATATCGCTATAAAAACCACACTATAAAAATAATCTGAGTTGTGATTGCTCTGAAGAATCCTGCAGCACTTACACAATACAAGACAGAGTTGTCTTTATTCAATCAGCACTCAAAACATAAAAGCAAGATTGACTGAAAAATATCAGATAAATTGTTATGGTAGCTGCATAAATGCAAATCCCAGCGGAGTCAACAGTGGGTTCAGAGCCTGTAAAGTGAGTTTTTCATTCCAGAGGAAAAATGAATTTGCTTTTAATCTCTGAGGACTAAAATGGTGCCCATATTTCTTGCAAATTACCTTAATACTCCAAAAGCATTTACTAGCCACAGTAGGCTGTGGCCTGCCTTTCTCGATACTCCAGTTTGCGTCATAGTCAGGGCCAGGTATTTTGAATGAAGATGTCCAATACAGGAAGATTTTTGTTTCATTCTCCAGGACCCCACCACACCAGAAGGCATTTTTCCTTTGCTCAGTGACTGAACAACCTATAACAAGGGAACTATTAGCACCTTTAAAACACTTGCACGTGTCAAATATTTTGTTCTTGATCGTATCTACTTACATTTTCTAGTATTTCAAAAGTGAACTGAGCCTTCCTGGCAAAATTCAGAGGAAGAATTACTTGGCAAAATGTGATGTTACAGTGTTGGTCTGGATGCCACCCTGCTGCCTAATGGATTTGCAATCCTAAACTAGTAGCTATGACTCCCCATAGAGTGTTTGGAGAAAAGTAGGCTTCCGAGACTGGGATCTGGGAAATCTAAAATGCTAACCTGGGATCAATCTGACCCACCTAGTAGGAATTCCTAAGGAGGCAGATGTGACAAAGAATGGGTCCTTAACAGTGGCTGATAGGAAATACATCTGACCATTCAGTGCTGCGGGTCAGAGTCCCCTCTTTGAAGGAGAGCAACCAATACTGGGAACTCACAAAAACATGACGAGTCCTCTTCCTTTTTTCTAAGCAACTTTTCAGCAATATTTTTTCTGTATAAAGAACTACTTTCAGATGTCATGTGTTGCCGGACTTAAATATCCTCTTATTTGTTTTCAGACAACTAGGTGGGCTCATGCACTCTGTTTTGTAGCTGTTGTGTTGCCTGGAGTGGGACATGATGCTTGCACAGCAAGACAACCATAAGGTAGTGTTGGTATGACTGACCGCTATAAGAACTTCACAAGATTGCTATAAAAAATGAGCTGTCTTCGAAAGTTATTTTTAGATAGCTGTCTTCTCTCCTTAGGCAAGCTAATGATAAGATTTTCAAAGGTGTAAAATTTTTAGCCCAACTCCCTGATTATCTCATCATTGTTAAAATACTTGTAATGAATAACAGTACATAGTGATTTATGCCTTCTTACTCTTCCTGAGTAAGAGGAAAATACAAATCACCGAAATCCCTGGGGAATTCTGATGAACTACAGTCACCGGAGTGGTAAAAGTATTTTAGTCTTTAAATCTCAGAGGGCCTTCAGAGTTCTTTTCTAAAGAGTATCTCCCCTTAATGCCATAGGAAGGACTGTGAGGTGCTAGAAGATGCTGTGTTCTTGTGGTCTGTCACCATTGCAGTGGTATGTCCTTCCTGAAAGGAGACATCTCATCCTTCTCACAAGGACCAGAAGTAGATGTACAGGTAGCAAGTGTCTCACAACATATCCCTGTACATATCGGAATTTCATTCAGTATTCTGGGATGAACAGTTCCTTTCCTTTTCTGCTAAACAAACTCAATTAAAAATAAACATTTATAATAAAGAGCCCAAATTCACCTCATGCAGTCAACACTATTTGACTGTGTCCATCTGTAAAGCTAACGCTTAACTACCATTGAGCTGTCATGTAGGAGAATTGACATTACAGCTTTACTGCAGCTCTTCTAAAGAATAGGACCAAAGGAGGGCAGCTGTGTTGAATAAAGTTTCCAAACGGTATTAAAGGTTATACAACATCACTTTCCTGTAACTTCTATGCTTAATATGAATTGGCCTATAATTTTGTTTTTCCCACCTATAATGTTTTTTTTCTTGTGTGATTTTTACAGATGAATGGTTTAAGAAGTGAAAGAGAAGCCATGAGAAATGTACAAGAATATTACTGTTGTAGCTGTTCCCTATTTTAACAGTCAGCTGTTATTCACATATCTGCCATTTCAAGAGAAAGCATTATGAGAAATCTTCTGTTATAGGTTTGCATGGCACGGTTTAGGTAGCAGGGGGGCTATAGGGGTGGCTTCTGTGAGAAGCTTTGAGAAGCTTCCACCACGTCTGATAAAGCCAGTGCTAGCTGGCTCTAAGACCGACCCAGGCCAAGCCAATCAGCAATGGTGATAGCACCTCTGGGATAAAATATTTAAGAAGAAGAATACAAAAAACCTCTGCAGTGAAACAGCAGGATAGAAAGAGGAGTGAGACGATGTGAGAGAAACAACTCCGCAGGCACCAAGGTCAGTGAAGAAGGGGGGGAGGGGGGGAGGTGCCTGAAATGTCAGAGAAGGGATTCTTCCTTTGCAGCTCGTGATGAAGACCACGGTGAGGCAGGCTGTCCTCCTGCAGTCCATGGAGGTCCACAGAGGAGCAGATATCCACCTGTAGCCCATGGAAGGGACCCCACACTGGAGTGGGTGGATGCCTGAAGGAAGCTGTGACCCCATGGAAGGGACCCAATGCCAGAGAAGGCTCCTTCCAGGACCTGTGGACCCGTGGAGAGAGGACCCCCTGCCGGTGCAGGTTTGCTGGCAGGGCTTGTAACCCTGTGGGGGACCCACGCTGGAGCAGTCTGTTCCTGAAGGACTGCAGCCCGTAGAAGGGACCCATGCTAGGGCAGTTTGTGAAGAGCTGCAGCCCGAGGGATGGACTGACATTGGAGAAGTTTGAGAAGAACTGTCTCTCGTGAGAGGAACCTTCATGCTGGAGCAGGGGAAGAATGTGAGAAGTCCTCCCCCTGAGGAGGAATGATTGGCAGAGACAATGTGTGATGAACTGACCATAACCCCCATTCCCCATCCCCCTGAGCCGCTTGGGGGAAGGAGGGAGAGAAACGGGAGTGAAACTGAGCCTGGGAAGAAGGGAGCTGTGTTCGGTGCGAGCAGGTGAATGACCTGCTCAGCCTGGTGGCAGAGCTGAAAGAGGAAGTGGAGAGGTTGAGGAGCATCCGGAAGTGTGAGAGGGAGTTCGACTGGTGGAGCAGCACCCTGCCCTCCCTGACGCAGAGGCAGCAGGAGGCGGCTCCACGCAAAGCAGAGAAACCCCTACCCTCTTGCCACCATAGCAGAAAGAGGGGACCGAAGAGATGGGGGGGAATGGAAACGGGTCCCTGCTCGGGGGGGCAAGCGAATCCCCTCCCAGCCTCCCTCACCTGTCCAGTTGCCCTTAAGCAACAGATATGGGGTTCTGAAATGTAAGGGACCAGCCAAAGAGGATGTGGGTGTAGGTGAAGCTCCATCCAGGGCATTGCCTAGAACGAGTCAGACAGCCCTACGTATTACAACTGCCTCAACTAAGAAAAAAAGGAGGGTCATTGTCATAGGTGATTCCGTTCTGAGGGGAACAGAGGGCCCGATCTGCCGACCGGACCCATCCCACAGGGAAGTCTGCTGCCTCCCTGGGGCCCGGGTTAGGGATGTTGCGAAGAAACTCCCTGGTCTGGTGCAGCCTTCTGATTACTAACCCCTCTTGGTAATGCAGGTTGGCGGGGACGAGATAGCAGAAAGAAGTCCCAAGGCCATCAAAAGGGACTACAGGGCACCGGGGCGACTGGTTGAGGGATCAGGGGCACAGGTGGTGTTTTCCTCCATCCCATCAGTGGCAGGGAACAGCACTGAAAGGGGCAGGAAAACTCACCTGGTTAACAGGTGGC
>Ga0065711_1045234_pt1 | contig 13605 bp, 4 predicted proteins | sample Hoacrofraction12_FD_59098 | JGI IMG/M metagenome (GOLD analysis project Ga0065711, IMG submission 59098) | Hoatzin crop microbial communities from Cojedes, Venezuela - Epithelial fraction 12 v2 (version 2) | ecosystem: Host-associated > Birds > Digestive system > Esophagus > Crop | place... | reverse complement strand
GCGGGGCCAGAGGAGGCCCCAGCAATGATGCGAGGGCTGGAACCCCTGTGCTGGGAGGAAAGGCTGGGAGAGCTGGGGCTGTTCAGCCTGGGGAAGAGAAGGCTGTGGGGAGAGCTTATTGCAGCCTGCCAGTGCCTGGAGGGGCCGATAGGAAAGATGGGGAAAATATTTTTTGGCAGGGACAGGGAGTACTGACTTTAAACTAAGGGAGGGTAGATACAGCCTAGATACAAGGAAGAAATTCTTTTCCGTGAGGGTGGTGAGGCCCTGGCCCAGGTTGTCCAGAGAGGTGGTCAATGCCCCATCCCTGGGAACATTCCAGACCAGGTCGGACGGAGCTCTGAGCAACCTGATCCGGTTGAAGATGTCCCTGCTCGCTGCAGGGAGGTTGGTCTAGATGACCTCTAAAGGTCCCTTCCAGCCCAAAGCATTCTATGATTCTAATCTCCAGTGATAGGAAAGTCATTGCTTGTTTCATTAGGGAGCCATAGTCGTGTTTGTATCTGAACTTGTCACACTGCCCTCTTCTGTTGAGTCTAGATCTGCCAGAATACGTAACTGGGTCATTTTGATGGGAGAAATCCCTTTTAGTAGTTTTAAATTAAATGTGAAACTTGTTAGACTCAGATGGGAAATGTACCATTTAAACAAGTGCAGTTGGATATGAGTGAAGTTCTTGGATATGAATGAAATTGTTCATTTTTGCATGCCAGCTTTCTGAATTGTTTTGACATTTTAATAGATTGGAGGAAGATTTGTTGTAACAACTAGTAACGTCACAGCTCTGGTGTCTGGATTGTCTTACAATCAAGTCCTCTGCCTAGGACATAGAAGGAATCTAGCTCATGAAGCTTCTGGCAGTCCTTTATTTCTTTGGGGACTACGCATTGATGTCTCAAAACAGAGCTGACGGGACTAATTTCAGTGTATGCTAGGAATTAGTTTTTACCTTAATTAAAATCAACAATAACAAACAAGCAACTTGCTTTTTTTTTTCTTTTTAAATAATCAGGTAGTCTTTCTGCTGTAAAAGGTGTGATACAGTTTTGGTAACCGTGATGAGCTTACTCCGATCATTTCAACATACATGAGAAAATAGTATCTCAGGTATAATTACTGGGATTTGAGCTTTAACGCTTTTATTTTTTTTTTACCTGAAAATTGTTTTCTGGATATGCTTCATACAATGAAGATGACTAATGTTTGTTCTGGGTTAATTTTGAAAGAAGATATAGAATAAAGAGACCCAAACCTGCGTAGTCACAGGACAGTGATCACTGTTGAACTATAACGCTTTACAAGTTTTTGACTTATGTGATTAAATGAAGTGTTATTAAGTGATAATCTTGAATGGAGGATTTTATCTCTGTCTTTGAATGAGGAATAGTGGTGTTCAGGCGTTGTGATTATGCCCAGATTCTTCCTACATATCTGTACTTAGTGGAGTTGTTGAACTTGCCCTGTTGCGCTGTGGATTATATAGGAAGTTTAATGTGAGTAATCTGCCTTTTGTAGCTGTAGGTTGTCCTTTGACTGTATTCCTAAATTAGTTATCCTAGGTGGAATGGATGTGGCCCTACAATTCAAACACTTGGGAAGTTTTTCTAGTGTTAACTGTTTAAGAAACAGGATAAAACTCCAGAGGCACATTGCAGGATCTTTTCATCTGAAAGCCTTGTACCAGAATCAAGCTGTGTCGTGGTCAGCTGATCTGCATGGTTATAGCCCAAGAGCAATTTCAGAAGGGTGTTTTGATTAAATCAAGGTTAGGCAAAAGAAGGCAAAAATAAGTGTGATGGAGAGAAAACGTTCTCCCTGGAGAATGCAATAAAGTGGTGGAGCAGCAGATGTGGAAACCTTGTCCTTCAGGCACTGGTTGGCTGCAGTCAACCTGCTGTAGCTTGTGGAGGTACTAAGGTTTTGGCTTTCCTCCGATCAGGTTGCTAAAGGCTTAGCTAAGTAGCGAGGACCGTAAAACTAAGGACTAGGGGGGAAGGAGAGGCAGAGGCAGCCACAGTGGTGAAATTTGGTGCTTTTATTCCATCCATGTGGTTATTTTTTTTTTTTAACCAAATTATGAACTCTTTATCTCTTACTGCTTGATCTGTCACTGAAGTCTATTTCTGATGCCATTATCATATTTCTTTTCTCTGTCAGGCAAGGTTTCAGTCGTCCTTGGGTAGTAGTGTAAGACTTTTGGTTTGAGCTGACACAGTTTTTCTTTACTCCTTCAGTATCTTTTTTTTCTGTCTGCTTTTGTTACATCAAAACATTAATAAGTTTTAATTTTCAAGGTTTTTAATAAATGAAATTTTTACTGGGACAACTGAATTATTTAAGCAATTTCTCAATGTTCTTGCATGGTCAACTGAAAATAGATTATATTTCTGTGCTGTGTGTTTGTATTTTAACTGTGTGTTTGTAAGTACAAGGAGGTGCGTATAAGCACAATAAAAGGAATCTCTTCAATTAAATAGTCCCCATATTCAGTACTTAAGAAATGCTTAGTTTTCTAGGTCAGTTGCGTAAGAACAGACCTCTTCCAATGTTATAATTAATTCTCTGTTTTTCTGTGTCAAATCAGATTCAAGGTGTTGTAATTGTAACTCGCATGAGGGGTAATGTTTATTGTCTTTAGACAAACAGTTTTCAGACAGATAAGGAAGAATTTCTTGTTATCAAGAACACTAATTAAAGCAGAAGTTGTTTTAAACCTAAACCAGGCTTTTCACTGAATTATTGATTGTTTACAGCCTTGTGGATCAAAAATATTTCCCATTACTGACTCAGCAACTGCTTGCTAGTTGGTAAAGAGATAAAAAAAAAAAATCATCTGTTCTCTCATTGTCATTTGTTGATATATGTGCAAGGTTTGGGAGAAGGGTGTTTAAAACTTGCTTGAAATCCCTTCAGTTCCATCTAAAATGGGCTTCAGGCTTCCTGGCCATGTTTAACAAAGCCAAGCAGTTCATTCCTGTCTGTTTGCCTTCAGACGAGATAGTTCTACTTTAATTAGAACCAATGTTAAGGAAATGTTTTATCACCACTTCTTCAAACTAATTGAAATTTTTCATTGCCAGCACAAGTTAATATGAAACTCTTAAATGGTCTTAATACACATGTATCCCTAAAGCTAAATATGCATACATATATTACTGAAATGTTATGCTTTTAAATAAATGCAAAGAACAAATAAATTTCTTGTTGTTCTTTTTCTCCTTTCAGGTGATAATAGTAACCACCTCTCCAAGCTCAACTTTTGTACCCAACATCCTCTCAAAGTCCCACAACTATGCAGCAGTTACGAAACTTGTCCCAACATCAGTCATTGCCTCAACTACTCAAAAGCAACCCATGGTTATAACTGCTTCTCAGTCCTCTTTGGTCAGTAGTAGCAGCAGCAGCAGTAGCTGTTCCACTCCCTCCTGTGCTGCAAATACTATTGCTGTGACTGCTGTAGTGTCATCAACACCGTCAGTCGTTATGTCAACAGTAGCACAAGGTATGGCAATAACATTATATTTATAAAAGCTCTTTCACTGATGAAGTGGACTTTGTTCTGAGGATAGCACAGGGGAGATGCACTTTGCGTTACGATGAATAAAGCACAGGAGATGTTGAAGAAGTCTGCTGATGAAACTGATCCAAGAGCACAGAAGTTCTTGTTGAACTCTCTCACTCTTCAACAGTTAATGTGCAGATCCTCTTTTTGAAGGGAAAGTGGTGAGACAGTGTGACATAGCTTTTTATTTTGAAAAGATTGTACTTGCAGCATTAAAACTTTGTAGCCCCAAAATGATTGGCCTGAAGACCTCTGATGCGTGGGAAATGGCTGTTTCCAGGAGTTGAAGATGGTTGTTTCTCTTAAAGCCTGATTTACAAAAACATGCAAAGTTAACATCAAATGAATGAAACTTATGCTTGACGTGCCCAGTCTCTAGAATATCTCTTGTGGTGACTAATCTTGATGACAATTCTGAAGGGTAGAGAGGTGTTTCCACCTTTTTATATGTGCGTTATATCAGCATCTCAGTTTTCAAGTCCTTAGAAATTAAGACTTGAGTGGGCCTGGATTAAAATTCTTAGGTTTCTGATTTCTAATTCCAACTATGTATGCTGGCTCAACTGATTCAATTCCACAGCCACTACTTAACCATTTGGAAGGGAAGCTGTGGGTGAATGAAAGGGCCTCGGTGACCAGCACTTGAAAAATACTCTGACAAGTATGGCATGGCAGTTTTTCCTCGTCCATGTTTTCCATTCTTATTCAGTTCTACAAGAAGTTGGGCAACAAACTCAAGGCTGAGGAGGTGCTTTGTCTTCCATACTGCTTCTTTTAATCAGATCCTCAAGATGCTGATCTACAGAGCAGAAAATGTTGCGGCAGTATTTCATATTGTCTGAACTGTGGACTTTTCATTGGCTTTGATCATGGAAGAAGCTGTAATTCTAAAATATCTTAGGTGGAATATCTCTTAATGTTTTGGTTTGTTTTTTTCCAAGATTATCAGTGTCACTGCAGAAGATGCTGGTGAAACATTTTTGTGACATAAACTGATAATTACTCCAGCTGTGAAGAAAGTTAAATTCGTGAATGAGAACAGCTGACCAAGGAAATGATGAAACTGTCTTGGATGATGCAGTGAGAAGAGGGTTCCTTGTTTAGGTTGCCAGCATTGTAGCTTATTATGATCTATCATTATCACTGCCATCTGTAAATGTAGAGAAATGAGAGGAGATTTTCTTTCTATTTTCCATTACAGCTGGTTAAAAAACTGCCTTCATAAGACATGGGCTGTATGTTTGTCTTTTTTTGGTGCTTGCTTATGGATGTGCAGTTTATAATTCTACATGAAGTGAAATTTTGCTGGAAATGTGACAACTATGTAAGGGAATGACAGGAATAAGTATTAAGATTTATTTGGGAACTTTGTCTTTCCATCTTACTGCAAACTTGTTCTAATCACCTTATTACTTATAAGATCACCTAACTTAATGGCACAAAAAATGAGTGTTCCACAGTTTTCTAATTACATACCATTACTTGATTCAGTATTTTAAAACAACATTGTGCTCACTAACAGGTACTCCCTACTGATGTTGATGGGTTTGGTATTTGTTATCCTCATATTCTAGCTTTTTGTAGTGGTTCACTATTTTGCTTTCTTGAAGCTTAAATATCAGGCTCTGAAAATATTTGTGAATTATTTGTACTATGAAAGGTGCAGGAAGTAGACTGGGATTGTGGTCTTTTCATTAGCTGCTGTTCTACTGCCACATAGAGAGCTGATATAAAGCTCCCTTGTCTCTGAACAGAGTGCTTCCGCTATGCAGGAGCTTTTTTATTCAATGTATGTCTGTGCATCTTTCAGTAGTAAAGACAGTTTAAATGTAAAAGTATTTAAGAAATTGTAATATCTTTCTTTCATGTTGCACTGCTCAGTCTTAAACCATTTACTCTTTCTCAGGTGTGTCTACGTCGGCAATTAAAGTTGCCTCTACCAGACTACCTTCCCCAAAAGGTCTGGTTGGGAATCCAACTCAGATCTTAGCACAGTTTCCTAAACAGCATCAGCAGTCCCCCAAACAGCAGCTGCACCAAATACAACAGGCCCAACAGCAGCAGCAGCAGCAACAGCAGCAGCAGCAGCAGCAACAGCAGCAGCAACAACAACAACAGCAGCAGCAGCTGGTGCAGTCTTCTGTAGCTCAACAGCAGCCGCAGCAGTCTCAGTTGCCAGCTGGTATCAAGCCCACCATTCAGATCAAACAGGAATCAGGTAGTTGGAGTTAATCTTGGTCATATTCTAACTGCAACTCGAGAAAGTGGGGCAGAATTCTGTCCCAAAACGCACATGGGGATCTATCATTAAGGCATAGTTACTAGAGTACAGGATTTGGCATTAAACCTGGATGTAAGTAGATAGTGAAGGATGTCTTAATTTTTCAGCTAACAGTAACTGAAGAATTTGGTTCTGTCACTCTTCTTGTTTGCTTTGGGTATACAGACCATGCTTGAGGAATGAATGTTTTATCTTTAGAGACTGAAAGGTATGTAAATATCTTCAAAAGTAACGTGATTGGCAACCTGGAAGACACCAGTTTTCTGAAGATGCAAGAGCTGTTCAACTGTATCAACTGGAAGCAGTTAATCCATGTTATAATTCTTTTCTTGGGTCCAGAAATCAAAACCTACTTTTGAGGTACTTGTCAAAACAAATACGATTAGATCTGAGACTGGAAGCTGGACTGGAGTCTTTTTGTAGCATTGATTCATTCAGTTGACTTTGGGCAAGTCATGTAATCTTTTTGTGTTGGCTTTACTCTGCTGTAGGATACAGTTCTTATTTCCATAAATTAGTAAGAATTAGTAAGAAGTAATGTTTGCAAAATTATGATTCTAAAGGAAGTAGTGCTATAAAAGTGCAAAGTATTTTGATGTCCTTATTTTATATTAAGCATATTAGTAAAATTATTTTATATTCATACTATTTAGATCAAATAATTAAAATAGACTATAGAATGAAAAATCAAACAGCCCTACTTCTGTCCTTTGTTGAACTTCCTTTTGGATTATAGGACCATTGCCTGAGAAAAAATACCCCCTAACGAAGACAGATAAGAGGTCTCCAACTTCCAGTCACTGAACAATATTTGATAAGAGCTTCACTCCTTGCCTGCTACCGTGGGTTTAGGCTCAATGTGATTTTTAGTTAAAGTTTCTTTGGAAATACCATCTAATACTTAGTCCTTCTGGAAGATGTGAATCAGTTTTCACAGAGACTTTGCTTTTTATCCAGTTTTGTGTCTGGATGATGCAAAGGCTTCAGTTTCTCTTTCCTAGCCTCATTATTTATGTTCAGAGCTTACTCGCTTGGTACTGCTTTTATAGTCAACGCAGAGAGAAGAAAACATCTCCTGAGGATGTTTCTCGTCCCAGGTGGACAAAACTGTTCACCTAGAAATATTTGTCTACAAATAGAAGTGCCTACATTTAGATGGGATGAATTCAGGGTGGGTGTTTTCATGGCATTTGACCAACACAATGCATTTACCTCATCATGGAACAGAATGTAAGATGCAAGTGTCCTGGATATACTTTTGGACAGATGACACGAACCTCCTGGTTTGCAGCTGAGAAGTGAATCTCACAGAGGTCCCGTTCCACTACACAAATGGAGAGAGAGGGAGCGGAATCCTTGCTGTACTAAGGTGTCCTCATCCTTTGTTCTTGCTGATTCTACTCAGAGCTTGTTTCAGCCCTGTTGCTTTGTGGCTTCAAGATAACAATAAATCAAGAGGAGAGCGAGCAGTTTACTTAACACAACCTTCCCTAGCCAGTGCTGTCACAGTTGCTTCCTTACATCCACTGGTACTTTTTGTGCAGAAAGCTTTTTTTAATTTATTCAGAGGGATGAAATTCCACTAGGCTAATTAAGACACATTAGAATTTGCGGACTAAAATGATGAAGAACTACTTCACTTTTAGATGGCTCACTGTATATGAACAAATTTGATGTTGCTTGTAACCTGTTGGTTCCTGGGAAGTGGTCAATTTTTTGAGTCATGGACCAGAAACAATTAATCACTGCAACAAATCCATAATGGAATGGAATCCCATGCCTCAGTGGGAGTAGCTAGGAATTGAAACAGGCACGTGAAAGGCAAAGATGACGACTGTCTTTTTATTTGCAAAGCAAAAAAAAAAAAAAAAACCCAACCCAAACAAAAAAAGAAATTAATTCTTTTTCAGGATCAAGAATACATGGGCTCAGAACAGAAGCCTTGCAAGGCTACTTGCCCGCTAGGGCTTGGTCTGAGAAAGCATTTCAGAAAGTAACTTTTCGTGCCTGTATTTTAACAGTGACCTTTCTCCTTTCCTAGGTGTTAAAATAATCACTCAACAGGTGCAGCCCAGTAAAATCCTTCCCAAACCAGTTACAGCGACCTTGCCCAGCAGTAGCAATTCACCTATTATGGTGGTTAGCAGTAATGGGACTATCATGACAACTAAACTGGTCACTACTCCCACTGGTAAGTTATGGCTCTGAGAAGGGAAGGGAGGGTAACCCAGACATACAGGCAATCAACCATGGTTTATTAGGGTATAAAAAAGCACTTCTCTCTTGTGAACAGTGAGTACAACAGCACATTCACAACCCTGTTGATATTTATTCTAGATTAGGATTTTTGCACTGAGTGTTCTTTTACCCCCCTTATGATCTTTTTTAATTGCTACACAAAAATGTGATCATTCCTTCCAGACTGGGTTTATTTTAAAGGAAGTTTTCTTGCAACTCATACTGATACTTTGCACTTTTGTAGCATCTTAAATTAATGTAAATTGTCTAATACAACTTTTTAGGTACCTCATGCAGATAGGTCAGCATCGGTCAGCATCATTCCTGTTTTACATAGATGGATTTTGAAAAACAGGTGACTTGCTCATAGTCCTGCAGTGAATTTATAAAAAGGCCAGTAAATTGAGTTTTAAACTCCCAGGGTTTTTTTCTGGGGATCTAACTGTATTTGTTTATTTCTGATCCTTAATAAGAAATGCAGAATGTAATGTTCAGATTGTAAGCATGTATGAGGAAAACTTGAAAGGCAGCTTTATCCTACTTTTCAGAAAACTCTAACGTATTTCCTGGATTTTGAGCATGACTTGGGAGTATTAGCATAAACTAATGTTTAATATTTTTTTCTTTAGCTTTTGAAGTACTTGAGAAAAACATTAAGTACATAAAAATCTAGCAGTTTTGCAGTTCCTTTAATTGGTAAAACTTGTAGTGTGCTCTCTTGGATTTGAACACATGGCTTTCTTGTAACAAACTGCTCTGTGATCTTTAGCAATTAAGGTCTGTAGTGCGCTATCTGCAGCGGTACAAGGAGAATGGAATTGCAATGTTGGTGTAACCGTTGACTTGTATTATTATTTTCAGCAGGTTTCTTTTGTGGGCTCAGTTCTGCTTCCATTCTGAGAAGGAATAGGTCTGAAAAAGCACCATTTATACCACGTCAGGAGGTTTCTTTTGTACCGCCAAATGCTAAATCCATAAAGTTGTGTTATAATCGTCAGTCATATTTTTTTCTTGATGTGATATTTAGACCAGTCATTGGTGGTGTTCTTTATAAACAATTTGTCAGGTAGGAGAAGTGAGAGTGTAGATGTCTTTCAAGAGAGAAAGAGATCAGTTCTGGTAGTGTCATCAGATGCCTAACCCTTAGGCATCGAAGGGAGCAAGTGGCAAGCATACAGACATACTTCAGAAGACTCTTACGTCGATTTAAAGTTGGTATATACTTGAATATTGCTGTATGGGCTTAAAAAGTATGAGCAGAATTGTTAAAGGTGGTAATAAATTGCAGTGTGAGGGTCACTGAACAAAATCTTATGCTTTTTTTCTAAGCTTGATTTTTCCACAGATACTAGTAGAGGGTCATGTTCTAACAATGAACTTTCTTGTTCTCTCTTTACAACAGGAACTCAAGCAACATATACGCGGCCAACGGTTAGCCCCTCTATAGGGGCTCGGATGGCTGGGACTCCGGGGGCTGCTACTTACGTGAAAACTACAAGTGGTAGCATCATTACCGTAGTACCAAAATCACTGGCTACGCTGGGAGGGAAGATTATCAGCAGTAATATTGTTTCTGGTAGGCATACAAGTACTTGGATATTAAGTCTTATTTCAAAAGTAACTTTAGACTTGCTGTGATTGTTCAGGGCTTTTCTGTGGGTTATGTGCTCAAATAATTATTAGGACCTTTATTGAAGAAGTTCATTCAGAAGAAAAAATAGCTGAGGATGAAGAAGAAAATCATGGGTAGAAGTTACGGAGGTAAAGCGTTCGTAGGATTGCAGTAGTTCTTGTGTTTAAGAAGGAAACATCTAATGTGAGGGAAGTCTGGGAAGAAAAGAGCAATGTCGGGGAGGACAGCTTCTGTATTGTCCTCTGTCAGAGGGCAGAAAGATCAGAAAACTGTATTAGCCCCAGTTTAAAGCATTTTGTAATCTGGATGCTGCCCTTTTCTGTTCCACCCACACATCCAAAGAACCATAACTGTGTGTGTTAAATTCATCAGTGCAGTCTCCATCTCATCCTGTTCTTTTATCAGTGTCAGCCTGTCTCTCCCTTACCCCATGTTCTAACTTCAGTTTTTCTTCCCAGCCTCATGCAAACCCTCCTGCTTATCTTCGTCAGTCTGGTGGTCAGCCTTGATGCTCTCTGCCCATACAGCCTCTAAACATACGGTCGCTTTAGGACCAGGACCAAGCACACTCACACCAGTTGCAATTTCTTAGTATCTGTTTTGACCTTGAACAGTGCTAATGTAGAGAAGGTCTGCTGAGTTTCCTAGCTAGGTGCACATCTACAGCAAGATCTGCTGGGTCTGTTCATCCCGTCTAGTAGTACTGGGTCCAGAGGAGGCCACAGCAATGATCTGAGGGCTGGAACCCCTCTGCTATGGGGACAGGCTGAGAGAGTTGGGTCTGTTGAGCCTGGAGAAGAGAAGTCTGCGGGAGACCTTATTGTGGCCTTCCAGTACTTAAAGCAGACTTGTAAGAAAGCTGGGGACGGGCTTTTTAGCAGGGCCAGTAGCAGTAGGACAAGGGGTGATGGTTTTAAACTAAAAGAGGAGAGGGTTAGACTGGGTATAAGGAAGAGATTTTTTGCAATGAGAGTGGTGAAAGCCTGGCAACCAGGTTGCCCAGAGAGGTGGGAGGTGCCCCATCCCTGGAAACATTCCAGGTCGGGTTTGATGGGGCTCTGAGCAACCTGATCCAGTTGAAGATGTCCCTGCTCACTGCAGGGGGGTTGGGCTAGGTGGCCTCTAAAGGTCCCTTCCAACCCAAAGCATTCTGTGATCTTGAAATTACTCAGCGGTCCTGTTCTTGGTGCTTAGCAAAGGCCAGACATGGCACCAGCCAGCTCCTGTCACTGGAAGGAGCTGCACAAGCTGCCTTGGGGTATAGTCTGGTAGAGAATCATAGAATCATAGGTTGGAAAAGACTGCTAAGATCAAGTCCAACCATCCACCCAACACCACCATTCCTATTAAACTGTATCCTGAAGTGCCACATCTACACGTTTTTTGAACACCTCCAGGGATGGGAACTCCACCACCTCCCTGGGCAGCCTGGTCCAATGCCTGACCACTCTTTCAGTAAAGAAATTTTTCCTAATACCTAATTTAAACCTCCCGTGAGATTTAGAGGTACCTCAGTTTTTCGATCTTGATTTCTCTTAGGGCTGATACAGTAGCTTCTTTGGGAACAAGTAACTTTCTTAGCCTGTTGTGGATATGATGAGTTGTTAAGAAGATTTCTAAATCACCTAGCCAGTCTATACACAGGTGCAAGTATTATTCTCCTGAGCACCAGCTAGTCAGGGGAAACCTTTGGCTGGTCCTGAGAAGGATAATAATGATTGTCCTGAAACAATGCAAGTTTGGAAAGGATGCCTGCTTTTCTTGTTGTTGTTTTATGGTGGTTTTTTGGGGGGTTGTTTTTTTGCTAAGGGAGCAGTCTTTAGATGCCTGTGAAGTCACTGGAATTAAGTAAATCATGATCTGGTCTCAGCATGTCTCCCTTTTCCCAGAGTTAGTAGAATTATTAATCTGAAATATGTAGTGAAGTATCTACAGGCAGGATGGATGGGTAGAAGGTAGTGAGGGAAATACTTGGGTTTGCAGCTCTGCTGTGACTGAGTGGTGCTTTCTTCAATGAAAAAGTGGAAGGTGGTGATAAAAAGCTTAGTAGATACTGAAATCACAGTCTGATAATACTAACTTGTACATCAGTGTACAAACTCTTATAGACTGTGGGGGGCTGATCAGAATTGCCTGTCACTGCAGGTAAATAAAAACCTGATACAGGGCATGGAACTAAGTAAATACTGGAAGAGGAACAGAAATAGCCAACATAGATCTTCAGGAGAAGGAAAAAAAAAAACCAAAAGAAAAGCCCCACACTTCTAAACTCAGCTTCTAAGAACTGATTGTGAAACAGTAGCGTATTTTATTTTTCTTTTTCTCTTTCAATCAACAGTTCAGTGCCAGAAAGAGCTGGTGTTTCTCTTGACTGGAGGTACATTCTTGTTACGTAGGTTCTTCAACAGAGGGTGTCTTTAGAAGAGTATTTGTCTGCGCAAATAGGACCTTGAGTTGAGCATTAGTGGTGTCCTTGTCCCTCCCCTAGTTCTAGCCTTTGAAAAGTTAGACATGTTAGCCTGAGAAAGCTGTATTAGTCTGCTCCGTAATTTGTGAGAAGGGGCTGACTGTCCTGATGTAGAATAAATTACTCTGTCCTGGGCATGACTGTTTTTACTGTAGGTGAAAGATTTGTAGAGTGGCTGTGTAATCTTTGTTTGAGTTGAGTGACACAAATTCCCATTCTGTCATCTTTTTTTATTGTGCTGTTAGATTGAAACACAATGATTCTTATGTAGCTTACCAGCTTCTACAGTGGAAGGAAATGTACATGTGGTACATTGCAAATTATTTCTCTTCCCCACAAAAATTTAGGAACTACAACGAAAATCACTACAATTCCAATGACATCCAAACCCAATGTGATTGTTGTGCAAAAGACTACTGGAAAAGGAACTACAATTCAAGGGCTTCCAGGCAAAAATGTTGTCACAACGCTGTTGAACGCTGGGGTAAGTAAGAGTTTCAAGTCTCAAATCGATTGCCAAGTGGCAGGCTGTGTGGTGGCTGCTGCATTCATTCTGCTGAAGTCTCTATTAAAAGCAAACTGTGCATGAGCTCCTTAACAGGTACGGCATGCCTTAACGTCAGGGATGTTTGAAAAGCAAGTGTGTCTTGCAGGACGTGAAAGATGCTTACAACAAGCTGGGAATGTTGAGAAAAGTTGAAGGAAAATAAAAACTTTTGAGCTTACCTTTTTTCTGTGGTTAATGATGTTGTCATCCTGAAGAGATTAAGTAGAAGAAAATCACTAGAATCTTACCCTGTTTGTACTCTAGTGAGAGCCACAGTCCTGTTATCAACTTGCATCTCCAACCATTTATCTTTGGATATAAAGGGCAGAAATAAACTTTCCCTTCACAGTAAGGGTACCAGTTTTTCAGTTTATGGCGTCTGTAACACTGTAACATCCTGTACCTGAGTATTGTATAGCGTTGAATTATTTTTTGCATAACCTGATGTGTACTAAGAACAAAATCAAATTCCAAGATACAACTGGGTTTATCTGTAAGTGCTAGTAAATAAAATCATAAATGTGCTTTATGTTCCTAGATAGAACTGTGAGATATAATGCATTGATCATGTAATCTTTAAAAGTCTGCTTGAGTGGCAGAGCAGAGTAGGGAGGAGTTTTTTAAACCTTTTAGGATTTTTGGTTTTTTTAAGATTTTGAACTTTCCTGGTTTAAAAAATTTAAAGCTGTATTTTCACACAAGTGGAAATCTTGTGATGTTACACAGTAGGAACCACCAGAATGGGATGATATGGTTCTTGGGATTTCCAGCTACTTGATGGGAGTTGGTAGGAATACTGGGAGAACTGGCAAAGAATGTTGTTCCTTAACTGGTTTATCACTGTGCAGAGTTTAAAAAAAAAAAAAAAAAAAAAAAA
>Ga0065711_1008041_pt1 | contig 13605 bp, 5 predicted proteins | sample Hoacrofraction12_FD_59098 | JGI IMG/M metagenome (GOLD analysis project Ga0065711, IMG submission 59098) | Hoatzin crop microbial communities from Cojedes, Venezuela - Epithelial fraction 12 v2 (version 2) | ecosystem: Host-associated > Birds > Digestive system > Esophagus > Crop | place... | reverse complement strand
ATCTTTCTTGAACTGGGGAGCCCAGAACTGGACAGAGTACTCCAGATGGGGCCTCACCAGGGCAGTGTAGAGGGGAAGGAGAACCTCCCTCGACCTACTGGCCACACTCCTCCTAATGCACCCCAGGGTACCATTGACCTTCTTGGCAACCAGGGCACACTGCTGGCTCATGGTCAACTTGTTATCCATCAGGACAACCAGATCCCTCTCCAGAGAGCTACACTCCAGAAGGTCTGCCCCAAGCCTGTACTGGTGCATGGGCTTGTTCCTTCCCAGGTGCAGGACCCTGCATTTGCCCTTGTTGAACCTCATCAGGTTCCTCTCTGCCCAAGTTTCCAGCCTGTCCAGGTCACGCTGAATGGCAGCACAGCCTGTTAGTGTATCCACCACTCCTCCCAGTTTTGTGTCATTAGCAAACTTGCTGAAGGTACACGCTAACTCTTCATCCAGGTCATTGATGAAGAAGTTGAACAAGACTGGACCAAGTACTGACCCCTGGGGGACACCACTAGTTACCGACCTCCAACTAGACTGAGTGCCGCTGATGACAACCCTCTGAGTTCTGCCATTCAGCCAATTCTCAATCCACCTCACCGACCACTCATCTAGCCCACACTTCCTGAGCTTCCCTAGGAGGATGTTATGGGAGACAGTGTCGAAAGCCTTACTGAAGTCAAGGTAGACAACATCCACCGCTCTCCCCTCATCTACTCAGCCAGTCATGCCATCACAGAAAGCTATCATAGTGGTCAGGCATGATTTCCCCTTGGTGAATCCATGCTGACTACTCCTGATAACCTTCTTTTCCTCCACTTGCTTGATGATAATTTCTAGAATGAACTGCTCGATCAGCTTTCCCGGGATGGAGGTGAGGCTGACCGGCCTGTAGTTCCCTGGGTCCTCCTTCTTGCCCTTTTTGAAGATTGGAGTGACATTGGCCTTTCTCCAGTCCTTCGGCACCTCTCCTAAATGTAGACCTATCAGCTGTCTTTAGGAAGAGAAAAACTAGATGCTTGGCTTTTGTGAGTTCCTAGAATATACCTAAGTCTCCATTCACAAGACTTATGCAAAATATGTTACGCAGTAAAGTGGGAAGCATTCCACTGTACAGGTTTCCTCTCTGCCCAAAAGGTCAGATGGGTTGAAATATCTGCAAATCCATTCAGTCACAATAGTTAAATTTGTAAAGAAAAAATCTGAAGAATAAGCTAAAGAAATCTTAGTTACGAATCTGAAGGTCAAGCTTTTTACACCTGATGCAGCTTTACAAATGTGTCAAACCTACCCATCTTGTTCAGTCACAGACTTCCAATATTTAATAATGAAAGCATGTGAAACTCACCAAACATTATATTCAGAAGTGTCTATGCTCCCTGAATCATATTAGTCATCTTGCAGCCATGACAAAGTTTCTTATAGATAGAGTCACACCTTAAGCATGATGTTCTGAGAATAATGACACCAGAATGTGGATAAGAGATTATTTCTACATAGGCATTCTGGAAACTGGTAGTACAAACTGGCAATTGTAGCAAGGAGTGAGAAATTTTCACAAAGGTCAGAAACTGGATAGTGAAGCTTTCCTGCACATTGTGACTGTATCAAGAGTTAGCTTATGACTCTCAGCACAAGTTATTATATGCAGTACAAACACAGGTTATTACAGGTTATTACATGCAGTACAAACAGTCAGATTCCAGAGGAAGGTTCAGCTTTATTCCATCTTTTGAGATATACTTTTCAAGAATATTACATCTTTGATGTTTTAGGAAAAACTACAGCAATATGTAGGGAGGGACTACATAGATGTAAGTGGTACAGATACAGATGTCAGGCTGCAATCCATATTTGGTGATATTATCAAGTATGTTAAAAAACAGACTGGAGAGAGGGATGAAGAAAGACCTCCTAGCTAATGATATGGAAAGCTGGTGGTCATATCATCATAGGATAACTCAGGTTGGAAGGACCTCAGAAGGTTTCTAGTTCAACCCCCTGCTTGAAGCAGCGTCAGCTGTGATATCAGACCAGGCTGCTCATGGCCATTTCAGTTAGTTCTTGAAAGCATTCAACAGTGAACACTGCATAGCCTGTGTGGGCAACCTGTTCCAGTCCTTGAATATTTTTTTGTCTGTCAGGCTGGACCCTCTTCATTTCCTGGCTGTGTCTGTGGTCTTGTGTTCTCCCACCATGCACCACTGAAAAAGTGCCTGATTCTCGGGGTATCTAAGAGAATGAGTGGAAAATGATACAGTGTCAAAAAAAAATCTGTCATGCTCTCATGCTATATCTTGGTTAACAACTGAAAGTCATTTTCTGTTTCCTGGTAGTTGACATTTACTTTGAAACTATCTGTTTAAGACTGAGCAGAGATGCCATTATCCTCACGTACACTCAAAATAAAACTTCTGCACAGGAGCAGTTATTTTAAGAGGTCCCTATATACTCTTTTTGCTCATCTCAGAAAAGTAGTTAGAGGTTGTCCAGGTCTAGAAAGGTAAAAGTTAAGTTATTTTCCTTCATAAAATGCGTTAAATTTATTAAGCAGTATATTGAAGATATATTAATTTTAATTTTTGTTTAGAAACAACTTGATTAAAAGGCACACATAGCATTCTAGAACTCTTCACGCTGATCCTCTGCAGTGGTATAAACTTTTTCTTTTTTTCCTCTGAGGTTTGTAAGTTTGCAAGAAATATTGTGCCAAGCAAAACATGATGGAGATCAAGCTGATTCTTTTATTTGGAAGAAGAGGAGCACCATTCATTGGATCCAGTGAGGAACTTGCCTTTCTTGACCCCACCCAGCAGATCAGACCCTGACCTAATTATTCCTTTTGGATTTCACCCTCCTGTCCAGTTTGGATCTCCCAAGTATCCATAACTTCTACTGCATTTCACTTTGGCGTGTTTTCAGTACTGCGGAGAGTGGAAATAGGCTGAGGACGGATTCCGCTTGAGATGATCCCTGCACTGATCATCAGGGAGCAGCCAGCGTGAGGATACTCTGCAAGGAAAGACAAAGGTGACAGCAGGGCAGGCAGAGGCAGATACCTCGTGAAAAAGGGGTACAGTCCCACAGTACCTCAGCACAGGTCTGATGATAGTAACTGGCTTCGGCCACAGTCCAGCGACCAGCAGACATGTCTGTTGACAAGACAGGTCCAAAGTCAAGCCAGAACATTAGGGCAGGTGGCACAGCACAGCATTCACACTCTGGATGTCAGGCAGGACTGAGGCAGACAATCAGACATTATACGCAGCTCTCAGGCCACTGGGTGAGCGTGCGCCTGGACAGAGTCCCAAGATGAGGCTGGTCATGGTACTTGGAGCCTGTAGGTACACTTTTGTCCAACCCAATGACAATGACTGTTTGATAATTATTTTGCAAATTTTGTTGCTAGTAGTTCACAAATTTCATAACAGATTCTTCTAAAATGTATTTTCCTAGCTGGTTTGTAGGAATTTCATATGATTTGGTCCCATCAAAATATTACTGAAATGAAGTCATATCCTGTTTGCCTTTCCTTCCATTCAGTAAGCCAGTTGTTTCAGCAAAGAAGGACACTGAGTCTCAGAAAATTCATGCCTGACATTTGTTATACTCTCATATTTTACATATGCACACCACAACTACTTAATTAGTGCTAATATCTTTCAAAGTTTGAAGTTAAATAGTCTCAGGTTTCCATTTTGATTTCCCTTGTTTGAAATACAGGTGCTGTGGTGCAGCCCTCCTGCCTCTGCGATCAGGCCTATCTTCCTGTAATTCCTGAAGTTAAACAGTAAAAACATTTCTTTGACCGACTCTTAAACACCTTACAGTAAACTCTGAAATCTGACCTGAAATGTGACTGATTTATCTAGGTGCTTATTAACTTATTCTTTCCCTATTCTGTCATCATTTCTATTCCATTATTACTACTCTTAGTTTAAAATATTAGGTTGTGAATATCCCTCTTTATGCAAAGAATGAAGCAAAAAAGGCATTAAACTTTTTAAGAAAAAAAGCATTGGCCAACGTAATTGTAGAAAAACCCTGATACTTCATTGCTTTAACAATAAACTATCTATAATTCCAATTGACAGCTTCCGACAAAGGCTCTTAAACTAGAAACAATTCCCTCCTGGTCCAAAGTAACACCACATGAAGCATTAAAAAATGAGATTTAGATTAATACGTTAATGAATTCAACAGGTATATCAAAATAAATAAATAAATAACTTGTACTGGTTTAAAGATGCATGGGTATAATACAGATGAATCAAAATTAACACCTGATATATTTTCCAATATACTATTAATTTTTCAGTGTTTCCAGAAAAACGTATTTCATCCCTGCTTTTTTTTTGCAAATATGTAAATCAGATGCAGGGACCTGATCTTCTAAAGAACTTCAAGGTGATCGAAACAAAATGTCTTTAGAATGAGGGCTGAAATGAAACTAAAAATGTATCCTCATCCCTCAGAGGTGTGAATAGAAGAAAGTAGATATTGAAACATTATTAAATGGGATTAAAGGATAGCATGTGTACAATCTGCATGCAAGTTAACACTGAGCAAATGGAAAATGCGTCTTAGAACAAGATTTTTCTAAAACAATGGAGAAGAGTTTGCTAGCAGACTTACACAGACATGACTAAAATCGCATCCTATCTGACTATAATACAAAGATTTAATCAACTTTGTTAATAATAATCGTCTGTATACAGATTATATTAAAACAGAAGCGTAACGTTCCATGTAAAACAAACAGTCAAAATTGTACATAAAGCCAATTTTATTACTTCCCACTTATTTCTATGCATCAGCTAGCTAAACATAAATGTTAAGGAAAATGGCATAGCTAATAAGACTTGTACAGGAAACAAACAAAACACATCCTGCTCTGTGAATAATATTTAAAAGAATACCAGTTTCATAATATGATCATTGAAAGCATATGAGTCAAAAAGCAACATTTTGATGATGCCAGGATTTTCATGGCTTAGACCTTCCAAAGTTATCTTTCAGTGGTTGCTTCAATGGAAGCATACACTGCAAATAAATTTTCAGCATTTTGAAAAAGGACAGAAGCAGAGAAAGAAGAGAAGAAACCCATCAAATTCTGAAACAGCCTCCTCAAATACCTCCTGTTTTCTGACTGTACTGCTGTACACCAGTAAGGGTGTGGCAAAATTTAGGTGCTCTGGAGCCACTCTCCTCCACATCTTTCATGGCTAGTCATCAGGATAATGTACATTCCGTAGAGATTTCTACTCTGACTTCTTTCTTTTTTGTCATAAGAAAATGTAATCTGGGACACAAAAAGAATATAAACCAAGCTTTTTTCTTTATCTTAGAGTAGATCCTGTTATCTAAGAATATGTGGTTTTTTGAAAAAGTGCATGAAATGAACACACTTTCCATTTATGAGGGAATACAGTTTCCTTTCTCTGAGTGGAAGACAGCACATCCAGTCCACCCTCCTACAAATGCAATTTTTATTGCTTTTATTTTTCCAGTCAAGACCTAATTTACTGGGTCCTGGAGCTATAGATGCCTCTGAAGCCCTCTCAATTTTGCAGGGTAGACTGTGAACAAAGAAATCTTTTGTGTGTGATTCTCTAACATAATTTGAACTAAAATAGCTTCAAGACTCAGCAAGCAAGCAAACTAACTAAGTATGTGAAGAGAAAACCAAGTCCATAATTCTAACATAAACAATTGTAGAGCTGAATAAATAGACATGTAAGCAGTTATCAGAGCATTCCCAATAATGCATTTTTAATATTCTAAGAAATCGGTGCAGAAAGGAATCAGCATAGTCCCTCAGGCTATAAAGAGCTTCAAGTGGCTTTTATCTTACATCCTGTTAGATTATTGAAAGTTTGTAATTATAACTATATTAATATTTCAAGGCTTCTCACCTTACACAAACCCTCATACAAGTAGAACTATAAGGAAAACACATAGTAATTATAAAGAAGACTGAAAATGTTAAATTCTGTTTATGACTTTCTGATCATATATTTTTGTAGTCTATTTTTAAATGGTTTATGATTATATGGTTGTATGTGCAGTGTTGAAGTGTGGAATACAAAATGTAAAATCTGTTGCTGTGAACTTAGTGAAGACATTAGCAAGGTTGGTAGGAACTTAAAAATTGCCTGCATTGCTTGGATCGTTTTACATTTGTGAAATAATTTTGGAAATTTCGATGGAGGTATGAGGTAATATGACAAACACGCTGTTCTTAATTCTGTGCAAGGATGTGACAATTTGGGTAAGAAGATAAGCCACACTTAAAACCTGGTATTCTGTGTGTAACATCCATAATTTTGAAGTCTTGTAGGTATCAAACCATCACTGTCACAGCTCGAAGTTCCTTGTATGTAGTGAATGCTGCAGTACACAACATGCTATGCAGGTAAGTAGTTCTTAATTGTCACGAGTGTCTTAACACTACACTAGAGTGTCAGAAATGAATAGGAATCTAATGTCAGGTAAAATTAGTATCTCCTGATGGCTCACAAGATGGGGAAACTGGAAAAGATTAGTCCTGTCTCCACGAACGGAATGAAAATCTGATGTTAACTCTCAAGTGCTGGAGCTGAATTCCCTTGATGCAGAAGAAACTCAGGCCTGTCTTCAGTTCTGAACTCAAGAGAGAGAACTTGTGTATATGAAGGGGCAGATTTTTTAAATAGTTGAAATCTTATTTATGCATCCAAATGAATGGTGAGGCTGCCAAATAGACTAGTACACCAGGGGCTAAGTTATTTTGAAAAATCAGACATGATGGTCTTAGTGGGTGCTGAGTACTAGAAAAAATGACTGTATTTAATTGCCTGAAAGTTTTTCTGAGCTTTTTGAAAATCTGCTTCAGCTGTGAGGCTTCAACACTCTGGAAACAAAGCACTGCCTGATCCATATTGCACTTTGTCCCAGAATTAAAAATGTAACAAATGTGTGTACAAAAGCATATGCTGTTCACGCCCACTTCTTCCTAAGAAAAAACACTTGCTTATATCAAGAGTTAATCTTTGGAGAGTTAAGCCATTCTTTCTTTATGCTATGACCCTTTACCCCAAGAGTCAGTGGAGTACCCTGTCTTGAAGCTGACATGCAGTGTGCTGTATGTAGTAATTAGATACAACACTTTTACTGCGGCTTCCAGAGATGGATTCTTCCTGCTGATTTCTGAAGAACACCACATTAACGGAAAACTAGATAAAGTATTGAATTGTATGTAGATGGTAGTTTTTTCTGGTAAAAAATAAATTATTTATCCCTCTTTTAAGAATGTTTTATAATACAAATCCTATTTAGTAACTTGTGTAGAGCAAATAGACATTCCTAAAGAAAATAACTTACTGCAAAATATATGTGAAGCCCAAATAAATGCAAAATAAATGTGAAAATCAAACATTTTAAAATCCTACAAGAAGTTATCACACAGAATTGAGAGTCCACCTCATACCTTACAGTTATGTACAGGAATAAAAGAGAATTCCATTCACTTTTAATCATGTGGAAATGTGAAAAGTGTAAGGTATGGCTAGAAAGCCATTTCTATGACTCTGCCATTTTTAAAAAATGAAGTAAAAATTTAGTATATTGTGACATAACTTTTATTATAACATTGAGCCATAACTCCAGGCAAATTAGAGCAGTGACAGTATTATTAGTATCACCAAACACGAAGATGAGCAAGACTGTGTATTGGCAACACTGAATTCTAGTCATTTTTATAATTCTTATCTATCCAAACCTCATACTGGTTTCATTGAGATTTTTAACTTTATAAAGAGCATCACTCATTATCCAATTTTTAATCATACTAAATTTTTATTCTGATCACATATCAAAGAGAAAATATGGTAGTATATTGATATTTACTGTTAAAATATGTTAGAAAATAAGCTTTTTACCAAAGGTGCATGCAAAACAAGACATACATTTTTTTCTTGTACGTTTACTATCACGTGAAGTGTTTATTACACAGAACAGCAGCATAAACCTAACTGCATGACTAAAAATCTGTATAGAAAGAATGGAAAATAAAGATAAAATGGTGAATTTCTTCACATAGTGTTTTCCATAACTAATGAAGTTAAGGAAAAAATTCTGTGCTGTGGAATCCTGTATGCAGTCTCTGAGTTGAAGAAGGAGAAACAAGGTGGCCCTGTTTTCTTCTGGCTGAGTTCAAACTGATAACCTCTTTATAATGGTTGTGTTGCTGCTGCAATGACAATCTAAGGATACAGGCAAGACAAAGTTTCGAAAAGGCAGTAACACTTCTTTTATTACATTCACTGCCATAGCTAGGGAAAATCAGACAAGGTTGCAGGCAGCAAATCCTTCTTCAGGTCAGCGAACAGAAGAAACAAACTTCAAAAATAAAGGCAAATTTGGAAGAACTAATTGGAATTTAATTTGATAAGTATCAGTTAGACCATTTCTGAAAGATAAGGCAGCTGGTACCTGTGAAGTGGCGAAGATTTTTGAGGGGTGATTTCTATTTCTCCCAAAATCCATTTATGAGAGTTGATAAGGTATCAGTCTCCTGAGGGAAGGAGAGAGACAAGTAGTTCATGGTCTTTACAATGTAAAGAAATGATGGGGCGAGGGAAAGATTGCAACATGACATAAAACTAATATCTGTAATGAATCTGTAGTTTTGGATGTTAAGTAAGACTATGAAACTTAGTACTTGCAGGACAAGTTCGTATAGCAGGAGGCTGACAGGTGTATGTTCCTAATTATTGATATTTTTAAACGATTTGTTCCTGCTCTTTTCTTGTTCCGTAATGTAACTACTGACCGTAAAACATTCCATCTTACGTGTCTAGAATCCAGATAGTCATTGAGTCTTAATTCAAAGGATTTTCAGAAAGAAGCATTCACAAAATCCTTCATAAAAGACTTTTAAAGAAAAGAAATATGTGAAAAGAGTAAGAGAAAAAGTGCCAGCATGTCCAACAATTATTTATAGGCTAAACCCCAGGAAATCAAATGAAATATTCAGCCCTCAGAATGGAGGGTGGCCAGCAGTTGAGTTCTGCAGGGAACTGTGCTAGTTAGTATAATCCCGAATACCTGTGACGAGAGCAAGCAGTGAGGTAAACACATCTGCTAAAGTTACCTGGTTATTCAGGACACAAAATGTGAGAGTTGCTTGTGTATCAGGTTTGTGTGGCGAGGTTTTGATAGTGGGGGGATGGGAGGGAGTTGCAGGGATGGCTTCTGTGAGAAGCTGCCAGGTGTTTCCCTCGTGTCCAACAGAGCCAGTGCAAGCTGGCTCCAGGATGGACTAACCGCTGGCCAAGGCCAAGCCCATCAGTGATGCTGGTAGCGCCTCTGGGATAACATATTTAAGAAGAGAGCTGGGAAATCTAGGCAATTGCACCTGGAGAGATGAGTGAGAATATATGAGAGAAACAACTCTGCAGACATCAAGGTTAGTGAAAAAAGAGGGGCAGGAGGTGCTCCAGGCACTCCTGCAGCCTGTGGTGAAGACCATAGTGAGGCAGGCTGTCTCCCTGCAGGCATGGAGGTCCACGGTGGAGCAGATATCCACCTGCAGCCCATGGAGGATGCCAAGCCAGAACAGGTAGATGCCTGAAGTAGGTTGTGACCCCATGGAGAGCCCACACTGGGGCAGGCTCCTGGCAGGACCTGTGGACCTGTGGGGGACCACGCTGAAGCAGTCTGTTCCTGAAGGACTGTGCCACATTGGAGCAGTTCATGAAGAACTGCAGCCTGTGCGAGGGACCCACATTGGAGCAGTTCATGGAGAACTGTCTCCCGTGGGTGGGATCCCACACTGGAGCAAGGGAAGAATGTGAGGAGTCCTCCCCCTGAGGAGGAAGGAGCAGCAGAGACAACGTGTGATGAACTAACCGCAATCCCCATTTCCCATCCCTCTGTGCTGCTCAGGGGGAGGAGGCAGAGAAAATTGGGAGTCAAGCTGAGCCCAGGAATAGGGGAGAGATGGGGGAAAGGTGTTATAAGATTTAGGTTTTATTTCTCATTATCCTACTCTGATTTAACTGGTGATAAATTTAACTGATTTCCTTGAGTTGAGTCTGTTTTGCCCATGACAATAGTTGGTGAGTGATCTCTCCCTGTCCTTATCTCGACCCATGAGCCTTTTGTGCTATTTTTGCTCCCCTGTCCAGCTGAAGAGGTGAGTTATAGAGCGGCTTTGGTGGGCACCTGGTGTCCAGCCAGGGTTAACCCACCACAGATTGTAAAATTGCAGGAGGGAGACTGAGAGGCAATGCAATAGCAGCTGATACTCAGTGTAGACGAATATAAAGGAAAACACATGAGGAAAGTAGTATGACAACCTAACTGGAAAGTCGAAATGCTGGGCTGTATGCTGATTACTCACCAAATGGCCATATGCCTCCTTCCCAAGGCGGAAGCCAATCCTCAGAGAAGTTTTTGCACTGGGAGCCCAGGTGAATGTCCTTGGAGAGTTTATCTCCAACAGGGAGACAGACTCCTAGGCTCTGTCAGAATGGCCATGCTGAGGAGTCAGTGGGGTGATAGTTTTGGGGGGAGTGTCCCCACAATGTCAGATGCATGTCTTTATTAGTAATTGTATGGGTTCATTTGGGTGCATGTTGGTTGCCTAGTTTCTCTAGCTACTATGATGGCACCTAGCACAGGAGCGTATTATGTGACTCTTTCTACTCCTAAATTGCCCAGTAGTATCACTTGAAGTGGGGGGAAAAGAATAATGGAAAAAAAGGAAATAATAAAGTGCCCTTAAAATTTACCAAGGCCCTGATTTTAAAATTTCCATTTAAAATGTGGGGTAAAAACCTAGACAAAAATTCTTGTGATTGGGGATGTATCTTCTGATATGTACTGTCAGTGTGGTGGGTTGACCCTGGCCAGCAGATGAGCACCAATTCAGTTATTGGCTCACTCCCTGCTCAGTGGGAGTGGGAAGGGAATTGGAAGAGCAAACGCAAGAAAACTCATTGATTGAGATAAAAACAGTTTAATAGGTGAAACAAAGCTCCTTGCAAGCAAAGCAAAACACGGAATTCATTTATTACTTCCCATTGGCAGGCAGGTGTTCAGTCATCTCCAGGAAACCAGGGCTCCATCACACGTAAAGATTACTTGGGAAGACAAACAACATTTCTCCAAAGTCCCCTGCTCCTCCTTCTTTCCCCCAGCTATTATTGCTGAGCAAGACATCATGTGCTATGGAGTAACCCTTTGGTAAGTCTGGCTCAGCTGTCCCAGTTCTGTCCTCTCCAAAATTTTTGCACACCTCCAGCCCACTTGCTAGGGGGACAGTGTGGGAAAAACAGAAAGCATCGATGCTGTGTAAGCACTTCTCAGCAGTAGGCAAAATACTGCTCGGTTATCAACACTGTTTTAGTCGCAAATCCAAAAGACATCACCATACGGACTGCTATGAATAAACTCCATCCCAGCCAGACACAGTGGAGTCAGTAAAAACAGTGAGTACAAAATAATGAATACTAACCAGCAGCCTATTTTTAAAGATAATTTTACTAAAGTTACTATAAAACAAACAAAATTTATAAACTTCTTTGTATTGCAGTTTGAAAGGTAACAGAGGGACCTAACACTGAAATTCTGATTCTCATGAACTCCTTTCCATTTTCATTTCCAGTTCTGGACAGTGAAGTGAACGTTTTTTCACAGTTTTGTGAATGTTTTTTATTGCCGCACAGAAACAGGAAAGTGTCCCCCAGTCTCACTGTAAAGAAAACGTAGAAAAAAGTATGGACATTTAATTGCAGGAGGAAATAGGATTTCTATTAGACATAAAGAAAACTCTAAAGTCAAGTGTTCTTAGACCTCGGTAAATGGTCTGAGAAAGGAGTGGAATAACTGTCATTGGGAATTTTTAAGAAAGGGATTAACAAGCATCTGTTAAGAAGAGATGGCTTTGACTCTGCTGGCCCTACGTCATTTGCCCTTTCCATTACCCTCATAGTTTCACTTCTTTTGGTATTGTTCATGATTTTACTGCTAGTACTCTACAGGACTGCTTCTCCCTATAGTTTAGATGAAAGAACCGTCGTTGCCAGGAGGTAAAAACCAAGAAATGCACACAAAAAAGCTTTCCACCATCTTTGAAGTACCTACTTAAAAAATACAATAACTAATACAAACACAAAGGTGCATAAGTTTGACACATGTTCATACACTGTATTTCATGCTGTTTACTTTTAGATTTTCATTACTACGTTTCATATTCCACATTTCTTCAAATAACTGTCATTTCCCTTTCTTATTGTCTTATTTCTTAGGTCTTATTTCCAGGGTCTGTCAGTGGTGTCATTTATCCATTGAGGGGATAACAGGTGTGCTTTGTCAGATTGCAAGAGTAATGTAAACATGCTTTCTTGACTTTCAAACAGACACTTGATTTGCAAGTGTCAGGAAAAAGGTAAAAAGATCACAAACAGTGTAATCCTTGCAACAAGAGCTCACAAACAGTGTGTTCAATAAATCAATACAAATACATTTGTGAGTAATTAAGGTCTGGAAACTTGGTTTCCTTAGCCTGTTTTCCAGTGTTACGTTGACAGATGCAAAGTTGAGCATAACATTGACAAGGCTTTTTAAATGGGTCAGTTCGAGTAAGATTCGTAAAGGGTTTCAAAGGCAAAAGAGTTCCACATCAAAAAAGAAACTGCTAAAATCGTGAAATCAGCTGTAGCACTTAGTGCAGTATATGGTATATTTTTATTAGGTACAAGGTTAAAGACCTTAGCTGGAATGACAGAGAAGTGTTAATAGATTATTACTTCACTTACCACCTTTTTTAATTTTAATCTCCTATTTTCAAATCCTCTTCTAACCTGTGCCCTTGACATATCGTCTTTCCTTTTTGCTGCCAGGTCCAGGTACTATCTCTACATCCAAGAAGCAAGGGCAAAACAGAACACAGAGCAGCAAACAGGAGGAAACAATTGCTAGTGTTCCAGCTTTTCGAGCACACCAGAGGTATTGCAGTTGTCAAGGCACAGCAGGGTTGCAGAAGGACACAGAAAATCCACACAAGACTATGTGAGGCTGCTTGAAAACAGTGTGATGATGGTTTCAGCATGCTGTGGGTATACTCTTTGGTACAAATGCCATTGATGCTTTGGAGGCCTCTTTCCTGACAGAGTTCCATGGGGTGGATGTCACTGTCTAGGTGTGGGACTGTGGCAAGTGCCTGGTGCTGGGGTTGTCTCATGTGGGAAAAGTGCTTTGATTGAGGCACTGAGTCACCTGGTGAAGGATCTGGACGAAGAGGTGAGCAGGCTGTGTGTCATCAGGAAAGATGAAGAGGAGATTGACTGGGTCTTCACAATAAATTGGCAGAGATGAGCCTGAGCCACACAAAGCAATAAAGGAGGGGCAGCCAGAGGCCATGGTCAAACAAGTACTAGAAGTAGATTGTCAAGATGGAGAAGTCTAGAAGCTTATGACTTCTGGTTCCTGCTTCACCTGCAGATCTGCAGCTTCAGAACAGGTAGTGGTGAGGACAAAGAAGATTCATCAGAGCCAGCTGAGTCAGCCTGGTTTACATATGAAGAGGAAAAGGTGAATGATAGTTCTAGGACATTCTCTGTCCGG
>Ga0065711_1045233_pt1 | contig 13607 bp, 7 predicted proteins | sample Hoacrofraction12_FD_59098 | JGI IMG/M metagenome (GOLD analysis project Ga0065711, IMG submission 59098) | Hoatzin crop microbial communities from Cojedes, Venezuela - Epithelial fraction 12 v2 (version 2) | ecosystem: Host-associated > Birds > Digestive system > Esophagus > Crop | place... | reverse complement strand
CCAGGGCTCCGTCACCCTCAGAGGGAAGAAGTTCTTCCTCATCTTCAGCTGGAGCTTCCTCTGCTTCAGTTTGTGCCCATTGCCCCTTGTCCTGTCGCTGGGCACCACTGAAAAGAGTCTGGCCCCGTCCTCCTGACCCCCACCCTGCAGATACTTAGAGGCATTTCTAAGGTCCCCTCTCAGCCTTCTCTTCTCCAGGCTGAACAAGCCCAGCTCCCTCAACCTCTCCTTGTAGGAGAGATGCTCCAGTCCCCTCCTCATCCTCGCAGCCCTGCGCTGGACTCTCTCCAGTAGCTCCTCATCTTTCCTGAAGTAGGGAGCCCAGCACAGGATACAGCACTGCAGATGGGGCCTCACCATGGCAGAGCAGAGGGGAAGGAGAACCTCCCTCAACCTGCTGCCCACACTCCTCGTGATGCACCCCAGGATCCCATTGGCCGTCTTGGCAGCCAGGGCACGCTGCTGGCTCATGGCCACCCTGTCGTCCACAAGCGCAGAGCCGTTTCCAGCCCACCGCTTTCCAGCGGTCCGGGGTTCCCGCTTCGCACCCACCACAGCCGTCACCCTGCGCCGGGGCCATGTCCGCTGCCTTCCAGCAGGGGGCGCAGTTGGCCGGCAAATGGCGACCCCGCGCGCGCGGGAAGGCGGGGCCGCCGCGGAAGGGGCCGGGCCGGGAGCCCTCAGAGCGGGAGGAGCGGGAGGGCGGGACGGGCCCGCGGGGCAGAGAGCCGGCCTGGCCCGCAGCACCCGCCTTGTCCCCTGTCCTGTCCCACAGCACCCGCCTTACCTTGTCCCCTGTCCCACAGCACCCACACTGCTGTCCTGTCCCACAGCACCCGCCTTGTCCCCTGTCCTGTCCCACAACACCCTCGCTGCCCCCTGTCGCGGCAGCGGCAGAGGGAGACGGGAGCCCCCTCCTCTGCTGCTGGCAGTGGAATCGGGGGCTTCCCCCCGCACTGGCCTGCCCTTCTCGCAGCACGCGGTTTTTGAAGCCGGGCCTTTCTAGCTCCTGAGCTGTTGCTTCTGTTTAGAAGACTCGCCCTTCCCCTAGCACCCGCCAGTCAACGCGTAACACTCTTTCCACAAGCGCGTTTTTGCACTGAGGTGTCAAAACCTTCCCCCCCGAAACAATTTCAGTCAGAAGCAGAGAGAACCGGGGCGGGGGGGCGGACAAGCCAGGGAGAAGGGTGAATTAAAAAAGGAAAAAAGTTAATTAAAACGTTTCAACAGCTAATCTGAGACCACCGGCGCGCAGAAAGTGGCTCCATCCCACCAGCCGTGGCAAACACAGCACGTCACGAGGCACGGCCGCTGGGGCTTCCAAGTGAGACTGAAATTTGTTTTGTGACTTACACACCTCAATCTTGTAGAGAGGGCTGGGATGTGTTTGCAGACTCGGTGGCCTCTGAACGGGGTGGAGAGTCCAAAATATCCCTTTTTTGGCTACTCAGAGCTGCCAGTGGATTGGTGCCTCTCGTCCAAATGGCGCTTTCCAGCCCTGCACTCCCAACTTTGGGCCAGAGCCCTTCACAGTTGGCTCCTCAAGCCCCAGAACTGCCTTACAAGATACACCGGGTGTTATGAATTTGAATCCATGCCATCCCCTTCTCTCATTTACCACTTATTGCAGGGGGCTTTGGTTGCGTGTGTGTCGCTGTTGGGATGCTGTGAGTTCAAGGCTCCTGCCTTATGTTGGCTGAACTCTGCTGCCTCTGCAGACTGGGACTGGCCTGGCATTTTTCAGGCAGGAGAAAGGTAGTTCTGACACTCCGGCACCATCAGAAAGCATCTGCATTTGCGTTAAACACCTAAGAGTACTGCACCAATGGTCTGGAACTTCAGTCCCGAACAACTGCAGGATCCTGATGAAGTGATAGAATGTTTGAAAAAAAAAAAAAAAAATGCCATGGCTATTCTGAAGAGACACAACTTACTGCACTGTGCTGGGCCCTGGCCAGCATTTACCAAACACTGCTCAATATTATGCAGCACCCTCAAGGAGAAGAGAGGGAAAACATACCAACAGACACTATGGATAAACGAGACACTGTATCAGTCACCCCTATAACTAAAAAGAAAAAATGGAAATGGGACAGGGAAAGACGATCTTCATACAGAAAAGGTCTGCTTTGTTCCTCTTACACTTTGTGTCAAAGAATCAGAGCAGGAACTGTAAAATATAGGCTAGATTTTTTCAGAGCCACATGCCCTGCCTGACTGACAGAAAAGCAGGCAGGCCGTAAACATACTGCATGCGTGACATCCATCTGCAGTGCATTCCGGGCCTACACAACAGCGAACGCTTCTCCAGCTGGTAACACAGCCGCTGTGCACAGTCTTCCTCACTGGCCTGGACCAAATTCTGAACATCTCCAAAGAGCGATGTGGGGTTTCCACTGACCAGAGCAGCACAGAGGAAGGGAGTTTCTTTTGAGCTAATGTCTGCTAGGCTCCCACACAGCAAGCCAGCTGAAGTTCATCTACTTCAGAGCAGCGATGGACTGATGTGCTCGAACACTGTAAGGTCTGAATTACTCAGACGCCTCCTCTGACTTCAAGACTTTGGAAATAAACCAGAAGAGTGCCTTGAGGCCTAAAGGCTCAAGGATGCAGGCATGGGATCTTTGGTCCAAAAGAAGACCTTGCAGTTGTCTCTGTTGCGCCTGTCTCCACAAATGGCCTCCTTTTCCCAGAGATTTTCACTTTGGCAGCACTTGGCCCTCAACACATATCAATTGATATATAGTGCTTGTCTGGACACATTTGGACCAGTTCTGATTCTCTGCCCCTTTCTTCTCTCCTCTGCTTTCCAAATAGCCATCCACGACTGTTTACTTTGGCAACGCCTGCAAAAAAAAAACCAGTCTCAATGAAAAGGAAAAATCCATTAGGAAAAGCCAGCTGAGTGCTAAAAGGCCCCTAATCAGTGGAAAGTTTAAAGAGCACCGCTCTAAGAGAGGCTGCGGTGCCTTTCCAACACCTTCACAGCAATGTGTGACGTTATGACATGTCAAAGTGAAGCCCCAAACGCAGGCACTGTGCCAAAAGAACTGGTTTCATTAGGGCTGAGGAGAGCGGGTATGTCTGGGTGGGTGGTGGGGAGGGAGCTGCTTATGTAGAAACAACTGCATCAGAGCAAATAACTGCAGTCAGATTCATAAGACTTCCCCTAGCTGGTTACAGCACACAGCCTTGGCTATTCTTCTTGGTCAAAAGTGAATGAGAGAGGTTTAGCTACAGCTCAGACTTACACCTTGACAATTTAAGGGCCAAAGCAGGTCAAAGTAAGCAGACCTCAGCAAAGCCAGCTGGGGCAGAAATGCAGTGCTAGAGAAGGATCTGGTGCTGTGGAGAAAGAAATGCCCTCAAAACTGTTGTCTTCCTTGATGTCTGAAACAATAAATTCAGCCAACAGCAGAAGAAAGCAGGGCGTGTAGTTCAAGCTGAAATGTAGCTGCCCAAGAAACACCTCTCAGCTACTGATCCCACAGTGAGAAGTGACTGTTCACTGCAGCTGTATTGAGACATCTAATGCTCCAGTCTCTGGGTAGACTGACTTGCTTTGGGCTGCAGAACCCTCTATATTTCAGACCACCACAATCCAACGTTTCACAAGTCCAGCACATTGCAGATTTCAAAGCATCATACAGCAGTCAATGAACTGCTCCTTTCAGTTTCCCTATGAAGAAGCAAGATGCATGTTTTTCTTTCAGGGAGTGATCAAAATTATTTGTAATGAATCTGCTGTTCTTTTAAAGCTGGATAGAAACAGTCAGGATTAGGTTTAGTCCCTTCTTCATCTTCTACAGTTTTTTTTATTCAGCTCAGACACAATTTAGCCTCTAGAAAATCTATGCTATTAAAGTATGTATACATCGCAGTCCAAAGGTGAGCTTACATATCAGGAAAACCTACTCAAGCTAACTGTATATTGCCAGCTTAGCCTTTTGTGTGCACTGTACAAGCCTGTCTTCAAGTAATCACGCTGTATTGACAGCCTAAATCACTGCCATGACATCTTTCAGAATCTGTGCTATCTAGCTGAAGATAGCTCAGTCTATCTCCATAATATCCAAACATGGACAACAATACAGACCAGCCCTTATTTGCATGCCACAGCAAGCACAGCAGTTTCAAGTTGCTGCAGGTGGAATATACTCTTGGAAGACGCTTTGATTGTTGAAACCAAAAACTTTAATTTTCGACAGTAGAGAAAAAGGATTGGGTGAAGGGCTTGGACTGGTGGTACAGTGTACTGTTACAGTAAACATGATCTCTTCTGCTGCTCAAGAAGAATAGGTAATGAAACTTGACTACTTGAGGCAGAGGCAAAATGGAAACATGAAAGGGAAGGGCATTTTGAAACAACACTTTGAGCTCTTATCTTTCACATAAGTTACGTAGACACCCCAATCTATACAAAATTCTAAGACATGCCTAAAAACCTGTTAATAATTTAAATTATGTTGGGCTACATATAAAGCCATACAAGAGGTAGAAGTCCTATTATGTAAGAGTCCAGGGTTGTTCTGAATGGGAATGAACTTGCTTCCTCCTCCGATCTCTTTGGAAACTTTAAGTGAAGGAAACTTAGAAGTCCAATATTGTTTTGGGACATTCAGAATGTCTTAGTGTCAACTTTTAAGAATTTTCATGTATACAGAAAAGCAAAAAGGTATTTTTGGTGCTTTTAGAAGTCTTTCCCTAACTCCAGTTTATTACAGAACAAAATTCTAGTGAAACAACCTAAACTGAGACATCCATGGAACCCATCTATCACACCATGAAAATTTAATCACCAAACCCTAGATGAGATCCATACAGCCAGGAACAATTCAAGTACAAAGACCGGAGCACAGAGTTTCCCTTCTAGCAATTATAAAATAAACTGATATGGAAGAATAAAACCAGCTGCGTCCTGAACCTTTTACCAGCTATAACAGCTGTAGAAAGACCCATTACCCTCAAATGGACCAAAGCAGCAGGTAAAGATGAAATGCCTTTGAATTAAGTGATTATACTTTTTGGAACACCTCCATCCCAGCAACAAAATCTGGAAATATCCATCATGCCTGCTGGAGCAGAAACAGCACAGCAGTCTGGGCTTTCCCAACAAATACGGTACTGTTGACAATGCGCAGATATGTTGTTATAGTAAAACATCCCCATCCGGGCAAGGCTCAACCCACTTCAATCATCTTCTTGTTAGAGGACTTGACTCCTTCAGACGTTTCACCTGGCTCTGTTGCAAGCCAGTCCCAAATTACAGAATCACAGAATGGTAGGGGTTGGAAGAGACCACCTGTCTCTTGCTGCCCAATCTCAGCCAGCCTTTCAGGTAGCCATAGCCTGATACAAATGCACACAGCTGCCCCCACCTCTCCAGCTATATAAGCCTTCTAGGAGGCCTTCCTGTTTAGGCTGTGGGCTCTTTTATTATTTTTTTTTTTTTAAAGAAAAAAAAAAAAGAAAAACGCTCTTTAGAGTTTCTAAGTGGTCCTGGTTTAAGAAACTATTACTAATCTCTGGAGTAAGTTTCCAAATACAGTGGCCTCCAAGGTAAGAAGAATTCTCTTGTGCTGATAAACTTTTCATGTATGTGATGCTTTGTTGGTATTATTTCTGTTGTGATTTGGAAGGACGTGTGCCAGCCAAGGATGCAGCAGGCTTGCTTTCTTATAGGGAGCTGTTCAAGGATTGTAAAACTGCATGTTTGCTAATAGCTTATTGTTTCCTGGTTAGGAGACTGGTTTGGGTTGGATAACCACTGTGTGCTTCCTAGCTGAAGCTTCTTTTTCTGATGTAAAACCCCACATCTGAAGGGTGAGCCTTAAACTCACGTGGGCTTACAGAAACAATCTTTGCTCATGAATATGCAGAAGTAGACAGTTCCTGTGCCATCTGTATTGTTTGGCTTACAAATGTATTACTAAAAGTACTTGAGAATCATGGGTTGATACAGAATAGTCTTGGAAACTTCTCCCTGAATTCTGATGGAGGAATTGAGAATAAAGCCTAAGCTAGAGCACTGTACTACCCTATGCTAAGTAATCTGATTTGCTGACTGTTTTTTTTTTTTATTAGATCCCTGCCTAAGAGACATCTTGTAGATCCCTGACACACTCTGCTTTTCCTGTGTGTTCTCTCTGTTAGCAGTGACTCCCCGTATCCCCTGTTTAGCTGCCGTAAATGCACTGCTTCTTCCCCAAACTGACAACAAGCCTTCTGTTTACCAGCTGCCTACCCTTGTACTTCAATGCTAGTACTTCAAAGTTTTTTTCAGGCTTTCTGCCTGGGATTGTGACTGCTGCTCCTACGTGCTTGTCCAAAGTACAAAAGGAAAAGTTACAGAACAGTAGGGAGTATGTACAGGGTATGCCACAACTCACAGCGAGTGGTCCTGACACCTTACACTTGCAAGCTTACTCTTCTTCTTCACTTCAGGTTGCAAACAGTGGCTTGTGAAGGCTGTCCCCTGGGCTACCCAAAGAGTGCTTGGGGCTGACCCCTGGTAAGCTATTAGCTTTTTGCCTTGTGTTGTTTGTTTCTAGGATGCATGCCTGTTCTAGCTGGGTTGCAATTCTTTGACGTAGGTTAGACTTGAATTTGACAGCAAATGTGCCCGGGTTTCAAGCTGTGCTGGATTTTTTTATAACAGGCTGTAGTAGCTGCTTATATTAGTCCAGAAGGAACCTGAAAAATATTTTTTATTGTCTATGCTCTTACAATAAACAGCAGATATTACTCTAATTTCCATATGGTAACATAATTGGGTCCCCTGATTGGAGGCCTTAAGAATGGGAAATGTCTTGGATCACACAACAGGTATCTAATCTCTAAATGATGAGCATGTTGGAGTCCTTTATAGCCCCTTCCAGTCAGGGTCCTGAAAGCAATACAAGATCAGAACTGATCATCATTCTCTAATACAGCAATGATCTCTAAAAGAGAAACTGAGGCACAGAAAATGGAACTGACATGTCAAGAGTTGCTCAGGAAGTCTAGAATGCCTAATCAGCAGTGGTGACCTAAACTTTGATTCACAGGCCTATACTCTTGGGTACCCTTTCCTGCCCTTTCTTTTTCTTACCTTCACCTGTACAAAAACCAGCTCTGGGGATACATATTTGTTCTTCATCTTCTATGGATTGGAATTTTAGTCCAAGTCCTTGCTAAAGAACTGCTGATGCTCTTAATAATGACAGTGCTAACTGGATGGCAGGGAGATAGGAGTGCAAGAGGCCAGCCATAAGTTCCATGACGGGAAGTCTTCTGTCCTATTTGACATCTGCTCCGTAGTCCTACCTTTCTTGTATGTGCCAAGTGCCTCCCCTCTACTAAACAGAAATCTGTGAAGCACTTGACATTCTGAAATGCTTTATTGATGCACTGAAAACCATTTATAGAGGGATGTGTAAAAGGAGACATAAATCTTATGCAAAATAGATAGGGATGAAGTTTAGAGAGGGGGAAAAAATCCAGAAGTATGTGCTTTCATTTTCTTTTCTTCTTTCCCATTTTTCCATCTTGAAGTTTCGGTGCTGTTAGACTCATGACTTGTCTCTGACCAGGACCAAGGTTTTGCTTTTGCTCACCAGCTGGGAGTGGACAGTCATAGCGTTACAACCACCATCCCAGCAGCAAGCAGCTCTCCCAGCCAAGTTCAGATGAGACTATCACTTTGCAGAAGGCCTCTCCTGTCTCCTGGGCAGCAAGAGTCTGGGAGACTGAACTATTTGTGGCTTGTGTCTGTCTTTGGAAGACTGACGGTCATAACAGCCATTCTAAATGTGCACTTTACTGACAGCGCTTCACCTTTAATGGCCTTTTTGTGAAGTTACAGCTTAGCTTTTAGGCCCTTTTTGCAATTCATCACTTAATCCATACGTGCTACCTCGGCCAAGAGTCGGACAATGGGGCCCACTGTGTCTGGTTTTGTTATGGAGCAGCCAGAGTGGCTTTTAACTAAAACAATGTATCTGAAGGAGAAAAATGTAATCACCTTGAATTCCCAACTGATTCAACTTACTTAGGGCAGCTTTGCAGCCACTGGTGTGTGCAATCAATGAAATCAAAACTGAAGCCACATAAGTATGGTAGAAAGGAGTAAGAAAGTACGTGCCCTTGCATGTATAAAATAAGGGGGGAGAAAATGTGCAGGAAAGGAAACAGCTACATATGCTACTAGGTCTGGAAAAATACTATTTTTCTATTATATGAAATCTTTCATATTTAAATATAAGGGTATATCAGACTGGCAAGGAAGTACTGTTGCACAGCCCTGAAATCAGCTGGGGGCTCTTCTAAAAGGCCTTTCAAAAATCATGTGTCTGCTGGGACAGATCAATCCTGTAATCCGTTTGTCAGTTCCTTTCAGGAATTGGAGGTGAAAAGAGGGAAAATCTGATCCTCTCTGCCAGTCTTCTAATACTGCTGCACAAAGGATATGGGCTTTGCCCTGGAAGATGTAAGCCCAGGGTGCCTTGGTGGCAAAAAAAACAAACAGTCCAAACCCTGCTGAGACTTGGACTACACCAAACTAATGTGCCTAACTCTCCTACTAAAACACTCCCAGATACAAATGGAAGAGGTGTATGCATGCCATTATCTGGGGTAAAGGGGAAGGACTCCTTCTCTAGGCACCAAGGAAATAATTAACTTGCTTTCTGGCACTACTGTCAATCTTGACAGAACCCCTTACCTATAGAAGGCTGTACCTCACTGAAACCTACTGGTGATCCCACATGTGCTTCCTCTTCCCAGGGTGCCCACTGCTGCATCCACTGGGAGCAGGGACAAATGGTAGAGGGAAGGACTGGGCTTCAGCATGGGGGAGAGAGTTATCTACACTATCACCTTTTGACCCAGGATGCCTAGTAACCTGCCACTTCAAGGTGGGGCACTCAAAGACCACCACCTCTGGCAAGGGGTAATCTTTGTTTTCTCAGAAGTTGAGCTGTCAAATTAAGATCTTTTCTTTTTTTAATGAGATTACATTTTTGGCTTAGGTTCCAGTCAAGCTAATGTGGAAATCTACACAAGTCTGAAGGCTTCTAGAAACAATTCAAAAGATGAAAGTAAAGCTGCTAGAAAGCCAGTAGGGAACACTACACCCTTCTGTGAAATTTATCCTATTTTAATTTGGCTCTAGGTACCTAAAGCCACAAATTTAACAACTAAATAAGTGGGTGGCCAGTCCAGTACTTCAGAGGAGCAAACACTGACCTCAGTTAATTTTCATTCAACAGCTGATGTCTTTCTAGACTTTGTCATTCCACCCATGCCCTGATCTTATCAGGCCTTCAGTCTTCCAAAGAATCTCCCCAAAGAAGGGAGATTCCCCCCTTAGCTTAAATGTGTAACCAAAACCAAAGCAGGCAGCAGTGGCGTTTGCCTGTTGAGACTGATGCTCGAATGACTGTGTGCAGTAGGCCTGTTGAAGCATTAGCTCCATTTGCTTTTTGTCTCTCAGATCCCCACACCTGCCTGCCATTTAGCTGTTTCTGAAGGCCAGCCAAGGGACATCAGATCAAATAATAAAAGCCACACTGAAGCAGTGTTTCAGCTGAAATGGTATGAGTGGAGGCGAGAGGGGGACTGGAAAAGGCTCCCTATAAAAGAGCCCACATATACATGCGAGAAGGTCATTAACTCGTGCCTTGTGCTATCTTTGCAGTCTCCGCTCCCTCTCTCTCAATTATTACATCAGAAGGAAATGAGAGAGCACTTTGCCAAATACTAATGGACTTGATGTTTTCATAATCTCAAGTGCACAACAATCAGAGCTGTTTATTTTCCAAAGATGGGAACCAGGGGAGGAGGCTGAAGACTGCGAAGAGGTTCCAGAAAGCTCGAGCCAGTTCTATATTCATCTCTTGCTCCATCTTTAGCTGCCAGGCTGATATTTATCTGAATCATTCACTAACTGAGGCCTTGTGCTTCCTCAGGAATGTGTCAAAAGCCTGTAGAATTGCAAAGAGGCCTCAAACTGTAATACTGTTCTTCTGTTAGGTCATCTGTGCCATTTGGCTAAGGAGGGCAGAAATAAAACCTCTCAGAAGGGCCGAGACTGAAAAACAAGCACCCAGGAACTCTTTTGCAGTTACAACTCTAATACTCATTTCTGGGGAAAAAGAGAGTAGCTAGATACTGTCCTATAGCCAGTGTTCCTATGCTGTTCACTACATAGCAACTGACAGCATGCGTCCAAGTTCACGAATCACTTTAGAATCCCACTTCAGCTTGAATTAAGCAGCTTTAGTCTGCTTTTGTGTTTCTGAAGGTAATGATACTGCTACATGCCTGTTTCTGAAGAGTAGCAAGAACCATTCCTGGACAAAATGTGGTGCTGAGGAGACATGAGAGGATACAACTGAGCTGACAGAAGGGGTCTCTGCAGTGGCATGAAGTTAGTTCTGTTTCCTGCTGTCAGCATCCAGTTTCCCCAGCTTGAGAGCTGAGGCCTGCATGAGATCCCAGGTCTTGTTTACAGAGGGTGCTTGGCAGGATACTTGTGCAGCCTTAGATCTATGCTGGTGTACAAATATTGAAGTTCCCCCAAAGAGTCAGCTAGGACTGTGAGGCTTCTGGGCCACTAGTCACCAGGCTGTTCCACTGGGTGGACTTGTACAGAGAAGTCTAGTCCCATTGGTGGTATGTGATTCTGGTGAGCTATGGAAGGTATTTGCTTTTACTAAGTGAAGCCCAAGTCATTACCAGGCAGATAAGGACATTTTGTGCTCTTCCTTGCTGCTCAGAGTTTGGAAGGTTCTGCATTTGACAGGGGTCTTAAATTCTCAGCTCCCATTAGAGTGTAACAGACACCAGTAACAGGAATGTGTACACAGGGGGTGACATGGAAATGACTTACCTAGTCACACCTAAAGAGAACCATCAAAGGATCCCCCAACAGCATCTTATATTCTCATACATCACCTTTTGAAGGTCAGAACCAGAACAAAGGCTCTGTATAATTCATGAGAGTCTTTGGGCTGAACTGGGACTTAACAACTCTGCTAGTATGTTGCTTGTGTGTTTTTATACCTGCAGTCAACTCCCAGGAACTGTGTGTGTTCATCTACACAGGCACAAGTTCTGGGCCTTTGACAATTCTGCATTGGGTCAAGAAGCAACAGGGCTCTTTGTTACCACTGCTCAAGCATTTTTTCCTGCTATCTTAGCAGTTAGATTGCAGCTGTCTTGCACAGAAAAGAGCTTACTGTCTTGTCTCCTATGAACTTAGTACTGGTGTTGTACGTAAGCTCAGAAAGTTTTCCTGACAGTAAATCGCTTAGTCCGCTTCTCTGACGGCTGAATAAGGCAAATGCCGAGTGGGAATGCAGCTCCCCACCAGCGCCTACAGCCTGCAGGCCGTTAGGACGGGCGCAGGCGAGCGCCGGGCAGGTGTCGCTGCAGCCCGTGGTGGGTGCCCGCCCGCAGACCAGTGCTCGGGTGCAGCGCTCCGGCAGCCCCTGGGCTGCCAGTGCCAGTCCCCCGGTGCACGCTCAGTCGCCAGCGCTTGCGATGGGTGGAAAGCGGCCTGCGAGCCTGCTGGCTGGGCCTGAGGGCGTGGGTCTCCCCCTGCTGAACCTGCTGCCAGGTGGGATGCCTTCTGTGTGGCACCCTTTGTATTAAAGCCTAATAAACATTCAAACACAGAGGGATTTTGGACTCGGTCTGACAAAAGACTGAGATTTTGCATACAGAACAGATCTGATGAAGGTCTGTTTTAGCTGCATTCAGGCAGACACAAATTTAAAGAATGCTTTTGCTGAGGATGTAGCTGTCTTGGAGTCACGGGACTGTCATGAGAGTGGTAGGCAGTACTGGGTGTCTTGTGGACTGTGTCAGGAACTCCGTGACTTTCTGGTGTTGTGAATGCGTTCGGACTTTAATGAGAAATTTATGTAGCACTTTGTCTGTTGCTATCGATGCTGTTATTTTGTTACACTTGAAAAGACAGCATCCAGTACAGCAGATTCCCAGGACTGGCTGGTCTTGTGGCATTTTCAAAGTACAAACCAGGCAACAGCGAACAGTCCAGGGTGGCCATTTAAAACCATGCACACCAGATCAAGAGGTTTTCCGTGTACCACTTTGATGTGGGCATCACAATGGTGAAGCAGACAATGAATATTTTAGCATCAAGCTTTAAATGTTTTACATCCCAAACAGTAATCCTAAGATGCTGGTATCCAGGAAGAAACAAACGCAGCTGAGATAGGAAGTGATGATTATCCTCTGCATAAAGTTAAACTGCATATAGGAATACTGAATGTGGATGAACTGCCTGTGTTGCCTTCAGAAAAAGGAAAGATCCCAGGCTGCAGAGACAATACTTAGAGGAAGGGAGACTGGAGGAAAAAACACCAGAAAACTAAAATGTGGGGCAATCACCCTAATCCTTTGCTGCTGATAGTTGGAAACTTACTCAAACCATATTATGACTAGGAAGTCCACCTTTCAAGAGAAAACAGATGGGGATGCTTTGTGGTCCACGTGGATTCTCCCTCTGTATTCACTTATCCACTACGCAATCTCATGGACCTTCTCTCACTTCTTGGTGGAGTGCTCCTTCAATCAGAACCAAAGGTATCCTAACAATTCTCACAAAAAATGGGTGCTAACAAAAAGGAGAGGCAGATGGCATCATCAAGGGTCAGGCAACACGGGCAGCAGCTATACAAGCAGATACTCCTGCATACTCTGATAGCTGGTCCCGCAGCACAGCCATTCCTGATCTGCAGCGTTGTTGAACTATTGTCTCCCTTGTTCTTGTCTTGAGGAACCCAGCAGAGTTATCCATGGGTTTTCCCATCGATCTCTATCAATGCATTTTGGTCCTTAACACCCACTGGTGGCCCCACTGAGCCATCCAAGCACCTTGTTTATTGTCTTCACCGCCTTCTCCCAAGTATTTCTGGATGCAGCCTCCAGGAGCGCTCCTCCTTGGAGTTTTGCTTGTGTTTTAGCTCTGAGATCTCTATTAACTTTGCCCCCCTTGTTTTCTCCCTTAAGAATTTAAGTACGTAGCTCAGGCAGGTACTTGCCTCACTTTAAGCAGTGGCCAAGGGCTATTTAATGCTTTGGGTTTATACAAACCACACTACCTGCCTGAGGAGCTAAGTACCTGTGACACATGGTAAAAGCACAAATTCTTCTGTTAGAAACAGGTTTGTGTTTAAAACAAACTAATGTAAAGCCAGAACTTCCCCAGTGATGGCCAGGTGGAAGCTGTCCAACCCAAATTAGCCAGATTCCAACTACCAAAACTTTCCTTTTCCTTTGGACAGCTATCAGGACAGAGTGTGGGGGGCAGGGGGAGGAGTGTGGAAGGTGTTAGAATCTGATTTAACGTTTTTTTCAGAATCAACAGTGAGGGTAGGAGTAGTGTTGTTCCAAGCTCTTTTGTCTTCAGCTACTTTAGGTTGTACTGAATCTTTTACATGTTAGAATTTTCCTAGTAAAGTTTCTCATGGCCAGAGTACTCAAATTCCTGAAATAGTACTGAGTGATTACTGCCCCTGACTCAGGACAGCTGTGTAGCCCTTCAAAGCTTTGCTTGCACTTTTTTTATACTGCATCCTCTCCATTATCGGGGGGGGGGG
>Ga0065711_1045232_pt1 | contig 13607 bp, 7 predicted proteins | sample Hoacrofraction12_FD_59098 | JGI IMG/M metagenome (GOLD analysis project Ga0065711, IMG submission 59098) | Hoatzin crop microbial communities from Cojedes, Venezuela - Epithelial fraction 12 v2 (version 2) | ecosystem: Host-associated > Birds > Digestive system > Esophagus > Crop | place... | reverse complement strand
GCAGAGGAAGCTCCAGCTGAACCCGAGGAAGAACTTCTTCCCTCTGAGGGTGACGGAGCCCTGGCCCAGGCTGCCCAGGGAGGCTGTGGAGTCTCCTTCTCTGGAGATATTCCAGACCTGCCTGGCTGCGGTGCTGTGCAGCCTGCTCTGGGTGACCCTGCTTGGGCAGGGGGTTGGACTGGGTGATCCCCAGAGGTCCCTGCCAACCCCTGCCAGGCTGGGATTCCGTGTTGCAGCAGCACGGTCTCTTGCTGGGCGATGCTTCGCTGGGTCCCTGGTGCAGCTCCCTCTGCAAACAAAGCACAGGGATAGTTCAGCTCTGCCCAAATGACCTTCCTTGGTGAGAGAGGAACATGGATGATAAATGGCCGAACTTAAAAATGTTTATGAATTGCCAAAGCCTCTCAAGCCAAATTGCTATTTTTACTTCATTAATTAGAATGTCTCCATATTGCAAACAGTGATGGTTTTTCCCCAAAACAGATGGCTTGCTCTGTAGGAAATCTAACAACGTGAAAATACCAAATGCGCTATTCACTGATTAAAGTTTTACTTATGTTTTTGTGTTGGATGAGTTTGCATCTTTTTTCTGTTATAAAATATGAAAAATACGAAAATAATCTGCCTGACGTGATTTTGTATGGCAAGGTTTAATAGCTTTATTTTGTGGGGTTTTTTTGCTGTTTTTTTTTTCTTAAAGTAATTTTCAGTTTGTTAGTTGAGGGCATTGCGAGTTGCTGGGGCTGCAGGGCAGGAAGGTGGCCCGGGCAGCCGCCTGCCGCCCCGTCCCGCTGCGCGCTGGCTTGAGCAGAGCCCGGCATGGGTGCAGCGCCCGCCCGGCTCCAGCGTCTCCCGCTCTGCCCCCGGGCAGCACCCTGCAGCGGGCTTTGGGCTCGGAGGGGAACAGCCTTCGGCGTGGTTCAGAGGTGGGTTTGCGTCACGGGTGAGGGGCGAAGCGGGGGCAAAGCTGAAGAGGTGGGTATCGCGCAGGGGGTCTGTCGTTTCGCTGTTTGCCTCGGGATGCGGTTAGAGGTGTTAGAGCACAGGTGCTTAAAAATTTTAAAAGCTGGCCTTTTTCCGAGCTTAAAAGCACGTGAAAATGTGTATGCCTTCTGTGTTTAAGTGTTTACAAAATGCCTTGTGGAAATGTTGGTTTGCATGCAGAAAAGAGTTTAAATTATTAGTTATGGCAATCAAATACAAGATTTTTTTTTTTCCTTTCCTTTTAAAATGAAACGCACCTTGCATGTCTCTTCATCTTTCCTTTCTCCTCCTCTTTTCCATCTTTGTTGTTTGTTAATTTGGTTTTGTGTGTGTAATAATGCCAGCGGGTACGAATAGGGGAGCGTCAGCTGGGATGTGGAAAGTCATGGGAATGAACGCTTCATATTTTATTGATAAGCATAATGCACTGTTCAGTTTGCATTGTGAATAAAAAGGTTTGAAATTATCACTGGCTTTCTTTTTCAAATTAAATACTTGCAAAAATATGTCACTGTGCACTGTGAGGAAGGAAGTATGGAGTGGGATGGGGGTGACGAGGCTCCCAAGGACAGAGAGGTGTGAAGGCGTGGACGAACCTGACTTTTGAGGTGACGTTGTGCTTATGAACATAGATATTGCGAACTCTGTATTACTTCGATCATTAAGCCTCATTAAGCAGTGGGAGTAACAACGTTGCTGTGAAACTTAAGAAGCAAAAGTATAATTCTGTTCCACAGCCATGATGGGTCTGTTCTTACATTGTAGCATTACCAGTGAGCGTGCTGTTTATTTGAGGAATTGTTATTATTTACGAATACACAGATTTCAAAGAGGCCTTGTTTGGACTATTGTAACGCTGATTCATGGGCTTCGGTCATGGGGTACCGAGCTGAGGGGGTGTGGAGCGGGGGCAGAATGCCCTGGCACGGCTGGGTTCCCTGCACGGCTGCGGTGGTCGCCGGCGCAGGCAAAACGCACCCAGCTGCAGTAGTGCACGGTCGGTCGGGAGAGGAGCTGCTGGGTCTGCCTTGGAGACTTCCAGGGTTTCTGATAAGATGCCTTACCATCTTAAAACACGTGAGAATGCGATACCTACGTAGCCAAAATGCAGGGGGAAAGAAGTACTTGTTGTGAAAGGGCTCTTCCGTTGAAGCTGCTAAACCTTGGCTCTGAGAGAGGGCGGAGGGATTGATGTCGGGAGGGCTGGTGTGTGTCCATGGGCTGGAAGAAACAGAAGGAGTTTCGTGATGAAAGTGTTGACTTCTTAAGTCTGGCTGATGCTTGGCCAGACAGTTTTAATATTGCATTTAAGGAGTTTGTTTTATCTGTAAGTGGATGATTACACCTTTTAATGTTTTTACTGACATTACTTGAGTATAATCGTATATTTATTCATTCAGTTTTGTTCTCTTTGGTTCATTTATCGTATATACCTGTTCCCTACCCCTTATTTGTTGCAGTGTAAACCATACTTCAAGGAAGAAAGCCCTGTGTTTTAATTTAATAATGAAATATAGTGCATATTTCTCGGTTCAGTTAAATATTCTGAAAAAAAAGACAGACGTCCTTGCTTCCTCTCTATGCCTAAATCATATTTTTCAGATGCCACTTACTGGTAACTGGCTTAAATTTAGAATGCTGCAACAGATCTATAGCTGCTAAAAATAGTTAACAGTAGTAGCAAGAGTACCTCTGGAGGTATATTCTACATTTTGCTAGAAATCTGCTTTACCTTACTCTGAGCTGTTTCACGGTTCTTGCAGAACTGAGATTTGCAGATGAAACAAAAGGAGGGGACTTGGTAACGGGTTTATCTGTGTTCTCTCGCAGCGCTGTGAAGGACTGGTAACAACAAGGCTGTGAATTGACTGGTTTTGTTTTATTTAAGAACTAAAATGAAGTTTAATAGTAACAATGGCTTCAATTAGACATTTCCTTCAGACTGTCCCATCTCCCAGTTGCTTCTTAGCTGAAAGTGTCCGGAAAATTTTCGTCTTGGTCCTTCAAGGTATCGCTGCACAACCCTAGCGTGCTCGGCACGACCATATCGTACTGGAGATGTTCTCTGGGCTATATGGGCAAAGCAGAGATAAGAGCCTTGAAGTCTTCCAGGAAAAAAAAAAAAAGTTAGTCTATTAAGTGTGAGATGATCACAACTCCTTGAGATTTTTTAAGCGTGGGCAGATGAAAAGCCTTGTGGCAAAGACAGCAGAGGCTCCTGCAAACAATTTTCACCATTAGTCTCAAAAGTATTTAAATATGGCTTTAGAAATTTGTCGTGTTGGACTGCAGTGACGCTTCCTAGGAGAAGGCGTGCTAACCGGCACTTGGGCAGCAGGATCTGGCCGTCGGAGCAGGTGAGGAATTGGTCTGCTGCCTGATGTGAACACCCTTGGAAAGGGGAGAACAGCACCCGAGAGCCTTTACGTCTGCAGTATTCGTGGCTGGGTGGTCCAGCGAAATCCAGCTGTAATGGCTTGATCAGAGGAGTGCCCTCTTCCCTTTCATTGAAAAGATCAAAAATCCTGCACTGGTACAGTGCAACTGCTTTGTTCCGTTTGAAATCACAGAGTTTCAGCCTCTTTTTAACAGTTAGCTACCTGGGAGGTGTGAAAACAGCATAGGTGTGTTAGTGGTGGTGATTTAATAAGGAAAGAGAAATCATCTTGTTGAACCGAAGCCAGCAGTAGTGAATCAGAAAAATCAGGTAACGGTCCTGTCCGTGCCAGTGCATTTCCTATGATAAAAACCAACCGTTACTGCCACATTCTGCTTCTTAGCTCATTTTTCTAAATGATCTGATATGCTAATAGAGAAGTAGGCTGGAGACAGCTGTTTCTTGGTGTTACATGCTGCAAATAAAATGGCTGGTATATATTAATGCTCCAAAATTGCAGTTGAAGAGCTGGCTGCAATTAAGTTATTTCTATTGAGTAGAAATTAAGCAAAATACAATGATTTTGACTGGTTGTTGGGCAGCTGTTATTGGGATGGAAGAAAGGGAAACAGACTTAAATTAAATAGATTTGCAAACAAGTCTGCAGTTACTAATGAAAAATAGAAGTTTTTCTGTTCAGAAATAGATGCTAGATATGTTTGCAGCGATGCAATTGGGGAATGTTATTTGTGTTCTTAAACTCACTTTGACCAATGCTGAGAGCTGGGGGCTTTTGCAAAAAAGGTGGTGTGTGTGGTATGTAGAAGAAAAGCTTCAATGCTTTTGGTTTTTTTTTAAGTAGCTCTCCCTTCCAAAAGAATTGTCTTCCCTTGTGAAAAGCCTCTACCTAGAGATCTACATGACCGGTTTTTCATCCATTGGAACACAGTGGGCGTTACTGGGCTGCGATACTGAGAGTTGGATGGTTTGGGATTAGTAACTTCACAATACCTTTAATTTTAGGTCCTGCTCTGGGACCACCTCCGATGAATTTGATGATTTTTCATGTTTGATAGCTGTAGATTGAGTGCTGCAGCTGAAGCAGCCTATTGTGCAAATAGGACATTTGTTGTGTGTAGAAATCTTTTGGCCCTTGCACAAGCTTTTACCCACAGCCTGGTGACCAAGGTCTTGCAGCCTGGTCTGGGGAAACGCGTAGAGTTTCCTAAAGGACAAATGGCAAAAGGTGAGAGAATCACGGCTATCGCCACGGTAAAACACTAACAGGTGGGTGCTGTATCTTTAAGGCTGAAGTTCTTCAAAGCTTAAATGTTTCAGAACATGAATTGTGGTAAAATGTTTTTTCTTTTGTTTTGCGCAAAACTATGGGCACAAAATTTATGGGACTGTGGAGTCAACAAGACTGATTGAGACTTTTGTAATATTTCCTATAAGGGCCCCGTAATGTAAACTGTGGAGGTTCTCACGGTGCCTTTGATATTTATCCCTTTTGATCTGAAAAGTACAGGCTATGCAAAGAGTTTAAATTTTAAATGATTTAGTGTGGTATGCTTGCAATATTGTAAGCTTTAATTTATTTCAAAATACTCAAGGGCTGTGCATGTTGACAGGAGAAGCAGAGCCTGTTAGTAAGAGAGTTTGCTGTAATTTTAGGTGAAATGATTCCTTAGGTGTGATTCTCACTGAATCATGAGCACTGTATGAGATTTAGGGGAGTGAGGGGCAGTTCCTAGTATTTGCTGTGAAATATTTCCATACAGACTCTCAGACAAGGATTATGTCTTTACCATCACTCTGTGATGGTTGATTTGCTGCTTTCTGCTGGTCCAGTAATCACATTTTATATGGACGATATTTTCTTAATTGTAAGTAATGATGTAAAAACTAGATGTTTTTGAACGACTGGTAACATGCAGTGAAAAGTTGACAGCTGGACTGCTCAGGAGGGCACTGATACTTAATCTGAAAACACAACCTGTGTGTGTGTCAGTGTAATGCTAGGTAGGTATCCAATATGCTAAACAGTTTTTAAGGTCTAGTAATAAAAACCATAATAAGGATTATTTTCTCTGGAAGATGCTGATTGAGTGGGATGTAAGGCAAGAAACTCAACTTTCATGTTAGAATAGTGCCAAGTGTAAGGGTAAATCAAGCATACGTCATGGGAAGATAGTTGCTGGATATAACCCAATAAACATACTGTAAATATCAAGACACTGATGTTAGGTATTATATATTTAATTTCTTATTCAGTTAGATTCTGTCAGAACAATGTAGAATATATTCATTTTAGAAATTATTGTTTTCAAGACTTCGTATTTACTTGGGAGAGAGAACATGGGTACATCTGCTGTCTTAGAAGTGCAAAGACTGTCACAATGGAAAAAGTCAAAGAATAAGTTCAGATACCTTGTCTGGAAGTTCTTTAACAGTTCTCTCATCGGCAGTTTCCTAATATTTATTGTTTGATGTAGAGTTGGTGACATGTGACAGTAATCTCTGAAATGTAAAGTGTAGCACATAATGTCGCTGTGATATGGCAAAATGTCGCTCGGTAGCACGCGTTCTGTGGGCGCAAGGCTTTAACATTTTCTAAGCGTACAAGTTACGGATTAACCTTTAGCTGATGATTTCTTCGCAATGCGCATTCGGTACTTCCAGTGAGCTCAGCGATCTCTCCCGTTTGGGAAAGTTTCTCCATCTCTTGGTGGTGCCCACGTAGCCCTGACACCGTCGGTGACGTGGAGGGGTCTTCACCGTGTGCTCCACCTTCCGCCATGAGAATACGTGCTGGGAGGACAGCTCTGGTGCTGAGAGACAAGGGATGAGCTGGGTTTAGTGTGGAAGTGTTCGTTATTTTGTGTTTCTGTGATTATTATGACTTCATGAAAATGGCCTCAAAGGATGTGTTCATTAGAGTGGATGCTTCTTTCTTAGCAATCGAAATGTGTTTTTAAAAAAAGCTTTTTTTGAACGCTTCCATAGTCTTCACAACATTATTGTTTGGAGAGTTTTGTGGATGGCTGATACAACACACCGGGGTGGGAGGTGGGGGTGTTTTGATAAAAATAAAACTTAATTTGCCCAGTAGCTAGTGAAGGTTTGTAATGAGCATCATCTGGGATTAAGACTAGTTTAACATGTAACGCTTGTCGTTCTGCCAGCTAGCTCAGCGGGAGATTAAACCTACTCATCTTCCCCGAGATGTGGTATGAGGGGTTGTGGGCAGAGACCACGGAGGTACATTAGGGAAACCCAACAGGAGCTTGCCTTGGAGATCTTTTGCAGAAGGTGCTGCCCTGATTCGGTTTGGATCACCCAGTACCAGTCAGTAAGAGAAGAAATCCAAAAGCCTTGCTTATAGGGGCTCTCGAGGGACAAAGTATTATCACTGATCAAAATGGGATCAGTGGATGTTTGAGCATTACTGGAGAAGTGTGTTTTTTTGGTGTCTTGTGTTTCGTGGTCGTGAATTAATCATCCAGATGAGAATCAAAGCTTTAGCATGGCACTAGTGTTGTGACCATGCTCCCTTTTCTCGTGTAGAGAGCTGTGGCTCAGCTTTATGCCACAAACAGCTCCATATTTTAGTTTCACTCCCCAAAAGTGTCATTCAGATCATCTGCCTGACCAGCACTAGCTACAAACTCTGCTTTGAGATCTGACTTTCTAGGGAGCTTGTCCAGAGCGGTGGTCTGTTACAGGTTTCGGGGTGTGTGTGGGGTGAGCTGTGATTGCATTTCTCTGGTCTGAGAAAGCTTTAGCTGAAGGGTTTCCATCACTGTCTTTCATTTTCTGTCCCCATACAGTCAGTTTATGTATTTCAGCTGTTTGAGCTTCATGGCCAGCCAAGACGACAGCCAGTCTGCACTGCAGTACAGACTCTTGTCTGAATTGTCAGGTGTTCAAGAAGGTGTTGGGATATGAAATAATTGTTTTGTTTCTCTGGTAGGAAGATTGAATCTTTTCTAAGACTTCATTTTTATAGCAAATCTATGATTGTATTTGATAACCTTGCAATCTTACAATAACCAACCAACCAAAACTCCAATCTAGGTAAGGACTTTCTTAAAAAATAAAACTTGCTGAAATACAGGAATGCCTTGCTGTTGGTCCCTAGTAGCTGCTGTAAGCAAGAGGGCAGGCTGCTGCTACACTAATAAACAACTCTGGTTTAATCTTCTGCAGTAGAAGTTCACGTTTGCACGGTATCACAGTCTGAAACTACTGCTAGCCCGCCTGGGGAGATGGTCTGTCTGTTGCTAAGCGTGCGTCGCGGAGATAAGCGGGTGCCCAGAAGGATGCTGTGTCCCGCCTGCTCATGCCTGCAGGGAGAGAGGTCCTGGTGCATCCTAGCCCAGGCAGCACCTGTAGACAATTTTGAAGATCATGTTTGGTGATGATGCGTGGTGTCAGGCTTCCATGAGTACCACGAGGATTGTGTTCAGAATGAGCTGGGTCGGGACAAAACGCCCCTGAAGGATGGAAGAGCTGCTTCCCTGCTGAGCGTCGCAGCGGGTGGTGGGTGGATGCAGCCGAGCGATGCCGCGTGCCTGTAAGGTGGTGCCGTCTGGGAAGAGCTCAGAGGGACCTCTGGTGAGTTTAGGCAAGAAATGCCCAAAGAATCCATCTCTGGTTTGCTTCGTTGGACTAGATGAACTACGCTGACGTCTTGGGGGTTGTTGTGGAAGACGAGCAGGGACTCGGCATGGGTTTACAGCAGAGCTGCACAAATAAACCACACTCGCCGCCGGAAAACAACACGCAGCAACAGCCTTCACCACTGCGGCTGTTTTGTGTCGGGTGCTGTTATTGCAGGGTTTTGCCTATTACCTTTGCTGCAAAGTTGATTTTCTTGGTTGAGCGGTAAAAAGCATTTGGGGGCACAAGGAGTGGCTTTTCTGGCATCCCAGAGAGCTCATAATCTTACTCACCGTTCCCGTTTGGACAGAAGATCCACAAGCATGAGTGTGCAGGCTTTATTACTGATATTAGAAGAAGGGGAAAATGAGAGGGGATTAGAAACACTTAACGCCTTATGCACGAGGTGGGTGTGTGGAACAGCGATCCAGCTAGGAGCGAGTCTGTGGGTGAGGGAGGGTATGAAGTGGTGGTTCAGAGAAGCAGCAGTGCTTCCCTCAGAAAAGGAGCGAGGAAGTATGGGCAGGTTATGGGAGGCTGTACTGGGGCCTGGACAACAGTTTATTTTTCAAAGAAACAGACCAGACAACAAGGCGGTGAGTTGGTAATGACAAAAAATAATAATCCATGAGCGGAGTAGAACCTATACATATTTTATCTGCCCTGCAGCATAAGACTTCTTGCGTCAGTTGACGTTTTTTTTTCCCCAGTAGCTTCAGGTCTTGCAGCCATCTCTTTTCCCTTCAGAACAGCAGCGATCCTAAATCATAAAAATCATAAAAAGAAGCCAAACCCTGATCTGTACTGTGGGATTTTAATACTGGAGTTCTTCAAAGTCACGTACGTATTCTAGCAGGCGCGTCTGGGTCCTCCGTGCTGCGGAGCATTTCTCGCAGCACAGCTGTCTGTGCGTGCTGTAGTTATGATATATGATGGTCAATTCTTCTTCTTTAGAAGAAATTCCCTGAAAGTAATTTATTTCAGAAAAGCTGTTTGAGCACATAGTTTTGCTGCTCTTTATGTAGGTTCTGTTGTATGTACTCTGGATAGTGTAAATGGCATTTCTCTGGGGTGGTGGGAGGGGGGGGTGCGCTAAGGCACAGCCGCTGGAGAGCCCTAAATGGGAGTTTTGATGTTTTGCTTTCTCAAGTGTTCGTAATTCTCACCTTCTCGAGAGGGATCAAATACCAAAATCCGTTTTGGGGAGGCGTAAAATACCACCTTCATCTTTTGTGAACAATACTTCACTGAATGCTTGAGGTAATTAGTGTAATAAAGCATCACTGGTTTAACTAAACATTGTATTTTTGCACGGCACTGTATAAACACAAAAATGTGGTGGATCTACAAACCAATTTTGGAGGAACTCAACTTTTATGTGGAAGTTACAGCACACATACTCAGCTTACACAACGTTTCATGTGCAGCACTGCGTTAGTGAACATTGTATTTTAAATAAACCCCAATACTTGCAAACCCCAGTATGTGCAATATTTCGGAATGGTTGTGCAGACAAAGATAGCAGGTGTATACAACTATATAGATGGTTTTTTCCTCTTGTGTGAGATTCACCTGAAGTATCTGTTAGCAGCTAGAGGCATTAATTTCTTCATTCTAGGGTCATCCAGTGTTTCTCTCGTGGGGTGCTGTGATACTCCCCACTTGCCTTGGGCACTATGTGCAGTTACCCTCTTTCTGTTAGGAGGAGAAAAAAGTGATTCCTTGCTGAAAATGAAACTATTTTGGGGGGATTCATGGGGACTTTACAAGTAAATCCTTTATTTATTCTAATCTGGAGTTAATTAAAAGGTCGTGCTCTAGTGGATGTAGTGTTTATGTAGGACTTTCCTTTGACCTGTAAAGGTTTAAGAATAAACAAATCGAAGTACACACTATTGGGGTTTGCCACATTAAAATGAGTTGGTAATTTGAATATGGACCTTAGAAAAAAATTAATTGTAATTAGGTTATTTTATTGACACTGGTTTACTCTAGTCACTCACCTGCCCTGGATGGGTTTGAGGGGCTGAGCCCTGGCAGTGCGGGGCGCTGAAGTGGGACCATGGCAATGCCTGCCAGTGTCAGCTGCTGCGGAAGCGGCTGCCTGCGGTGGGTTCTGCTGGCTCCGAAGGCAGCTTCAGAAACGTTTAAAACCAAAGAGGAGTAGTGAGGCATCTCCTTACGAAAGAACATGCTTTATTATGTTTTGTTCAGAATATTTTATCTGTTAAGAAAACCAGTGTAAAGATATTTCTCTGCTGATGAGCCTTTTAAAGTTTTGAAAAGGTTTTTGTCTTTTGAAAGGTAATCAAAAGATAGCTTAAGCTTTGAGATGTTTTTAAACCAAAACTGGTTCTGTCTTTTATACAGGTGTACCATGTGTTGGAGTGGGGTTGACACCTGGATTATCCCTACTGACAGGTTGAAAGATGTGTTATCAGCCTTTAAACCTCGGGCTGGCTATTGATGTGTGCTCCGTTTACAACGCACAAGCCGACTTGTCTCTGTTCCTGCTATTAGTCATGACGGCTGACACGTAGTTACATCATGGGAACCAAACCTCTGCCTTTGAAAGAAGACGTTTTCTTGGAATATAGATGAGTCCTTTTTGGTGGAATGTGGCTCAGTTGCCTGGGGCTAATGCACTTGGCAACTCAGGCACATTGCGGGCTGTTCTCGTGCTGTTGCTTCGGTGCATTTGTGAGAGCGTTTATGTTTCTTTCAGCTGTATAGGTTTGGCCTTGGTACGTGTTTCTTATTGACTTGATCCCTAAAAAAATAAGGGGGAATGGCAGGTGCCTGAGAAAGCCCATGGCTCTGTCTGCTTTAGTGCCTTTTCAGTTGTTTTGTTGCAGATTCAGACATGGTTCGAAGCTTTGTTTTCAGCTTTGGAGGAAAAGGAAGAAGCTGAGTCACCAGGTAACTGCACTTGCTCTGTGCAGGTTCTCGTAAACATGTTACAGGAGGATCAGAATTATGAAGAGTAAAGCCCTAGTGACCTGAACTAAGTGGGTGTTGCTTTGAGTGGGAGTGCTTGGACCTGCTGAACGCCAGGGATCCCGGCGTAGATTGCTCTGTGGACCTCAGCTGCTGAGGGCAAGGACACACAGTCCTGAAGTACTTCAAGACAAACAAACTTTTAGGTTAAAAAAAAAAAAGCAAACCCAACATGCATTTTGAAATTCTCCTGTATGTGACTCAAGAAGAGGGTAAATGGAGATCTACTCAAATAAAAGTTTTTATTTCTTTTTTTTTTCACCCAAAGTGTTTTTTGCCATTTAAAACTTAGATGGAGCTCTAGAAGAGGATTCAGGGATTGATTTGTTCTTGTTGTGCTACCAGGAGTAAGAAGGAATCTGTAGACGGAACTGGGCAGCCAGTCAGTGTCCCTCGGTCCTTTCATGGAGATGAACACAGACAGTTCCTGGCCTGGTAATGCCTGAGGTCGGTTGAGAAGAAAGGACGGAGTTCGGTTATGTAGTGCATTTGGCTGTTGTAGCTAACCTAAATACGAGGTCTAGCTATTGGAAAGACTCAATTTTTGTTAATTGCTCAAGCAGCTGTGTGACTTAACAAATGCAGAAGAGTCAGATACAAAGATGATGCTAATTTTATGTAAAATCAGATACACTAAATTGAGTGTGCACAGATAGTTATTTTTTTCTTGTTATCTCCTCCCCTCCAACCAGCCCCGGAACTGAACACATAGTAATATTATACTGTTTGTAGAAGTTAGGAATCGGGTGGATCTTCTCAAACCACAAGGAAGGGATTCTTTTGTCCTTAGGAAATAAAATACGTATATTTTGAAGTGGGCTTTTACCTGGATAGCACAATTTGCACATAGCTTAGATTGCTAGAAATAGTTCTGGTTGGGTTGTGAGTTGGATGTGTAGGCCAGAGGTTTCTGAAGCCCTTTGGGTGGAAGTCCAGCAGAGTCCACTGCAAGAATAGATTTCTGCACCTACGTGAGCATTTACAGAATCCGACTGCAGGCTCCGAGAGCAGGAGTGTGTCGGAGGAGAAGCGGTTGCCTGGACGCCGAGTCCGGCGTGCTGCCGCGGAGAGCGGTTATGGATGCAGCCGATAACGGTCGTCTTTCGGTCCACTGCCTCTAAACACGCACCCCGGGTCTTGACAGGATCTTAACCCGTGTAGTGATACTTCAGAAGACGCCAAAATAGCTCGGATTCTTTGCTCGCAGCTACCTTTAGAAGTGGTAGGTAATGTGCTGTACGAGGCCGTGGCACCGCTGCCGGCAGCGTGTCCCCTGCGTCGCAAGCGGCCGGGCGCGAGGCGGTGGGGCGACGCGATCGCTCCGCTCGCCAGCCCGCCCAGGGCTGCTCTGCTGTCCGTAGATGCGCTGGGGGGCTGGAGTGTGGGAGCTCTGAGCTCCGCGGGACGGAATTCCCCCAGGCGAGCGGTTGGGCCGGGTCAGCCCGGCGACGCGGCTGGATCACAGGGTACGTTTGCTGCGTAAGCAGTTCAGTGTCATTAAAAGGACGGGGGTTTTTCGGTTGATCCTGAGAGAACAGCAACTTTATCATTGTTTGGGGCTGTATTATTTACTTGAGATTCTGCCCGGCTTTTTGCTGCTGACCTCCACAAAGATCGTCAAGCGGGTGAGTCGCCGTTTTAAGGAGTGGAAGTGGCCGCGTGCTCATGGATTATAGTGTGAACGACTTCAGTTTTGATTGTTCAGTGCTATTTAAATTCAGAAACTCCATGAAATGGCTGTGAAAAAGGAAGGGTTTTATTTGGCAGCATCTGTGTTTAAAGCCTCTGTAAACAGATTAAAGATGTGTCTGCTCAAACAGAAGACGACAGCTGGGAGATGTATGGATAACTCTGGCGCAGCTGACTGCTGCTGGCTGGGCGCTCACAAGCGTTTACCAGGGTTCCCCCGTTGGTCTCCCGTAAGTACAGATTCCCCTTCAGCCCATGTCGTGATTAAACATACCGGTTTACCTGCGACGCAGCGTGTGTGATGAGGGAAACCAGGGAGGACCTATGCCTGCCTGCTTTCATTTGTGTGTACAGTTGCATTTCTGTGGAGGTTACAGCGTCACTCAAATGACCGATGGAGTGCAAGGTATTAACATTCACAGCTAAATTCTTTCACTTCCCTCCAATTCTAACTTTTGCACGTTCCCTGTAAGTGCCAGACTCCGTCCGCAGCGTGCTGAGGGGTGCTGGGAGCCGTCGGAGAAGGCGGGTTGGGAGCAGCTCCTGCCGGTCGCATTAAGCACTGGGCGCAGGGTGCCGGAGGAAGCCGGTGCCAGGGTGGCTCTCCGTCGGTGCGTGGGCTGTGGACTTTCTGTTGGTGGAGGAGTTTGGGGCTTTTAAGTTTTATTTAAAAGATATTTCCAATGGTCTTACATGCGGTGTGAATTTAAACAAATGTCTGGAAGTCGGAATTAATGCCAAGCCTGACTGGTTTCTTCACCATGAGGGTGGTGAGGCCCTGGCCCAGACTGCCCAGAGAAGCTGTGGCTGCCCCCTCCCTGGCAGGGTTCAAGGCCAGGTTGGATGGAGCTCTGAGCACCCTGGGCTGGTGGAAGATGTCCCTGCTCATGGCAGGGGG